>Ga0194132_10000327_pt1 | contig 98282 bp, 73 predicted proteins | sample TA2KigOf80mmetaG_FD_148612 | JGI IMG/M metagenome (GOLD analysis project Ga0194132, IMG submission 148612) | Freshwater microbial communities from Lake Tanganyika, Tanzania - TA2015054 Kigoma Offshore 80m | ecosystem: Environmental > Aquatic > Freshwater > Lake | place: Tanzania: Lake... | reverse complement strand
GCCGACTCCGGCGCCGCGGGACGTGTCGATTCCCCGGCCGGGCTGGCGCGATGATCACGCCGCCGGCTGCCCTGCTGGAGTCGGTTCGCACGACGCTCGCCGGGTGGGACAGCCTGCGCGTGGCCGACCTGGTGTCCGGCCGCCCGAGCGCCCCGCTGGCGCTGCTCCTCGCGCTCGGCGGCATCGCCCTGGTGCTGCTCGCCGTCCGGGCGATCGGTCACGGGCGACGCCACAGCGGTCGCCTCGTCCTGCCGGCGATGCTCGACGTCCGGCGATCCTGGCTGTCGTGGCTTCGGCACGCGCCCGCCGCGGCGTTCGTCGCGGGCGTTCCCTGCTTCGCGCTGGCGATAGCCGACCCGTTCCTGCCCCTGGGGCACACCGAGGTGTCGTATCCCGGGCGCCGCATTGCGCTCCTGATCGATGCCTCGTCGAGCATGATGTCCACGTTCCGCGCCGGCCAGCTCAACGCGAAGGCGCCGAAGGAGGCGACCTTCTTCACGACCGTGGCGGCCGCCGAGCGGTTCCTGGAGCTGCGCATGCGCGCCGAGTACCGCGACGTCGTGGCGTTGATCGAGTTCGGCGACGAGGCCTACGTGGTGACGCCGTTCACCAACGACTACGACAACGTGCTGCTGAGCCTGTCGCTGATCGGCGACTGGACCGAGTTCATGCGGTTCCCCGATCAGGGCACGACGATCGGGCAGGCCATCGAGCAGAGCGTGAACCTGTTCAGGGCGTTCAACTTCCTCGACGCTTCCGGCAACCTGATGGTGATCTTCAGCGACGGGCAGGACTCGCAGGTCACCGTCGGCGGGCGACCGGTGCGCGAGGTGCTCGCCGGCGCGATCGAGGCGAAGGTGCCCGTGTATTTCATCCGCACGAACTTCGACAAGCCGTTCGGCGATGCGATTCCGGATCGCATCTGGCAACCCGCCGTCGAGAGCACCGGAGGGCGGTTCTACGCGGTGTCCGACGAGGCGACGATGCTGCGCGCGATCCGGGAGATCGACGAGATGGCGGAAGGGACGGTGTCGATGCGGCAGTACACGACCCGGAGCCCGGCCTTCGCGCCGTTCGCCTTGTTCGCGACCGGATTCTGGAGCCTGGCCCTGATCATGAAAGTCGGGCTGCCGCTGTTCCGGACGTTTCCCTGACCGGGACGCGGGATGAGAAGGAGAGCGTGATGACGACGGTGGTGGCGCGGGCGGTGCTGGCGCCGGTCCTGTTCGGGACCGGCATCCTGTGTCTCGCCGCGGGGCGGCTCGAGCAGCAGTCGGCGCAGGCGCTCCGGCACATGGCCTCGATGTCGTTCGCCGAGGCGGTGGACGCGTATGACCGGTTGGAGGAGGCGGCCGGCGTGGCGGTGTACCTGCCGGTGTACGGAGCCGGGCGGCTGGAGGAGGCGCGTGCGCGCCGCGCGGTGGCCACCTATTGGCTGTCGGACTACGCCTCGCTCCCGCTCCCCTCGCCCGACGGGGCGCAGACCGACACGCCCGATCCGGATCTGATGCTGGCGGCCGCGAACGCGGCGTACAGGGCAGCCGCGGAGGCGGATCGCGAATCGGGCGGGATGGCGAAGGTGCTGGAGGCGTACGCGCAGGTGCTCGAACGCGTGCCCGGGCACGTGGATGCCGCCTACAACTACGAGCTCGTGGCCCGGCAGCTCGGAGGAGGCGCCGTTCCGGACGAAGACGCGGAGGCGGCCGCGCCGACGATTCACGGCACCCCGGGTGCGCCACCCGAGGGCGCCGACATGGGCCAGTTCAAGGTCGTGATCCCCAAGCGCGGCGAGGAACGCCAGGAAGACTCCGAGGCCGGGGCCGGCCGGACGCGCATCCGGAGAGGGTAGTGTCGATCGGCTTTGACGTCGCAAACCTCCGCTTCGAGCAGCCGGCGTTCCTCTGGCTGCTGGTCGTCCCCGCGATCCTCGGGGGGCTTGCGCTGCGTCTGCAGTGGGCGCGGTGGCTCGACCGGCGGGCGCTGCTCGCGCGCCGCACGGTGCCGGTGCGCGAGCACCTGCCGCTGACCGGCGACGGTCCCTTCTGGCTCCTGCTCGCGCTCGCGCTCGGCGCGACGGTGCTGGCGCTGGCGCGCCCGGTGGCGACGACGGCCCTGATCCGCACCGGCGGCGTGGACCTGATCGTGCTCCAGGACGGGTCGTCCTCCACACGCGTCAGGGACGTGGAGGGTGATCGCTGGAAGCGCTCGGTCCGCTTCCTGCGCACGCTGGGCGAGTCGCTGCGCTGGCAGGACGATCGCGTCGCCCTGGCGGTGTTCGCGCACATCGCGGCCCCGCAGGTACGGCTGACCACGGACCCCAACACCTACTTCTTCTTCCTCGATCACCTCGTGGACGAGTCGCCGTTCCCCCTCGACGAGGACACCACCTGGGATACGAACATCGAGCTCGGGATCTACTGGGGATTGCGGTTGGTCGAGCGGGACGAGGAACTGCACGGCCCCTCGTCCAACGCGAAGGTGTTCGTGCTGGTGTCGGACGGGCAGGCGTGGTCCGGCGAGGTCGAGGAGTCGATTCAGCTCGCGCGCGCCGCAGGCATCCCGATCGTCGTGGTCGGCGTGGGCACGACAGCCGGCGGGTTCATTCCGGACGCGGTGCCTGCAGCCGACGACCCGTCCGGAACCGTGCGCTTCTCACCGGTCCGCTCCGTGCTCGACCGCGAGTCGCTGGCGGAGATCGCGGCGAAGGGTGGTGGCCGCTACTTCGAGCTCGGGCGGGATGGGGATCGGCGCATCGCCAACGCGATCATCGACGACGCCAGGCGGCGGGCGGCGAGCAGCGGACACGAGGAGCAGGCGGTGGATCTGTACTGGCCGTGCCTCGCAGCGGCGGCTGTCCTGGTCGCGGCCGGGTCGTTGTTCCTGCGAAGCCGGACGGAGCTGCTGGTGCAGCTCGCCGGCGCGGCAACGGTCTGGGTGCTGCTCTCGCGCTGGCTGGCGTGACACCTGACCCTGCCCGGCTGGAGATCCGCCGTCCAGCGCCTGAGAGCACGACTACGCCTCGTTGTAGGCTCTCTCGATCTCCGCCACGTCGAGCTTCACCATCGTCATCATCGCGTCCATCACGGCCTTCACCTTCCTGGGGTCCCGGTCACGGGTCAGCTCGGTGAATCGCCTCGGGACAATCTGCCAGGAGAGACCGAAGGGGTCCTTGATCCAGCCGCACTGCGTGGGCGTCGCTCCCGCCTTCACGAGCTTGTCCCAGTATTCATCCACTTCGTCCTGATCCGCGCAGTCGACGTAGAGCGAGACCCCCTCAGAGAAGGTGAAGTACGAACCTCCGTTGTAGCCCATGAATGGTTGGCCACCAACGACGAACTCGGCGGAGCTGATGGGACCGTCGCTGCCCGTGCGGGCAACGCTCCGTACTTCGGAGTTCGGAAACGTCGCGGTGTAGAAGTCGATCGCCGCTTCGAGCTGGTCGTTGAACATGAGGAACGGTGTCACTTTGTTCATGGGAGTGTCTCCTCTGTGAGGGCGGCGCTGCGGCGGTCCGCTGGCCGGACGAGTGCGGCCCGAGAGATCACGGATCGACTGGCGGCAGCGGCGGCCGCATCGTCAGCCGCAGCAGGTTCACGAGATCGTCTGCGCCTACGAAGAGCCCCGGCGGAAACCGCCGATGGCGCTCGAGATCCGCGAAGATGCTGTCCGCTTCGTAGGTCGCGGACCCGACGCCCGCGAGGTACTGCAGCCGCAGATTCGCGTCCGTATTGATGGTGGCGTCCCGCAACCACTCCCCGAGATCGACGGCGCGCCCCGCGTACGTCACCGCGAGGTCGAGCACGGTCCCGATGTCCACCTCCGCGAGGGAGAGGACGACGTCCGCGTACTCGGGCCGTTCCAGCCTCGAGCGGATATGGCCCAGATCGATCGCCGCCGGTCCCTTGTGCCCCAGGAGCACGAGATCGTAGCCACGGCCGGCCGCCGTGTTCGCCCACACGACGCCGTCGGGAAAGACGCTGAAAAAGGTGGCCAGCTCGCTCTTCACCGCGTCCGGCGTCGTGAGGTAGAGCTGGACGAAGAGCGTCATCACGCCGCCCGGGTTCAGTCGCGATCGAACGGTCTCGAAGAACTCCCGGGTGTACAGCGCCGCCGATCCCTTCACCCACGGGTCGAGCGGATCCGCCGTGATGGCGTCGTAGGTCTCCGTCGTCGTCAGCAGGAAGTGACGGGCGTCGTCGATTACCACCCGGGTCTTGGGGCTGCGCAGCACGTCGTGGTTGATCGACGAGAAGTACTCCGCCGCCGTCGGCGGCACCAGCGGCTCGATCTCGACAACCGTCACTCGTTCGACCCTGGGGTCGATGCTCACGGCGCCAGCCGTTGCTCCCGCTCCGCACCCGACGACCAGCACCGACCGCGGGTGCGCCGGCACCAGCGTCGTCAGATGGCCCAGCATGCGCTGCAAGCGCATGTCGAACGCCTGACTGGACGCCTGCACCTTGCCGGCGTTGTGATAAAGGAGCGTGCCGTCCTGGAGACGGGAGACCGCAACCGAGGCAGTCATGCCCTCCCCGACGAAGATGAGTTCGTCTTCGTAGCCCGCGTAGGCCGACGCCTGCTGGCCATAGGCCACGAGGAGACCGGGGACCGGTGGAAGGCTGAGCACGATCGCCAGCATCGCCGCCGTCACGCCAGCCAGCAGTGGCAGCCGAATACCGCCGAGCTGCGCAGCCCGGCGCCGCTCGGGCACGAGCACGATCAGGCCGGCCAGGATGGAGAGCAGGGTGATCAGCCGCCCGGCGCCCTGCGTGCCGAGCCAGGGGAGGAGGACTATCGCTCCCGCGAGCGCCCCGAAGACCGCGCCAAGGGCGTTGCTCGCGTAGACGGCGGCTGCGGTCCTCCCGGGGTCGCGTGATCCGGTACCGGCGGCGGCGGCGAGCGCCAACGGGAGGCTGGCGCCCCACAGGAGGGTGGCGGGCAGGACGGCCACGGTCGTGCGCAGGGCGTCGAACGCAAACCGCGTGGACAGGTTCTCTCCAGCCTGGGGCGGCACGTCCCAGTAGGGCAGCCAGGCACTCGTGACGTGGGCGGTCCAGCCGATGCCGAGAGGCACCAGCAGCTGGCACCAGCCCAGCGCCGCGCGGGGCTGCCACCGTCGCGCGAGTGCCGCCGCCCCTGCCGCACCTCCGGCCAGGCCGGCCAGGAAGACCGCCAGCATGATCGCGAAGGCGTACACGGTCGGGCCAAGGAGCATGCCGAGCAGTCGCGTCCACACGGCTTCTGCGGCGAGTGCACTGAAGCCCGAGACCAGCACCGCCAGCAGCACGGGAGAGAGGGTACGAGGGATCGCGACGGCACTGGTCGGGCGCGAGGACACCGTCGATACCGCCGGCGGTGGCTCGACAGGTGGGTTCCAGGCGAACCGCCACCGGAACGCAAGGAGGAAGGCCATGGCGGCCGCCGAGAAGTTGAGGGCAACGGCGACGGTGATCGCCGTGTGCATGTCGAACACGCGCAGGAGGTAGAAGCCGGCCAGCAAGGCGCCGGCAACGGCGCCCCCGACGTTGGCAGCGTAGATCCAGCCGAGCCGTGTGATGCCGAGGGGCGATTCTCCGGTCCATCGGGCGATGGCGGGAATCGATGCACCCATGGCCATCGTTGGTGGGAGGAGCAGCAGCCCGGCGATGGCACCGCGTAACGCGAGTCCGGGGATCCCCGCGCCGCCAAACTGCCCGTAGATCCCGCTGATTGCCGGCAGGAGCGCCTGGACCGCGAGCGCCAGGCCGCCGATCGCCGTTTCAACGAGCCCGAGGACGAGCAGTGGATGGCGGCGTGGACTGACAACGCGGGGCAACGCCAGACTGCCCAGACACATGCCGCCCATGAACGTCGCCAGAAGCACCCCGATCGAGACTGCCGACGAGCCGATGACCAGTTCCAGTGCCTGGAGCCAGACGGTTTCGCAGATGAGCGCCGCGGCGCCACTGGCAGCGAAGAGAAGGGGAAGAGGCGCCCACACTCGTCCCGCTTCGCTCTGAAGTCGTCCCTGAATCGTTGATCCTCCGGAAACCGTCCGGTATCTTACCCGCTGAATGCGGACCGGCGCGGAGGCGGCGGTGCGCTGGTCTGCGCGGCACCAGGCCGGCCGCAGATCGCCCTGGAGGAACTGGAGGAGGTCGTGGCGTACCGAAGATGGCACCTAGGGCTGGCGGTTGCCGCCCTCAGCGCGGTTCTGTTCCCGGCCCTGCAGGCGCGCCAGGCGCCGCAGGTTCCGGTCGACCCCGACGACATCGGTGGCGTGGTGCAGGGCCCGACCGGGCCCGAAGCCGGGGTGTGGGTGATCGCGGAGACCGACGACCTGCCGACGAAGCTGCGGAAGATCGTCGTCACCGACGACCGTGGCCGGTTCCTCGTACCGGACCTGCCGCGTGCGACGTATCGCCTGTGGGTGCGTGGCTACGGCCTGGTCGATTCCCAGCCGGTGAGTTCGGCGCCGGGCCGCACGCTGCAGCTGACCGCCGTTCCGGCGCCGACGCCGCAGGCGGCTGCGCGGATCTATCCGCCGAACTACTGGCACTCGCTCCTCGAGCTGCCCGGGCCGAGCGAGTTCCCCGGCACCGGCGCGAACGGGAACGGGATCCCGACGACCTTCAAGTCGCAGGCGGAGTGGATCGCCGCGATTCAGGTGGGGTGCAACAACTGCCACGCGATGGGCGATCCCATCACCCGCACATTGGCGCACCTGAAGGGATACAAGACGAGCGTCGATGCGTGGCGGGCTCGCGCACGCTTCGGACAGCGCGGCGACACGTCGATGACGGCGGGCTTCAACGTGCTGGGCCCGAGGGCCATCGAGCTCTACGCGGACTGGACCGATCGCATTGCCGCGGGCGAGGTGCCGGCGCAGCCGCCCCGTCCCACGGGGATCGAGCGGAACCTGGTCCTGACGCTGTGGGACTGGGGTGCGCCGACCAGCTACATCCACGATCTGATCAGCACCGACAAGCGGAAGCCGACGCTGAACCCGAACGGGCTGATCTACGGTGTGGACTTCGGCCGAGACTACCTGACCGTGCTCGATCCGGTGGAGAGCAAGGCCACGGAATACAAGGTGCCCGTGCGCGAGAACGCGAACAACCGGTCGAACTTCCCGCTCGAGGTCAAGGTGCCGTCCCCGTTCTTCGGGGAGGAGATCATCTGGAATGCGCCCGCGCATCCGCACAACCCGATGATGGACGGCAAGGGGCGCATCTGGATCACGTCCCAGATTCGCGACAGCGACGACCAGCCGGCGTTCTGCCGTGAAGGATCGACGCATCCCTCGGCGCAGTTCTATCCCCTGGAGCAGGGCGGCGGCCATCAGGTCTCGATGTTCGATCCGAAGACGGAGCAGTTCACGCTGATCGACACCTGCTTCGGCACCCACCACCTCCAGTTCGACGAGGATCCGGACGACACGCTGTACCTCAGCGGCGTCGGCAACACGGTGGGGTGGATCAACACGCGCGTGTTCGACGAGACGGGTGACGCCGAGAAGGCGCAGGGGTGGTGCCCGATCGTCATCGACACGAACGGGGACGGCAAGGCTGGGCCCTGGATCGACGAGCCGCCGCCCGGCGGCATGCAGGGCACGCACTCGTTCAAGGGTGACAACCTGCTGAAGGTGGACCCGACGAAGGATGTCAGGCTGCTGACGGGAGGCTACGGGATCATCGTGAACCCGGTGGATCACTCGGTCTGGATCGCGAACCCCGGACCGTTCCCCGGCCGGGTGGCGCGTCTCGATCCGAAGACCTGCCTGTCGGAGGTCTACGAGCCACCCATGAAGAACCCGAACGCGCCGAAGATGCACGGTGCCACGCCGCGTGGTGTCGATGTGGATCGCAACGGCCTGATCTGGACGGCGCTGGCTGGCACGGGCCAGACCGCCAGCTTCGATCGCCGGCGGTGCAGGGTGACGAACGGTCCGACGGCGACCGGGCAGCACTGCCCCGAAGGCTGGACCTTGTACGAGACACCCGGACCGCGCTTCAAGAACCAGGCGGAGCCGGGGACGAGCCAGTATCACTATTACAACTGGGTGGATCAGTTCAACACGCTCGGTCTGGGCCACGACGTGCCGGTCAGCAACGGCAGCGCGTCCGACTCGCTGTTCGCCCTGCAGCGTGACAGCGGGAAGATGGTCCAGTTGCGCGTGCCGTATCCGGTCGGCTTCTTCACGCGGGGGCTCGACGGGCGTATCGATGACCCGGACGCCGGCTGGAAGGGCCGCGGACTGTGGGCCAACCAGGCCACCAACACCGTCTGGCACCAGGAAGGCGGCAAGGGGTCACACCCGTACGTGGCGCACTTCCAGATGCGGCCGGATCCGCTGGCGAAGTAGGACTCGAGCCTCTCGGGGCGGCGAGGGGAGCCTGGGATCCAGTCCCGCTCGTCGCCCCGGGTGCGTCCTTCCCACTCGCCACTCAACTTGTCCACGGTTCCACCCGTCCGCTTCCGTTCCGTCAGTGCTCGTCGAGCTCGTGCGCCGAGCGGTCGGGCAGCATCCAGAGGCCGATCAGGCTGATGATTGCGGTCACGGCCACGTAGCCGGCCACGGCGAACGACGTGCCGAACGCGTTGAAGAGATACAGCGCCACGATCGGCGCCGGCCCGCCGGCCGTGATCGAGGCGAGCTGGTAGCCGAGCGACGCGCCGCTGTAGCGCAGGCGGCTCGGGAAGACTTCCGCAATCAGCGCGGCCTGCGGGCCGAACTGCAGGTCGTGGATCGGCAGCGCGATGATGATGGCCAGCCCGACCAGCAGCAGGCTGCCTGAATCCAGCATCCAGAAGTAGGCGAACGGGAACACGATCATGGCGTAGCAGCCGTAGGCCGTCATGCGCCAGCGCCCGAGGCGGTCCGAGAGGTGCCCGAACCAGGGGATGACCGCCATCGACAGCAGGGCCTGCACCATGACGAGGCTGAGGATGGAGCCCCGGGTATAGCCGAGCGTCTGTGTGGCGTAGGTCAGGACGTAGGTCGTGAAGATGTAGAAGGGCGTCTGTTGCCCGGTGCGCAGCACCGCGACGAGGATGATTTCGCGCCAGTTGCGCTTGATCGCTTCCGTGACGGGCGTCTTCTCGATCCGGCCTTCACTCTTCATCTTGGCGAAGACCGGCGTCTCGAGGATGCCGCGGCGGATGTAGAAGCCGATACCCACCAGCACGACGCTGGCCAGGAACGGGATGCGCCAGCCCCAGGCCAGGAAGGCCTCGTTGTCCGTGAGCACCGTCATCAGCGCGAGCGCGCCGTTGGCGAGCACCAGGCCGGCGGGGGCGGCGAACTGGGTCCAGCTGGCCACCAGGCCCCGCTGGTGCTTCTCGCCCCATTCCGCCGACATCAGCACGGCGCCGCCCCACTCGCCCCCGACGCCGATGCCCTGCAGCATGCGCCCGAGCGTCAGCAGGACCGCGCCCCAGATGCCGATCGCCTCGTAGGCCGGCACCAGGCCGATGCCGGTCGTGGAGATGCCCATGAGGAGGAGCGTGGCGATGAGCGATGTCTTGCGGCCGATGCGGTCGCCCAGGTGCCCGAAGATGATGGCGCCGATCGGGCGGCTGGCGAACCCGACGAAGAAGGTGGAGAAGGCGAGCAGCGTCCCGATGAAGGGATCCGATTGCGGGAAGAACTTCTGGGGGAACACCAGGGCCGCGGCCACGCCGTACAGAAAGAAGTCGTACCACTCGATCGAGGTGCCGACAGCGGAGGCGATCACGGCGCGTCTGAGGTGCTGGCGGCGTTCGTCCTGCGTGAGGGGGGCGGCGGAGGTCTGGTCGGACATCGGGCTGTGCTCCCTGACGTGGCGGCTCCCTGGTGCCGCAGTGGGAATTTGCGTGAGCATACGCCAAGTCCAGCGCCGCCCGGCCTCACGGGGAACCCGGTTCGGCGCGCGGGCCGGCCGACGCGCCCCGGGTCGGCGTGCTGGCGGCGTACTGGTGTGCGTAGGGACGCTGTCCGGTGCCTCCTGCTCGTGAGAGCACCCCGAGCGTGACCGGCGTGCTCCCGATCGAGAGGACCGGTGTCCGCGGGGTCGGTTGCGCTCTTTGTCGAGGCCGTGCTATTCTCCACAGGTTCTGCTGGGGGCTAGGACACCCTATCTAGCCCCTGCCGCATGGAGACGGGACCGGAACAGGGGTTCTGTCCATCGAGCAGCGCGGCCGCGAAACGGCTTGTTCTGCCCGCGAATCAACAAGATAGGGTCATTCGTCCCAGGCGCCAGGTGACGCGGTGCGTCCCTTCAGGCCTGAGACAGCCGACGGCTCAGGAGGCCGGCGGTTCGCCGTTGGATTCGGGCCTCGCATGGTGGGGTGCCGTGTGGGGATGCTGTCGCGCCGTGCGCGTGGTGAAGGTATGCCGACCATCAGTCAGCTCGTCCGGTTGGGCCGGAAGCGGATCGTCACCAAGACGAAGAGCCCGTCGCTGCAGGACTGCCCGCAGAAGCGGGGGGTCTGCGTCCGGGTCTTCACGCAGACGCCGAAGAAGCCGAACTCGGCCCTGCGGAAGGTGGCGCGTGTGCGTCTGACCAACAAGATCGAGGTCACCACCTACATCCCGGGCGTCGGCCACAACCTGCAGGAGCACTCGCTCGTGCTCATCCGTGGCGGGCGTGTGAAGGACCTCCCCGGCGTGCGGTACCACGTTGTCCGCGGCACGCTCGACGCCGTTGGCGTCCAGGGCCGCAAGCAGGGGCGGTCGAAGTACGGCGCCAAGCGGCCGAAGCAGTAGCGGTCATCCGTCTTTCAGAGATCGAGTCATGCCGAGACGCCGAGAGATTCCGAAACGCGAGCTGCCGCCGGACCCGCTGTACAACAGCACGCTGGTCAGCAAGTTCGTCAACACCGTGATGTACGACGGCAAGCGCAGCGTGGCCGAGCGCATCCTCTACCAGAGCTTCGACATCATCAAGGAGCGGACGGGCGAGGACCCGCTGAAGGTCTTCAAGAAGGCGCTCGACAACGTGAAGCCGAGCCTCGAAGTGAAGTCGCGGCGCGTCGGCGGCTCGAACTACCAGGTGCCGATCGAGGTGAACCCGAACCGGCGGCTGTCGCTGAGCATCCGCTGGCTCGTGGGCTACGCCCGGTCCCGCGGCGACGGCAAGACGATGCAGGAGAAGCTGGCCAACGAGCTGCTGGACGCGTCGAACCTGAGGGGCGGCGCGGTGAAGAAGCGCGAAGACACGCACCGGATGGCGGAAGCGAACAAGGCCTTCGCGCACTATCGCTGGTAGCACCAACGAGTTCCATGCCACGCCAGGTACCTCTCGATCGGATCCGGAACATCGGCATCATGGCCCACATCGATGCCGGGAAGACGACGACGACCGAGCGCGTCCTCTTCTACACCGGGATTACGTACAAGCTGGGAGAGGTCCACGACGGCACCGCGGTGATGGACTGGATGGAGCAGGAGCAGGAGCGGGGGATCACGATCACCTCGGCGGCCACCACCTGCTTCTGGCGCGAGCACCGCGTGAACATCATCGACACGCCGGGCCACGTGGACTTCACGGCCGAGGTGGAGCGCTCGCTGCGGGTGCTCGACGGCGCCGTGGCGGTGTTCGATGCGGTGTCCGGCGTGGAGCCGCAGTCGGAAACGGTGTGGCGGCAGGCGGACAAGTATCGCGTGCCCCGCATCTGCTTCGTCAACAAGATGGACCGCGTCGGCGCGGACTTCGCGCGGACGCTGGGCCAGATCGAGACGAAGCTGGGCGGGAACCCGGTGGCGATCCAGTTGCCGATCGGCGCCGAGGACCGCTTCATCGGCGTGGTCGACCTCGTGAAGATGCAGGCGATCACCTACCGGGACGAGACGCTGGGGGCCGACTACGTCACGGGCGAGATCCCGGTGGACATGCTCGAGACCGCGAAGGCGTACCGGGAGAAGCTGATCGAGAAGGTCAGCGAACACGACGACAAGCTGCTCGAGAAGTACCTGGGTGGGGAAGAGATCGCGGAAGACGAGATCCGCCGCGTCCTGCGCCGTCGCGTGGTCAGCTCGGTGCGCGAGGAGCCGGCGCCGTTCGTCGTCGTCATCTGCGGCAGCGCCTTCAAGAACAAGGGGGTGCAGCCGCTCCTAGACGCCGTGGTGGACTACCTGCCGTCCCCCGTGGACATCCCGGCCATCACCGGGCTCGTGGACGCGGGTGGGCCGGGTGAGGCGGAAGTGGAGCGGCCGGCGGCCGACGACGCCCCCTTCTCGGCCCTGGCGTTCAAGATCATGGCCGACCCCTTCGTGGGGCAGCTCACGTTCATCCGCATCTACTCGGGTGTGCTGCGAGCGGGGTCGTCGGTGTTCAATTCGACCAAGCAGCGGACCGAGCGGGTCGGACGCCTCCTCAAGATGCACGCGAACAAGCGTGAGGAGATCAAGGAGGTCTACGCCGGTGACATCGCCGCGGCCGTGGGGCTGAAGCAGGTGAGCACGGGCGACACCCTCTGCGACGAGCAGCGGCCGGTGCTGCTCGAGGCGATGGACTTCCCCGAGCCGGTCATCTCGCTGGCGATCGAGCCGCGGACCAAGAGCGACCAGGAGAAGCTGGGGCAGGGGCTCGCGAAGCTGATGGGCGAGGACCCGACCTTCCGGGTCAAGACCGACGAGCAGACGGGACAGGTGGTGATCGCCGGCATGGGCGAGCTGCACCTCGAGATCATCGTGGACCGCCTCAAGCGCGAGTTCGGCGTGGACGCCAGCGTCGGCAAGCCGCAGGTGGCCTACAAGGAAACGCTCACACGGCCGGCGGACGGCGAGATGAAGTACGCCAAGCAGACCGGCGGCCGCGGGCAGTACGGCCACGTGAAGATCCACACGTATCCCGGCGAGCCGGGGTCCGGCTACGTCTTCGAGAACAGGATCGTCGGCGGCGTGATCCCGAAGGAGTACATCAAGCCGGTCGAGGACGGCATCCGCGAGGCGCTCACGCGCGGCACGCTGGCCGGATACCCGATCGACGACGTGCGCGTCGAGCTGTACGACGGGTCCTACCACGAGGTGGACTCGTCGGAGATGCCCTTCAAGATCGCCGGCTCGATGGCGTTCCAGGACGCGGCGAAGAAGGCGAAGCCCGTGCTGCTGGAGCCGGTGATGCGCGTCGAGGTCGTGGTGCCGAAGGAGCACATCGGCGACGTCATGGGCGACCTGGCGAGCCGCCGCGGGAAGATCCAGTCGCAGGAGGATCGCGGCGGGACGCAGATCGTCAACGCCCGCGTGCCGCTGTCCGAGATGTTCGGCTACGCCACGGACCTGCGGTCGCGGACGCAGGGGCGCGCCACCTACTCGATGCACTTCGATCGGTACGAGCAGACACCGCAGAACGTGAGCGAAGAGGTCGTCGCAAGGATTCAGGGCACGAAGTAGGCCCACAGACAGACGGAGCGAACTTCGATGGCAAAGGAAAAGTTTGATCGGTCCAAGCCGCACGTGAACGTGGGGACGATTGGGCACATCGACCACGGGAAGACGACGCTGACGGCGGCGCTGACGAAGGTGGCGGCGGACAAGGGGTGGGCGAAGTTCGTGCCGTATGACGAGGTCGCGAAGGCGTCGGAGTCGCAGGGGCGGCGGGACGACACGAAGATCCTGACGATCGCGTCGTCGCACGTGGAGTATGCGACGGCGGCGCGGCACTACGCGCACGTGGACTGCCCGGGGCACGCGGACTACATCAAGAACATGATCACGGGGGCGGCGCAGATGGACGGCGCCATTCTGGTGGTGAGTGCGACGGATGGGCCGATGCCGCAGACGCGGGAGCACGTGCTGTTGGCGCGGCAGGTGAACGTGCCGTATCTGGTGGTGGCGCTGAACAAGGTGGACGCGGTGGACGACCCGGAGCTGCTGGACCTGGTGGAGCTGGAGGTGCGGGAGCTGCTGACGAACTACGGGTTTCCCGGGGACGACACGCCGGTGGTGCGGGTGAGCGCGCTGAAGGCGTTGCACGGGGAGGGGGACGGGGTCGAGAGCGTCGTGAAGCTGATGGAGGCGCTGGACAGCTACATTCCGCTGCCGGCCCGGGAAGTGGACAAGCCGTTCATGATGCCGATCGAGGACGTGTTCTCGATCTCGGGGCGGGGGACGGTGGTGACGGGGCGGGTGGAGCGGGGGAAGGTGAAGGTCGGGGAAGAGATCGAGATTGTGGGGTTCCGGCCGACGGCGAAGAAGGTGGTGACCGGGGTGGAGATGTTCCGGAAGCTGCTGGACGAGGGCGTGGCGGGGGACAACATCGGGGTGCTGCTGCGGGGGGTGGAGAAGACGGACGTGGAGCGGGGGCAGGTGCTGGCGAAGCCGGGGTCGATCACGCCGCACACGAAGTTCAAGGGCGAGGTGTACATCCTGAGCAAGGAGGAAGGGGGGCGGCACACGCCGTTCTTCAACGGGTACCGGCCGCAGTTCTACATCCGGACGACGGACGTGACGGGGGTGTTGAAGCTGCCGGAGGGGGTGGAGATGGTGATGCCGGGGGACAACACGGCGATCACGGGGGAGCTGATCACGCCGGTGGCGATCGAGAAGGGGAGCCGGTTCGCGATCCGGGAAGGCGGCCGGACGGTGGGCGCCGGCACCATCACGGAGATCGTCGAGTAGCCCCGAGCCGAAGAGGATTCACCCATGCGCGACATCGTTCACCTGGCGTGCGGCGAGTGCAAGCGCCGGAACTACAGTACGACGAAGAACAAGAAGAAGACGACGGAGCGGCTCGAGTTCAGCAAGTACTGCCGCTTCTGCCGGAAGCACACGGCGCACAAGGAAAGCAAGTAGGTCAGTAGCTCAATTGGTAGAGCACCGGTCTCCAAAACCGGGGGCTGGGGGTTCGAGTCCCTCCTGACCTGCCATCTCGCCGAGGCTCGCGATGCGAGCGAAGGTGGACAGGCGCGTGGCGGGAAACGGGGAACGAGAGGTCATGGCAGCGATCGAGAACGTCAAGGCATCGCCGGCGCGCGCGTTGGACGGTGTTCGCGGCTGGTGGGCGAACAGCCGGGAGTTCATCGCCGAGGTCCGCAACGAGATGAAGCGCGTGACCTGGCCGTCCGGACGCGAGGTCTACGCCACCACGATGGTGGTGATCCTCGTGTCGGCGTTCTTCGGCCTGTACCTGTTCGCGCTGGACGTAGGCCTGGACCGGCTCGTGGCCTGGTTCTTCCGTCAGTTCGGTGGCGCATGACAGACGTCGCGATCAAGAACTGGTACATCGTTCACACCTACTCGGGGTTCGAGAAGAAGGTGGCGGAGTCGCTGCGCCAGCGTGTCCAGGCCTACGGTCTGGAGCACGAGATTGGAGAGGTGCTCATCCCGACTGAAGACGTGGTCGAGATGCGCAGCGGGCGCAAGGTCGTGACGCCCAAGCGGTTCTTTCCGGGCTACATCCTCGTCGAGATGGCGATGTCGGACGAGGCGTGGCACGTGGTGAAGAACACGCCGAAGGTGACCGGGTTCGTGGGAGCGGGCAGCAAGCCGATGCCGCTGACGACCGACGAGGTCGAGCAGATCCTCCAGCAGGTCCGGTCGGCGGCCGAGAAGCCCAAGCCGAAGTACTCCTTCGAGAAGGGCGACCACGTGCGCATCAACGAGGGGCCGTTCACGAGCTTCAACGGCGTCGTGGACGACGTGAACGCGGACAAGAGCACGCTGAAGGTGATGGTGACCATCTTCGGACGCGCCACGCCGGTGGAACTGGACTTCTTCCAGGTGGAGAAGGTCTGAGTGCGCTGAGGCGCAGGGGCTATGGCCAAGAAGATTCAGGCAATGGTGAAGCTGCAGATTCCCGCGGGCAAGGCGACGCCCGCGCCGCCGGTGGGCACGGCACTGGGCCCGCACGGCGTGAACATCATGGACTTCTGCAAGAACTTCAACGCCAGGACGGCGAAGGACGACGGCCTGATCATCCCCGCGGTGGTGACGATCTACGCCGATCGCAGCTTCACGTTCATCACCAAGACGCCGCCGGTGTCGGTGCTGCTCAAGAAGGTGGCGAGCCTGGCCAAGGGGTCGGCGGAGCCCAACCGCACGAAGGTGGGCACCGTCACCGCGAAGCAGGTCGAGGAGATCGCGAAGACGAAGATGCCCGACCTGAACTGCGATTCGATGCAGGCGGCGGTCAGCACCGTGCGGGGCACGGCGCGCTCGATGGGGATCGACGTCGTCGACTGATCGACGGCGCCGCGTGCGGCGGCAGGCCGGGACGGGACACGGGAACGACCAGTGGGAGGGCCGCACGGCCCGTCTGGACCACGGGGAGGCAGAGATGGCACGGCGGGGCAGGAAGTACACGGCGGCTGCGGCCCGCGTCGAGGAGCGCGGCTACACGCTCGACGAGGCGATACCGCTGCTCAAGCAGCTGGCGTTCGTGAAGTTCGACGAGACGGTGGAGCTGGCGCTCCGCCTCGGTGTCGATCCGAAGCACGCCGATCAGATGGTGCGCGGCACGGTCGTGCTGCCGCACGGGCTCGGGAAGAGCAAGCGCGTGCTGGTGATCGCGTCGGCCGAGCGGCAGAAGGACGCCACCGACGCCGGGGCGGACGTGGTGGCGGGCGAGGAGATCGTCGAGAAGATCACCGGCGGGTGGATGGACTTCGATGCGGTGGTCGCGACGCCCGACATGATGCGCGCCGTGGGCCGGCTGGGCAAGGTGCTGGGGCCGCGGGGGCTGATGCCGAATCCGAAGACCGGCACGGTCACGACCGATGTGGCGAAGGCCGTGCGCGAGATCAAGGCCGGCAAGGTGGAGTTCCGGGTGGACAAGACCGGCATCGTCCACGCCCCGGTCGGGAAGACGTCGTTTCCCGCCGAGAGCCTCGTGGAGAACGCCAGAGCGCTCGTGGAGAGCGTGGTCAAGGCCCGGCCGTCCGCGGCGAAGGGCAAGTACCTCAAGTCGGCCACGCTGTCGTCGACCATGGGCCCGGGCATCGCGCTCGAGACGGGCCACATGGACGAACGGGTGAAGCACTGAGGGGCCGGCTGGAGCCGGGGAGATCGCGATGGCCGTGACACGAGCACAGAAGGAAGAGGAGCTGCAGGACCTGGCGGCCGCGTTCCAGTCGGCGGACTCCGCCGTCCTGGTGGACTACCGGGGCCTGGACGTGCCGCAGGTGACCGAGCTGCGGCGGCAGTTGCGGGCGGCGCGGGCCCAGTACCGCGTCGTGAAGAACACGCTGGCGCGCCGGGCGAGCGCGGGCACCCCGTTTGCGTCCTTCGAGCAGTCGTTCGAAGGGATGACGGCGCTGGCCTACACGAGCGGGGACGCGGTGGCGCTGGCCAAGGCGCTGACCACGTTCATGAAGGGCGCGCCGACGCTGGCCGTGAAGGGCGCCGTCGTGCAGGGCCGGGCGCTCCAGCCGGCGGAGGTTGCGGACTTGGCGAACCTGCCGGGCCGGCCGGAGCTGTACGCGCAGCTCCTGTCCGTGCTGCAGGCGCCCATGCACCAGCTGGTGTCGGTGCTGAACGCCGCGCCGCGGGACCTGATGTCCGTGCTGGCGCAGGTGGAGAAGCAGAAGAGGGACGCGTGAGTTGGCTCGAGGCCCGTTGGGAGCCTTGAGCCGTCAGCCTTGAGCCAACAGGAGAGAGCAATGGCCGAACTGAATCAGCAGCAGGTGATCGATTACATCAAGGGCATCAGCGTGCTCGAGCTGTCGCAGCTCGTCAAGGCGCTGGAGTCCGAGCTTGGCGTGTCCGCGGCGGCCGCCATGCCGATGATGATGCCCGGCATGGCCGCGGCCGGCGGCGGCGCCGCGGCGCCGGCGGAGGAGAAGACCGAGTTCACCGTCACCCTCACCGAGGTGGGTGCCGACAAGATCAAGGTCATCAAGGTCGTGCGCGAGGTCACCAGCCTGGGCCTGAAGGAGGCGAAGGACCTGGTCGAGAGCGCGCCGAAGCCGCTCAAGGAAGGCGTGCCCAAGGACGAGGCCGAGGCGATCCGGAAGAAGTTCGACGAGGTCGGGGCGAAGGTCAAGATCGACTGACGGGACGGCCGAGCCGTTTCGTGTCAGTGCGGGGGCGGGCGCGGCCGCTGCCGGCGTGGCCGGCGGCGACGGCGCTGCCGCAGCCGCGAGTCTGAGAGTCCGTGGTCCGGGGCGCGCAGCCAGCGGACGGCGTCCCGGCCGTCCGCATCGAGGTTCACCGAGCGATGTACAGCCTTCCCAAGAACGTCTACCGCGAGCGCAAGGACTTCTCGAAGATCCGGGCGACGATTCCGATCCCCAACCTGATCGAGATCCAGCGCAAGTCCTACGAGCGGTTCCTGCAGATGAGCCGTCTCCCGGCCGAGCGGGAGGACACGGGCCTGCAGTCCGTGTTCAAGTCGGTCTTCCCGATCAGTGACTTCCGGGAGAACTCGTCGCTCGAGTTCATCGACTATTCGATCGGCAACTGGGAGTGCAAGTGCGGCAAGCTGGCGGGGCTGGATCACCTGCGCAAGCCGTGCGCGAACTGCGGCGCCATGCTGGTGGCGGATCCCTACGGCGAGCAGCAGGTCCTGTGCCAGCGGTGCGGGGCGGAGAACCAGGCGCGCGGCGACGTCTGCGACATCTGCGGCAACCCGGTGTCGATGAAGCTGAAGTACGACGTGGACGAGTGCCAGGAGCGCGGCATGACCTACGCCGTGCCGCTCAAGGTCACCATCCGCCTCGTGGTCTGGAACAAGGATCCCGAGACCGGCGTCAAGACGATCCGGGACATCAAGGAGCAGGAGGTCTACTTCGGGGACATCCCGCTGATGACGGACAACGGGACGTTCATCATCAACGGGACGGAGCGCGTCATCGTGTCGCAGCTCCACCGCTCGCCCGGGGCCTTCTTCCACTCCGAGGACAAGGCACTCTACGTCGCGCAGATCATCCCGTACCGCGGCTCGTGGGTCGAGTTCGAATACGACCACAAGAACCTGCTGTACGTGCGGATCGATCGCAAGCGCAAGTTCCTCGGCACGGTGTTCCTGCGCGCGCTCGGGCTGCGCGGGGCGCACGAGATCCTGCGGACGTTCTACACGGTCGATCGCCTCTTGCTCGGCGCCGACGGGGCGGTGAGCTGGGCGGTCAGCGACAGCCTGCTGGGGCTGCGGGCGGCGTCCGAGGTGAAGGCCGGCGACATGACGCTGCAGGCCGGCAAGCGGATCACGGCCAACGGCATCGCGGCGCTCCGCAAGGCCGGCATCGCGTCGGTGGCGGTGGCGGAGGAGGCGCTCGAGGGGGCGTTCGCGGCGGCCGACGTGGTCGACCAGGAGACCGGCGAGGTGATCCTCGAGGCGAACGAGGAGCTGACGCCGCGCGTGATCGCCATGGCGGTGGAGAAGAAGATCGCGCACATCGACATCTTCTTCCCCGAGCGCGACGAGGTCGGGCCGGTCATCAGCCAGACGCTGAAGAAGGATCCGATCAAGACGCACGAGGAAGCGCTCATCGAGATCTACCGGCGGCTGCGCCCGGGCGACCCGCCGACGCTCGACAGCTCGCGCTCGCTCTTCGAGAGCATGTTCTTCAACCCGCAGAAGTACGACTTCTCGCGGGTCGGCCGGCTGAAGCTCAACACGAAGCTGAAGCTCGACACGCCGCTCGACGAGAAGATCCTGCACCCGCAGGACTTCTACGCGGTGATCAAGTACCAGCTCGGGCTGCGGCGCAATCCGGCCAACGTGGACGACATCGACCACCTGGGGAACCGGCGCGTGCGCTCGGTCGGCGAGCTGCTGGAGAACCAGTTCCGGATCGGCCTGGTGCGGATGGAGCGCGCCATCAAGGAGAAGATGTCGGTCTACCAGGAGATGGCGACCGCGATGCCGCACGACCTGATCAACGCGAAGCCGGTGATGGCCGCCATCCGCGAGTTCTTCGGGTCGTCGCAGTTGTCGCAGTTCATGGACCAGACCAACCCGCTGTCCGAGATCACGCACAAGCGCCGCCTGTCGGCCCTCGGCCCGGGCGGGCTGTCGCGCGAGCGCGCCGGCTTCGAGGTTCGGGACGTGCACCCGACGCACTACGGCCGCATCTGCCCGATCGAAACGCCGGAAGGTCCGAACATCGGCCTGATCTCGTCGCTGTCGTGCTACGCGCGCATCAACGAGTTCGGGTTCATCGAGTCGCCCTACCGGAAGGTGAAGGACGGGCGGGTGCTCGACTACGTGATGGTGACGCTGACGGGCGGGCACGCGAAGTACAAGGTCGGCGACATCGTGGAAGCCGAGGAGGTGGTGGGCGCCGACGGGCGGCCGAAGCGCAAGGGGATGGAGGTCGAGCCGCACTCCTTCTACCTGTCCGCGTGGGAAGAAGACCAGTACGCGATCGCCCAGGCGAACGCGGCGCTCGACGAGGACGGCCGCTTCGCCCAGGATCGCGTCAACGCGCGGCAGGCGGGCAACTTCATCCTGGCTCCGCGCGAGAAGGTCCAGTTCATGGACGTGTCGCCGAAGCAGCTCGTGTCGGTGGCCGCGTCGCTCGTGCCGTTCCTCGAGAACGACGACGCGAACCGCGCGCTGATGGGCTCGAACATGCAGCGCCAGGCCGTGCCGCTGCTGCGGGCGCGTGCGCCGTACGTGGGCACGGGGATGGAGTACATCACCGCCCGCGACTCGGGCGCCGTCGTCGTGGCGCGGCGGTCCGGGACGGTGGACTATGTGGACAGCCAGCGCATCGTCGTCCGGGTGGAGGGCGACGGCGAGGACGCCGGCAAGGAGATGGGCGCGGACATCTATCCGCTCATCAAGTTCAAGCGCTCGAACCAGAACACCTGCATCAACCAGAAGCCGATCGTGCGCGTGGGGCAGCGCGTGGTGAAGGGGCAGGTGCTGGGCGACGGGCCGTGCACGGAGCTCGGCGAGCTGGCGCTCGGCCGGAACGTGCTGGTCGCCTTCATGCCGTGGCGCGGCTACAACTTCGAGGACGCGATTCTCGTGTCCGAGCGGATGGTGAAGGACGACTACTACACGTCGATCCACATCGAGGAGTTCGAGATCGAGGCGCGCGACACGAAGCTCGGCCCCGAGGAGATCACGCGCGACATCCCGAACGTGTCGGAGACCTACCTGCGGGATCTCGACGACAGCGGCATCATCCGGATCGGCGCCTACGTCAAGCCGGGTGACATCCTCGTCGGCAAGGTGACGCCGAAGGGCGAGACGCAGCTGACGCCGGAAGAGAAGCTGCTGCGGGCGATCTTCGGCGAGAAGGCGGGCGACGTCCGCGACGCGTCGCTCATCTGTCCCCCGGGCATCGAGGGGATCATCGTCGGCGTGAAGATCTTCTCCCGCAAGGGCATCGAGAAGGACGATCGGGCCAAGGCGATCGAGCAGGACGAGCTCGACATGATGGAGAAGAACCTGCAGGACGAGATCCGCATCCTTCACGACGAGGTGAAGAAGCGCGTGATCCAGGTGCTGCAGGGGCAGTCGCTGCGCGCCGATGCGTTCGACGAGTTCGGACGGGAGAAGGTGCTGAAGAAGGGCGCCGTGCTCACCCGCGAGCTGCTGGAGACGGTGCCCTACGAGACGATGGTGCGCCTCAAGGTCCAGGGCGACGACCCGCGGCTCGAGGGGGACCTGCGGCTGCTCGAGGAGCGCACCGAGCGGCAGGTGGAGGTCATCCGCCAGCTGTTCGAGGAGAAGAAGGAGAAGATCCGGCGCGGGGACGAGCTGCCCCCGGGCGTGATCAAGCTCGTCAAGGTGTACGTCGCCATGAAGCGCAAGCTCTCGGTGGGCGACAAGATGGCGGGCCGGCACGGCAACAAGGGCGTGATCGCGCGGATCCTGCCCGAGGAGGACATGCCGTACCTGCCGGACGGCACGCCGGTCGAGATCGTGCTGAACCCGCTCGGCGTGCCCTCGCGCATGAACGTAGGCCAGATCCTGGAGACGCACCTCGGGTGGGCCGCCCACGCCCTGGGGCTCTACTTCGCGACGCCGGTGTTCGACGGCGCGAACGAAGGGGAGATCAAGGACTGGCTGGAGCAGGCCGGGCTGCCGAAGGGCGGCAAGGCCCAGCTGCACGACGGCATGACCGGTCAGGCGTTCGAGCGCGAGACGACGGTGGGCTACATCTACATGCTCAAGCTGTCGCACCTGGTGGACGACAAGATCCACGCGCGGTCGATCGGCCCGTACTCGCTGATCACCCAGCAGCCGCTGGGCGGCAAGGCGCAGTTCGGCGGCCAGCGGTTCGGCGAGATGGAGGTGTGGGCGCTCGAGGCGTACGGCGCGTCGCACATCCTGCAGGAGCTGCTGACGGCCAAGTCGGACGACGTCACGGGCCGGGCGAAGATCTACGAGGCGATCGTCAAGGGCGACGCCTCGTTCACGCCCGGACTGCCGGAGTCGTTCAACGTCCTCATCCGGGAGCTGCAGTCCCTCTGCCTGGACGTCGAGCTGATCTCGGCCCGGCGGCGGCCGGCCGGGCCGGCGGACGAGGGAGAAGCGGCGGCGGTGCTCGAGCAGGTGTGACTGGCGGACGGCGGACGAGTGCCGGCAGTCGGCAGACGATGGACCACAGAGGGTAGACGGTAGACGGCCTATGAGACCCAGCTTCTATGACGGCAAGACGGCCCTGCGGGCGGACTTCGACGCGATCCGGATCTCGCTCGCGTCGGCGGACAAGATCCTGTCCTGGTCCTTCGGCGAGGTGACGAAGCCCGAGACGATCAACTACCGCACGTTCAAGCCGGAACGCGACGGCCTGTTCTGCGCGAAGATCTTCGGGCCGATCGCGGACTGGGAGTGCCTCTGCGGCAAGTACAAGCGGATGAAGCACCGTGGCGTCATCTGCGACAAGTGCGGCGTCGAGGTGACCCAGGCGAAGGTGCGCCGGGAGCGGCTGGGGCACATCATGCTGGCCACGCCGGTGAGCCACGTGTGGTTCTTCAAGGGGCTGCCGAGCCGCATCGGCCACCTGCTCGACATCTCGCTGCGCGACCTCGAGCGGATCCTCTACTTCGAGGGCTACGTCGTCATCGATCCGGGCGACACCGAGCTCAAGCAGAACCAGCTGCTGAACGAGGACGGGTACCGGAAGGCGCGGGAGGACTACGGCACGGGACGGTTCCGCGCGCAGATGGGGGCCGAGGCGATCAAGGAGCTGCTCCGCCGGGTCAACGTGGACACCCTGGCCGACGAGCTGCGGGCGAAGATGCGGGCCGAGTCGTCGGTCCAGAAGAAGCTGAAGTACGCCAAGCGGCTGCGGGTCGTCGACAGTTTCCGCAAGTCGAACAACAGGCCGGAGTGGATGATTCTGGACGTCATCCCCGTCATTCCGCCGGAGCTGCGGCCGCTGGTGCCGCTCGACGGCGGGCGCTTCGCGACCTCGGACCTGAACGATCTGTACCGCCGGGTCATCAACCGGAACAACCGGTTGAAGAAGCTGATCGAGCTGAAGGCGCCCGACGTGATCATCCGCAACGAGAAGCGGATGCTGCAGGAGGCCGTGGACGCGCTGTTCGACAACGGCCGGCGGGGCCGGGTGCTGCGCGGCGCGAACAACCGCCCGCTGAAGTCGCTGTCGGACACGCTGAAGGGCAAGCAGGGGCGGTTCCGCCAGAACCTGCTCGGCAAGCGCGTGGACTACTCCGGCCGGTCGGTGATCGTCGTGGGCCCCGAGCTGAAGCTGCACCAGTGCGGGCTGCCGAAGAAGATGGCGCTGGAGCTGTTCAAGCCGTTCATCTACAACAAACTCGAGGAACGGCAGCTGGTGGCCACCATCAAGCAGGCCAAGGAGATGGTGGAGCAGCAGCGGCCCGAGGTGTGGGACATCCTCGAAGAGGTGATCCGGGATCACTCGGTGCTGCTCAACCGGGCCCCCACGCTGCACCGCCTGGGGATCCAGGCGTTCGAGCCGGTGCTTGTGGAAGGCAAGGCGATCCGGATCCACCCGCTCGTGTGCACGGCGTTCAACGCCGACTTCGACGGCGACCAGATGGCGGTGCACATCCCGCTGTCGCCCGAGGCGCAGATCGAGGCGTCGGTGCTGATGATGTCGAAGAACAACGTGCTGTCGCCGGCCAACGGCGCGCCGATTGCCGTGCCGTCGCAGGACATCGTGCTGGGGTGCTACTACCTCACCAAGTCGAAGACCGGTGCGAAGGGCGAAGGGCGCGCGTTCGGGACGATCGACGACGTGCTGCTGGCGCTGGAGGCCGGCGAGGTGGAGACGCTGTCGCCGATCCGGCTGCGGTTCACCGGCGAGCTGCTCGACCTGACCACGGCCCGCGACGACCAGGACGTCCTCCACACGGAGGTGCGCCGCGTCGAGCACCGGACGATCGCCACGACCGTGGGGCGTGTGATTCTCAACGCCGAGCTGCCCGCCGACATGCCGTTCGTCAACGGCCTGCTGAAGAAGAAGGGGCTGCAGCAGCTCGTGCAGAAGTGCTACCTGGACTTCGGGCTCGAGCGCACGGTCGAGATGCTGGACAGCCTGAAGAACCTGGGGTTCACCTACGCGACGCGGTCCGGGCTGTCGATCGGCATCGACGATCTGATCATCCCGGCGAACAAGCCGCAGCTCGTGCAGGACGCGCGCAACGAGGTGATCAAGGTCGAACAGCAGTACCTGGAGGGCGCGATCACGAACGGCGAGCGCTACAACAAGGTGATCGCGATCTGGTCGGAGGTGACGGAGAAGATCGCCGACGAGATGTTCGGAGAGATGGCGGAGATGGATCGGAGCGGCCGCCACTTCAACCCCGTGTACATCATGGCGGACAGCGGCGCGCGCGGATCGAAGCAGCAGATCCGGCAGCTGGCCGGCATGCGCGGCCTGATGGCCAAGCCGTCGGGCGAGATCATCGAGACGCCCATCACGTCGAACTTCCGTGAGGGGCTCACGGTGCTGCAGTACTTCATCTCGACGCACGGCGCGCGGAAGGGGCTGGCCGACACGGCGCTCAAGACCGCCGACTCGGGCTACCTGACCCGGCGCCTGGTGGACGTCGCCCAGGACGTGATCATCTCGGAGGGCGACTGCGGCACGCTGGACGGGCTGGAAGCGCGCGCGATCATCGAGAGCGGCGAGATCATCGAGCCGCTGCGCGACCGCATCGTCGGGCGCGTCACGCTGGAGAAGATCGTCGACCCGTTCAGCGGCGACACGATCGTGGACGTCAACGACGAGATCGACGAGGACAAGGCGTCGGAGGTGCAGGAGGCCGGCATCGAGAAGGTGAAGATCCGCTCCGTGCTGACCTGCGCGGCCCGGCGCGGCGTGTGCGCGATGTGCTACGGGCGCGACCTCGCGACCGGGAAGCTGGTGGAGCTGGGACAGGCGGTCGGCGTGATCGCCGCACAGTCGATCGGCGAGCCGGGCACGCAGCTCACGATGCGCACGTTCCACATCGGCGGCACCGCGTCGCGGGTGTCCGAGCAGAACACGCTCGACGCCAAGCACTCGGGCGTCGTCCGCTTCGAGGGACTCCAGGTGGTCGAGGGCCACAAGGAGGCCGGCGGCGCCATGATCGTCATGAACCGCAACGGCTACATCGTGGTCCAGGACGAGAAGGGGCGCGACCGGGAGCGGTACCCGGTGATCTACGGCGCGCGGCTCCGCGTCCGCGACGGCCACAAGGTCGAGCCCGGACAGGTCATGGTGGAGTGGGATCCGTACACCTTCTCGATCCTGACCGAGTCCCCCGGGTCGGCGCACTTCAAGGACATCATCGAGGGGATGACCGTCCACGAGGAGGTCGACGAGGTGACCGGGCTGTCGCGCTTCATCATCGTCGACTCCCCTGACGAGAAGATGCAGCCGACCGTCGAGATCCGGGACCAGGGCGGGAAGACCGTCCGGAAGTACCACATGCCGTCGCATGCACACCTGATGGTGCAGAACGGGGAGCACGTGGACGCCGGCGATGTGCTGGCGAAGATCCCGCGCGAGACGACCAAGACCAAGGACATCACCGGCGGCCTGCCGCGCGTGCAGGAGCTCTTCGAGGCCCGCAAGCCCCACGATCCGGCGGTGATCTCGGAAATCGACGGCCTCGTGAAGGAGGGGGGCGTCGTCAAGGGGCAGCGCAAGATCATCATCGTGCCGGACGACGGCAGCGAGCCGCGCGAGTACACGATGCCGCGCGGCGTGCACGTGAACGTCCACGAGGGCGACCGCGTCCGCGCGGGTGAGCAGTTGATGGACGGCCCCAGCAATCCGCACGACATCCTGCGCGTCCTCGGCGAGAAGGAGCTGCAGAAGTACCTGGTGAACGAGATCCAGGAGGTGTACCGGCTCCAGGGCGTGAACATCAACGACAAGCACATCGAGGTGATCGCCCGGCAGATGATGCGCTGGGTGAAGATCGAGGACGTGGGCGACACCGAGTTCCTCGTGGACGAACAGGTGGACAAGTTCCGGTTCCTCGAGGAGAACGAGCGGGTCATCGCGACCGGCGGCCGGCCGGCCACCGCACAGCCGCTCCTGCTCGGCATCACCAAGGCGTCGCTGTCCACCGACTCGTTCATCTCGGCGGCCTCGTTCCAGGAGACCACGCGGGTGCTGACCGAGGCGTCGATCTCCGGCCGCGTGGACTACCTGCGCGGGCTCAAGGAGAATGTGACCATGGGCCGGTTGATCCCGGCCGGCACCGGGTTCGAGTGGTACCGGCACGTGACGATTCCGCCGGACGAGCCGCCGCCCCCGCCGCCGGTCGAGCAGCCGTCGGAAGAGGATCTGGACCTGGATCGCGAGATCGAATACGCCTTCGAGCCGGACGAGTCGCTCGGGCTGGGCGGGCTGGATTCGGAGTAGACGCAGGGACGGGCGCGCGCGGCAGAGCCGCGCACCGCCCGCCGCGCGTACGAAGATCCGGCGATCCTTCCGTGCCGGGCGCGGCAGCGCCGAGCCGACGTTCGGCGCACAGGACTGTCATTTTCCTGTAAAATGTCGGTCTATCCATGAAGCGTCGGAGGGCAGCTGTGAGACACGCTCGAACCAGCCGGCAGGGGCACGCGACCGCGGTGTTCATCGTTCTGCTGGCAGGGCTCGCCCTGCCGCCGGTCACGGAGGGGGCGGACACCCGTCTGCGCGACGCCATTCAGGCCCACGACGTCGTGACGGCGCAGGCGCTGATCAAGAGCGGTGCGGACGTCAACGTTCGCCAGCCGGACGGGGCGACGCCGCTGCACTGGGCGGTGCACTACGACGAGATCGATATCGTCGAGGCGCTGCTTGCGGCGGGGGCGAAGGCCGATGTGGCGAACGACTACGGCTTCACGCCGCTGATGCTCGCGTGCGAGAACGGGAGCGCCGCCGCGATCGAGCGCCTGCTCGGTGCGGGTGCCGACCCCAACCGGGCGATGCCGAGCGGGGAGACCCCGCTGATGATCGCGTCGCGCACCGGGCGCGTTGGCGCGGTGACCGCCCTGCTCCGGGCCGGCGCGGACGTCAACGCCGCAGAGAGCCTGAAGGGGCAGACGGCGCTGATGTGGGCGCTGTCGGGTCCGCACTTCGGGGCGGCCAAGGCGCTGGTCGAAGCGGGCGCGGACGTGCACGCGCGTTCGACGGGCGGCTTCACGCCTCTCATGTTCGCCACGCGGTACGACTCCGTCGACAGCGTGCAGCTGCTGCTCGGCAAGGGCGCGCGGCTGACGGACGAAGCCGAGGACGGCGCGACGCCGTTCATCGTGGCGGTCCTCCGCGGGCACGTGGGGCTGGCCAAGTACTTCCTGGAGCTGGGGGCCGATCCGGATGTGATCTCGACCGGCTACACCGCGCTGCAGTTCGCCGCCGCGACCTGGGACGGCGTCGATTCACGCGACTACGTCAACGCCCCGGGCGAGTGGGCGATCCTGGCGGGCCTGCCGCGGGCCGACAAGCTCGACATGATCAAGACGCTGATCGCGCACGGCGCCGATCCGAACCTCCGGCTGCTCAAGGAGCCGCCGCGTTACGGGTTCAGCCTGGTGGCGGGTTCGGCGAAGCAGTACACGGCGGGTGCCACCGCGTTCGCGCTCGCGGCGATGGCTGGTGACGTCGAGGTGATGCAGATCCTGCTCGCGGGGGGGGCGGATCCGAACGTGCCGACGCGGAACGGATCCACGGCGCTGATGCTGGCCGCCGGCATGGCCTGGATGGACAACGAAACGATTGCCACCGAGGCGGAGTACCTCTCCGCCACCGAGTTCTGTCTCCGGATCGGCATGGACATCGACGGGACCAACGCGACCGGGAACACGGCGCTGCACGGCACGATCTCCGGCGGCTTCAACGAAGTGATCAAGGTGCTGGCGGCGAACGGCGCCAACCTGGACGCGAAGAACAAGCGCGGGCAGACGGCGTTCAAGATGTCGCTCGGGTACGGCGCGGCTGGTGGACAGCACGTGCGGGAAGACACCGCAGCCCTGCTGCGGCAGCTCGGTGCCACGGACGAGTAGGGGGGAGGAATCGATGCACCAGCGGATCAGAGTCATCACCGTAGCGGGCCTTGCGGGCGCGCTGGCCGTGGCCGGTCTTCAGGCTGCGGGCCAGGGTGCGCGGGGCGCGTCGAAGGTGCCTGCCGATGTGCTGATGCCGGCGCTGCCGGCCGCGGCGCCGCCGGTGCCGTCGCGCGCGCTCGTGGACCAGTACTGCGCGACGTGCCACAGCGAGCGGATGCAGAGCGGCAACCTGGTGCTGCAGAACCGCGACATGGCGGCACTGGCCGAGAACGCCGAGGTCTGGGAGAAGGTGCTGCGGAAGCTCGAGTCGGGCGCGATGCCGCCGGACGGCGCGCGGAAGCCGGCTCCCGCCGACGTCGACGCCTTCGTCGGGTCGGTGCGGGCCTCGCTGGACTACGAGGCGGCGGCGCACCCGGATCCGGGCCGGAGCGGGATCCATCGGCTGAACCGGGTCGAGTACGCGAACGCGATCGAGGATCTGCTGGCGCTGGAGGTGGACAGCGCGGAGCTCCTGCCGCCGGACAACTCGGGCTACGGGTTCGACAACATCGCGGACGCGTTGACGATGTCGCCGGGGCTGCTCGAGCGGTACATGTCGGCGGCGCAGCGGATTGCGCGGCTGGCGGTCGGGGACCCGGGGCTGCGGCCGGAGGCGAAGGAGTACAAGCTGTCGTTCTTCGCGCTGCAGGACGAGCGGGTGAGCCAGGACCTGCCGTTCGGCTCGCGCGGCGGCGTGGCCGTGCAGCACTACTTCCCGCTGGACGGGGAGTACACGCTCCAGGTGCGGTTGCAGCGGCACGCGGTGAACCTGGGCGGCGCGATTCGCGGCCTCGATGAAGTGCAGCGCATCGATGTCCGGGTGGACGGCGACCTGGTGAAGTCGTTCGAGATCGGGGGCGGCGACGCGGAGCAGGACGGTGACCTCCGCGGCCCCTATCAGGAAACCGAAGAGGAGCGCTTCGCCGACGAGCGGCTCTTCGTGAAGTTCCCGGCGCGGGCAGGCATGCGGACGGTGGGGGTGACCTTCCAGCGGAAGCTGTGGCTGCCCGAGGGCGTCGGCGTGTCCCGGCTCCCGGTGGCCGGCTACGGCTACTCCTCGGCGCGGAAGTCGGGTGTGGAGTTCGGCAAGGTCGAGATGGCCGTGGAGCTCGTGGAAATCCGCGGGCCGTTCAACGCGATGCGGCCGGTGTCGACGCCGAGCCGGGACAAGATCTTCGTGTGCCGCCCGGCGGCGCCGGCCGGGGAAGTGGCGTGCGCGCAGCGGATCGTCTCGACGCTGGCGCGGCAGGCGTTCCGGCGGCCAGTGACCGACGCGGACCTGGCGCCGTTCATGGCGCTGTACGCGGATGGTCGCAAGATCGGCGACTTCGACATGGGGATCCAGTGGGCGCTGGAGCGGCTGCTGGTGGACCCGCGGTTCCTCTACCGCATCGAGACCGACCCGGCGAACCTGCCGGCGGGCACGCCGTACCGGCTGAGTGACCTGGAGCTGGCGTCGCGGTTGTCGTTCTTCCTGTGGAGCCGCCCGCCGGACGCCGAGCTGATCGACGTGGCGGTCAAGGGGCGGCTGCACACGCCGGCGGTGCTCGATGCGCAGGTGGCGCGGATGCTGAAGGATCCGCGGTCCGCGGCGCTGGTGGACGGCTTCTTCGCGCAGTGGCTGTCGCTGCGGGCGCTGGACACGGTACGGCCGGATCCGGCGGCGTTCCCGGAGTTCGACGACGAGCTGCGGGCGTCGTTCCGGCGGGAGACGGGCCTGTTCCTGCAGAGCCAGTTGCAGGAGGACCGGAGTGTGCTGGAGCTGCTGACGGCGGACTACACGTTCGTGGACGAGCGGCTGGCGAAGCACTACGGGATGGACGGCATCATCGGACCGCGGTTCCGGCGGGTGACGTATCCGGATCAGCGGCGGGCGGGGTTGCTGGGGCAGGGGAGCATCCTGGTGGCGACCTCGTATGCGAACCGGACGTCGCCGGTGCAGCGGGGCAAGTGGGTGCTGATGAACATCATCGGGACGCCGCCGCCGGAGCCGCCGGCGAACGTGCCGCCGTTCCCGGAAGCGAAGCCGGGCTCGGAGCCGCCGACGGTGCGGGCGCGGATGGAGCTGCACCGGAAGAACCCGGTGTGCGCGTCGTGCCACGCGAAGATGGACCCGCTGGGGTTCGCGCTGGAGAACTACGACGGGATCGGGGGCTGGCGGGAGTTGGACGGGCCGTTCCCGATCGACGCGTCGGGGGCGATGCCGAACGGGTCGAAGTTCGGGAGCGTCGAGGAGTTCCGGGCGCTGCTGGCGAGCCAGGAGGAGCAGTTCCTGGCGACGGTGACCGAGAAGTTGCTGACCTACGCGCTTGGCCGTGGTGTGGAGCCCGAGGACCAGCCGATCGTGCGGGCCATTCTGCAGGAAGCGAAGCCGGCGAACTATCGGTGGTCGTCGCTCGTCTCAGCTGTCACCCGTAGCATGCCGTTCCAGATGAGGAGGTCGCTGTGATCGTCACGAAGAAACACCTGTCACGTCGCACGGTGCTCCGCGGTGCGGGCGCGGCGCTGGCCCTGCCCCTGCTGGACGGCATGGTGCCGGCGTTTGCCGGCGTGCGCAACGCGGCAACCGACACGCCGAAGCGTCTGGTGGTCGTGTATGCCGGCAACGGCATGACAATGCCGCAGTGGACGCCGGAATGGCTGCCGAACGAGGCGCTGGAGCTGTCGCCGATTCTGCAGCCGCTGGCGCCGTTCCAGGACCAGGTGACCGTCCTGAGCGGGCTGAACAGCCATCCGGTCAACGAGGTGCAGGACGGTGGCATCCACCCGCGCTGCCAGACGGCGTGGCTCACGGCGACCTGTGCGAAGAAGGCGGACCACGATCTCGAGGCCGGGATCTCGATGGACCAGATTGCAGCGAAGACGCTGGGCGTGGACACCCAGCTGACCTCGCTGGAGCTGACGATCGAGTCGGCCGAGGGGCTGTCGGGGAACTGTGCCTTCGGGTACGGCTGCGCCTACAACAACACGGTCGCCTGGAAGGACGCGAAGACGCCGCTGCCGATGGAGCACAACCCGCGGGCGGTGTTCGAGCGGCTGTTCGGGGCGAGCGGCAGCACGGACAAGCAGGTGCGGCTGGCCTACATCCGGAAGAACCGGAGCATCATCGACTCGGTGATGGACACGGTCGTGTCGATGCAGCCGAAGCTGTCGTCGGACGACCGGACGCGGCTGGCGCAGTATCTCGAGGCGGTGCGGGACGTGGAGCGCCGGATCGAGAAGATGGAGACGCAGATCAGCCAGGAACTGCCGTCGGTGGATCAGCCGGTCGGCATCCCGGGCTCGTTCGAGGAGCACGCGAAGCTCCAGTTCGACCTCATGGCGCTGGCCATCCAGACCGACCTCACCCGCGTGGGGTCGTTCCTGCTGGCCCGTGAGTTGAGCAACCTGGCGTATCCGGAGATCGGCGTGCCCGACTCCCACCACCCGCTCTCCCACCACGGGAACAACCCGGAGCGGATGGCGAGGCTGGCCAAGCTGAACACGTTCCACATCCGCATGTGGGCGCACTTCCTCGAGACGCTGAAGAACACGCGGGACGGCGATGGGACGCTGCTGGACCACACCATCTCGTTCTACGGCGCGGGCATCGGCAACTCGAACCAGCACGACCCGCTGAACATCCCCATGGTGGTGGCGGGCGGCCAGCCGTTCGGGATCAAGGGCAACAGGCACCGCGTCTGGACCGACGGCGCACCGGTGGCGGACCTGTACCTGACCCTGCTCGACAAGCTGGGCGTGCCGCACGTCGAGAAGTTCGGGGACAGCCGCGGGCGGCTCGACATCCCGACGATGGTCTGATAGGGTTCACCCTGCCTGACGGGCACGGGCGGCGGCCGTTCAGGCCTGCTGCCCGTGCCCTCTTTTTTGGCCTCACAGAGGAGACGGCGCAGATGGCTCAGAACGAAACCGCTGACATCCTGATCATCGGGAGCGGCGCCTCCGGCGGCGTCTTCGCCTGGCACCTTTCGAAACTTCCCGGGATCAAGATCGTCTGCCTGGAGCAGGGCACCTGGAGCGCCCCGGTTGCCGGTGTTCCGCAGAGCCAGAAACACCCCGAGGCGGACGCCCAGCGCCAGCGCCTGACGACGCCCCCGGACAAGAAGGAGCACGTGCGCTACTGGCGGGACGGCTATCCGTACGACCACTCGGATTCCTACTGGACTCCCGTTCTCGGCAACATGGTGGGCGGTGCGTCGGTGCACTACGGCGCCGTCTGGAATCGCTATCACCCCGCCGACTTCGTGGCGCACAGCCTGGACGGCATCGGTGACGACTGGCCGCTGAGCTACTGGGATCTCGAGCCGTATTACGACATGCTCGACAACACCGTCGGTGTGAACGGTGTGCTCGGCGATCCGTCGCTCCCGCCGATCAAGGCAAGGCGGATGAAGACCTACCCGCTCAGCCAGAGCGCCGAGATCCTGGCGCGCGGCTTCCGGAAGATGGGCTGGCACTGGTGGCCCACGACCACGGCGACGATCACCGAGCCGATCGCGGGCCGGCAGCCCTGTCCGGAGAACTGCGAGGCGTGTGACGGGGGCTGCCCGCGGGAAGCCAAGAACAGCTCGGACGTGGTGTTCTGGCCGGAGGCGCTTCGCAACGGCGTCGTGCTGAAGACGAAGGCCCGCGTGCGCGAGATCACCGTGAACCGGAAGGGCCTCGCCGACGGCGCGCTCTACTACGACGAGAACGGCCAGCTGACGGAGCAGAAGGCCCGGATGGTGGTCGTGGCCGCCAACGGCCTGGGCACGCCCCGGCTGCTGCTCAACTCGAAGTCCAACCGGTTCCCGGACGGCCTGGCCAACAGCTCCGGCCTCGTGGGCAGGAACCTGATGGCGCACCCGATGTACAGCATCTCGGCGCTGTTCGAGAACGAGGACACGGCCCCGCGGCGTTACGCCTCCACCGGGCTGGTGAGTTCGCAGTTCTGCGAAACCGATCCGGGCAAGCGCGGTTTCGCGCGAGGATTCTGGTACCTGGCCGGCGGCTTCAGCGGTCCGGTTCGGGCCGCCCTCGGCGAGCCGCCGACGGCGCGCGCGATGGTCGTGCCCGCGTCGATGAAGGTGAAGCGCGAGGGGCCCATCCAGTGGGGCCGGCTGCACCACGCGGCGTTCCAGGAGGTCTACAAGCACACCGTGGGCACGTCGATCCTCTTCGAGGAGATCCCCCAGGAAACGAACTACCTCGAGCTGGATTCGTCGATCACGGATGAGGTCGGCGTCCCCGGGATCAAGCTGCACTTCAAGCGCAGCGAGAATCTGGAGAGGATGATCAAGTTCGCCGTCGATCGGACGACGGACGCGATGATGGCCGCCGGTGCCAGCGGCGTCCCTCGCGCGGCCCCGCTGGCCGAGGGCGGCGCCTATCACCTGATGGGCACCGCGAAGATGGGGAACGACCCGTCGAAGTCGGTGGTGAACAAGTGGGGACAGGCGCACGACGTCCGCAACCTCTTCGTCATCGACGGCAGCATCTTCGTGTCGGCCGGCGCGGCCGTGGTCACCTCCACGCTGCAGACACTGGCCCTCCGGATCGCGGACTACGTCAAGACGAACTCGAAGGATCTGCTCAAGGGCTGACGCCCGGCGACGCACTGAGGACAGGTGATGGCCAAAGACATCAGGAAGAAGCCTGCAACCGAAGACGAGGGGTCCGTGTCGCGACGGACGTTCATTCAGAGCGTCGTGGCGGCCTCCGCTGCCACGGGCGCCGCGGCCGCGCTGCCGCCGGGTCATGCCGAGGCGGCCGGGGCGGTGTCGGCGCCGGCGTCACCGGCGAGTTCGGCCGGGCTGAAGGTGCTGACCGACGAGCAGGCCGACCTGCTCACCGCCGTCGTCAACCGGCTGGTTCCGGCCGAGGGCCCGATGCCGGCTGCTGCCGACGTCGGGATCGTCGAGTACATCGACGGTGCCCTGGCCGACGCCGTGCACCTGCGTCAGCCGATTCTCGGCGTGCTCGATCAGGTACGGCTCGCGGGGCGCGCGGTTCTCCGAGCGCCCGATGCGCTCGACGAGGTGCTGACGCGCGTGCAGGCCTCCCGCAAGGAGGCGTTCGAGACGCTGCTCCACGCCACCTACGCGGGCTACTACAGCCACCCGGACGTGCTGAACGCGATCGGCTGGGTGCCGCCGGAGGAACACGTCGATCCCACGCTTCGCTTCGACGTGGCCGCGCTGGAGGACGTGATCCAGCGGGGACCGATCTGGCGGGCGTAGCTCAGGGCCCTTAGCGGACACCGGTCGCCGTCACTGCCTGACGGCGGGCGACGACTCCACACGGATGAAAGGCCCGGCTGCCGCAGGCGGCCGGGCCTTTGCCGTGTACGGGTCCCGGCGCGCCGCCGTGCGGCGGAAGCGCCGCGCGAGCTGGCCGCTCGCGGGATCGAACGCGTGGGCTGCAATCAGGTACGACTCCACGAATCCGGTGTTGCCCCTTGACGAAAAAGCCCGGCGAGGCCGCTGTCGGCCTGCCGGGCTTCGTGAGTCGCTCGGCGTAGGGCCGTGTCAGGCCGTGAGGTCGATATGGCCGCTGCTGTCGCCGAAGCTGTCCACGCGCACGCCCATGCGATCCATGAGCGTGAGCTGGAGATTGCAGAGCGGCACGTCCGCGCCGATCTCGCCGGCGATGCCGATCTCCTCGGTGCGGCTGGTGTCGTCCACCCGGATGTGCCGCCCGCCCCGGAGGCCGAACTCCTTGCCGCCGACGACGATCGTCGGGATGCTGCGCGGGAGGTGGAGGTTCGAGTCGCTCATGCCCGATCCGAAGAGGAGGAGGGTGTGGTCGAGCAGAGAGCCGTCCCCGTCCTGGGTCGCGGCCATCCGCTCCAGGAAGTGGCTGAACAGCGTGAGGTGGAAGACGTTGAGCTTGCCGAGTTTCGCCACCTGCTCCGGGTTGTTCTGGTGGTGCGAGAGCGGGTGGTGTGGATCCGGCACGCCGATTTCGGGGTACGTCCGCAGGCTCAGCTCGCGCGCCAGCATGAAGGTCGAGATGCGCGTGAGGTCCGTCTGGTAGGCCAGCGTCAGGAGGTCGAACAGGAGCTTGAGGTGTTCTTCGTAGGACGCCGGGATACCGACCGGCTTCTCGACGACCGGCAGCTCCACGAGGCCCTGCTCCTCGGCGTTCTGGATGCGGCGCTCGACGTCGCGGAGCGAATCCATGAACTCGCCGAGCTTGGCCCGGTCGCTCTCGCCGACGTCGCGGCGCAGTTGCGCGACGTCTTCGGACACCGCGTCGAGCAGGCTCCGGTCGCGCCGGTGCTGCGCCAGGCGGGCCCTGGCGTCGGTGGAATCACCGGCGCCGAACATGCGCTCGAAGACGTTGCGCGGGTTCACCTCCATGGGCAGAGGCGTGGTTGGCGTCTTCCAGGCCATCGTCGAGGTGTAGGCGCAGGTGTAGCCGAACTCGCAGGAGCCCAGCATCTCGGGCGTCTCGGCCGCCAGCTCGATCGAGGCGAGCTGCGTCTCCTGGCCAAGCTGCGCGGCGAGGATCTGGTCCATCGAGACGCCGGCATGGAAGTCCGCGCCTTCCGTCTTCTTGGGCCGGACGCCGGTGAGCCAGCAGGGGCCGATCCGCGAGTGCTGGCCGGTGCCGTCCTGTCGCGAGTCGGCGTTCGCCATGCCGAGGCCTCGGACGACCGTGAGGCGGTCCTTGAAAGCGCCGATCGGCTGCAGGATCGGCGTGATCTGCAGGTCTCCCGTGCCGTCCTGGGTGAACAGCGGCATGTTCATCCCCATGGCCATGTAGACGGCGCCGAACCGGCGCACCGGCGCGGCTGCGGTCAGCCTGGTGGCCGTGAAGGCAGGGATCATGCCGTCCAGCAGCGGCAGCGCGATCGTCGCCCCCAGGCCGCGCAGTACGGTCCGGCGGGGCAGATGTTTCTTCGTGACGATCATCCCTCGACGCAGCTGGGGACGGCCCTGGGGGGCTCGACGGGTCATGATTCGGCTCTCCTCATTTGAAACGGCTCGCTGGTCACGATGGCAAGCACCAGGGACGACCAGCGGTAGTCGTCCCTGCGTGCCTCGCGCAGGATCTGCCGGATCGCCGGCATGTCGGTGTGCTCGACGCCGCGGCCGAGCGCAAAGGTCAGCAGCTTTCCGGTCAGCGTGCCGAGGAACGCGTCTGCGTTGCTCTCCAGCAGTGCGCTGCGGAACTCGCCAGGGCCCGAGAACTTCGACCCGTTGGGGAAGTTGCCGGACGCGTCCACCGGGGCGTTCGCGTCGGTGTCGCGCCACTTGCCCACGCCGTTGAAGTTCTCCAGCGCGAAGCCCAGCGGGTCGATGCGGCTGTGGCAGCTCGCGCAGACCGGGTTCTGCCGGTGCTGTTCCATGCGGGCGCGAACCGACCTGGGTGCTTCGCCTTCCCGGGTTTCCGGGAACGGCGGCACGTTGGCCGGCGGTGCGGGCGGCGGTGTGCCGAGCAGGTTCTCCAGCAGCCACTGTCCACGCTTCACCGGCGACGTGCGGTTGGCGTAGGAGGTCACCGTGAGCAGTGAGCCCTGGCCGAGGATGCCCGCGCGCCGGGTGTCGGTGAACTCCACCCGCCGGAACCGCTCGCCGTAGACGCCCGGGATGTCGTAGTGCTTCGCGAGCTGCTCGTTGACGAAGGTGTAGTTCGCGGTCACCAGGTCGAGCACGCTCCGGTTCTCCGCGATCTGGCTCCTGAGGAACAGTTCGGTCTCCGTCCGGAAGGCCGTCCGGAGGCTTTCGTCGAACTCGGGGAACGCCTTCGGGTCCGGCCGCACCAGATCCACGTTGCGCAGGAACAGCCACTGCCCGAAGAAGTTGTCGATGATGGCCTGGGCGCGCTCGTCGGTCAGCATGCGCCGCACCTGCTGATCCAGTACGGCAGGGTCGCGCAGCTTCCCGTCGGCGGCGAGCTGGAGCAGTTCGTCGTCCGGGATGCTGCTCCACAGGAAGAACGACAGGCGCGAGGCCAGGTCGAGATCGCTCACCGGGTACGGCTGCCCGGGCGTCACGCCGGCCGGATCGGACTCCACCCGGAACAGGAAGTTGGGTGACATCAGCACGCGCTCGACCACACGGCGAATGCCCCGGTCGAAGCCGGAGGCCGCACGCTCCGCGGTGAAGGCCTCCATCAGATCGGAGACTTCCGCGTCGGTGACCGGGCGCCGGTAGGCGCGGCGGGCCAGGGTCGAGGCGATCGCGCGCGCGCAGGCGGGCTCGTCGGCCGCCGTTGCCGGCTGGCACACGAAAACGCGCTCACGGCTTGCCGTGGTGGCCGGCGCCGTGGCGTCGAACGGCCCGGTGATCGTGACCGTGTCCACGCCCATCTCGATGCGTCCGTTGGCGGAGCCGGTGTGGGAGGAGTTGGCGTATCCCGTGCTGGTGGTCGGCAGGTGCTCCGGCCCCAGGCCCTCCATCCGGAAGTTGGCACGCTGGAACGACACGGACACCAGGTGCTCACCGGCCTCGATCGGGACCCGGACTTCCAGGTGCTGGTCGATTTCTTCCGGCTGGTCATAGAACCCCTGCCGCTGGGCCTTGCCGCCGATGGTGAACAACTGCACGCGCTTCCCGTCGATCCGCAGGTCCACGTCGTTGACGCGCCCCTCGCCGCGGACGCCACGATTCATCGACGGCCGCTGCATCATGATGCGGATGGTGTAGTCACCGTTGGCCGGGAAGTAATGGGTGAACGCCGTGCCGCCCCGTGATCCGAACGGCAGGTCCTCGGACATCCGCGCTTCCTGCAGCATGCCGAAGGGCACCCGGTGGGTCTCGGCAACCGGCGGCACGCTCGAGTCGGCGACCACGAGCCGGCTGATCCGCTGGGCCGCGATGAGGTACCGCTCGAGCAGCGCGGGCGACGTGGTCAGCACGTCACCGATGTTGTCGAAGCCGTGACCGGAGTTGTCGGTGGGCAGCATCGCCCTGCCGTCGATCTCGAGGCCCAGCAGGTCGCGGACGGCGTTGGTGTACTCCGTACGGTTGAGGCGGCGGGCGACGGGCCGGCCCGGATCGGGATGGGCGGCCGCGTGCGCGTCGAGGTTCTGCTCGAGCCAGCCAGCCAGGGCGCTCAGCCTGGCTTCTTCGGGCCTGCGTGCGCCCACCGGGGGCATCGCGCCGGTGCGGAGCCTCCGCACGACGGTTTCGAGCACCGCGCCGTTCGTCCCGGCATCCGCGAGGTCGAGCCCGGCCAGCGACAGTCCGGCGGCGTTGGCCTTGTTGCGCTCGTTGTGGCAGACGACGCAGTACTGATCGACGAGGGCCCGCGGCTCCGAGGCCGCCTGCGAGCCGGCCTGCGCCCCGGCGGCGGCCTGAAGCGTGCCGGACGGAATCGTGCCTGTGACGGCGATCAGGCCTCCGATGCCGAGGCAGGCGAGCCGGGTTCGTGCTGAGAACGACATGGTATTTCGACTCCTGATCGCGGCTTCACCGACGGAGTTCTGGGGTGCGAAGCCGCCACGACAAGTATATGATGTTTACAAAGCCAAAGTGCCCGTACATGGGGTGGAAAGCCCTGCAAACAAGAGGGGTTCCGGTGGAGAGCCGGCCGCGGGGCGTTCGGTCCCGCAGACGCGTGTGACGGCGGGCCGTCTCGTGCCCTCGGAGGACTGAATGCGCTCGTGGACGAAGGGCTGCGTGTCGGGATTGCTGGCGACGGCGCTGGCCGCCGTGCCGGCATTCGCGCAGGCGACCGAGCTCATCGAGGCCGTCAGGAGCCGGGATGTGGCCGCGGTCCGGTCGCTCATCGGCCAGCAGGTGGATGTGGACGCCGCGCAGGGCGATGGCGCGACGGCGCTGCACTGGGCGGCCCATCTGAACGACGTGGACACGGCTGGACTCCTGATCGACGCGGGCGCCCGCGTCAACGCCGCGAACGACTACGGCGCGACGCCGCTGTGGCTGGCCGCGCAGAACGGCAGCCTGCCGATGGTCGAGCGGCTGCTGGCGGCGAAGGCCGATCCGAACGTGGCGTTTCCCAGCGGTGAAACGCCGCTGATGACTGCGGCACAGGGCGGGCGCGCCGACGTGGTGAAGGCTCTGCTGGACGGTGGCGCCCAGGTGGACGCCATCGAGTCGAACATGGGCCAGACGGCGCTGATGTGGGCCGTGGCCGAGGGGCACGACGACGTTGTGCGCGTGCTCGTCGACCACGGTGCCAGCGTGACGGCGACGTCTACGAGCGGGTTCACGCCGTATCTGTTCGCAGCGCGGGCGGGTGACATCCCGACCGCGCAGTACCTCGCGTCGAGGGGGGCCGACCCGAAGGGGACCACCGAGGATGGCACGACGGCGCTGCACGTGGCGGTGGTGCGCGGCCACCTCCCGTTCGCCAAGTACCTGCTCGGCCTGGGCCTGGATCCGAATGCCAGCGGCCCTGGCTACACGGTGCTGCACTGGGCGGTCGGGACGTGGGAGTCGATCTTCACGCACGAGTATCTCTTCTCGCCCGACGCTTCCACGCAGGAGAAGGAGTGGTCGGTGCTGGGCGGCGTGCCGGGCTTCGAGGCGAAGGTCGATCTGATCAAGACGCTCCTGGCCGCCGGCGCGGACATCAACGCGCGGGTGCAGCGGCCACCACCCCGCTTCGGAGGGTCGATCTTCCCGGCCAACTACCTGGTCGGCGGAACGCCGTTCTTCGTGGCGACCGTGGCGGCCGACGTGCCGGTGATGAAGCTCCTGCTGTCGGCGGGTGCCGATCCGATGGTCGGGGCGAAGGACGGCACGACGCCGCTCATCGCGGCTGCCGGCATCGCCCGCGTGGACTCGGAGACCGTGATTCCCGAGGAGCGGCTCCTGGAGGCCATGCAGATCTGCCTCGACCTCGGGCACGAGGTCAACGCCGCGAACACGGCCGGCAACACGGCCATGCACGCGGCCGCGCTGCAGGGGCTCGATTCGGTGGCGAAGTTCCTCTACGACCACGGTGCGGAGGTGAACCCCCGCAACGAGAAGGGGGAAACGCCGTACAAGATCACGCTCGGCTACCAGTCCGCAGGTATGGTGTACCTGCGGCCGTCAACGGCGGCAGTGCTCAAGGCGCTGGGCGGCGTCGTCGAGTAGCGGCGAGGGATCGGGAACGTCCGGGCGGGTGCGGGAAACCTGGAAGGCATGCAGATGGGTGCACGTATGACGACGACACGGAACTGGACGATCGCGGCTGTCGCCGCGCTGGCGATGGCAGGCGGAATCAGCGGACGAGCGCAGGTGGCCGGCACGAACGGCGCCGCCGCGGGCGGTGCCCCGGTGATGGATGCCACGTCGGTGCGTGCGACCCTCGACCAGTATTGCGTCGGGTGTCACAGCGACCGTCTCAAGACGGGCAACCTGTCGCTCCAGGGCCTCGACATGGCCAGCGTGCCCGACGAAGCGCGCGTCTGGGAGAAGGTCATCCAGAAGCTGCGTGCCGGCACGATGCCGCCGGGTGGAAGCCGCCGGCCCGATGCCGCCGGGTACCGGGCGCTCTGGACGTGGCTGGAGGACACGATTGATGCCCGGGGGGCGAAGGAACCGAACCCCGGCCCGTCGCAGGCGTTCCATCGGCTGAACCGCCTCGAGTACCAGAACGCCATCCGCGATCTCCTGGCCCTGGACGTCGACGTGGCGTCGCTGCTGCCCGCCGACGACACCTACGAGCACGGGTTCGACAACAACGCCGACATGCTCTCGATGTCGCCCTCGCTCACGTCCCGGTACCTGCTGGTGGCTGGCCGCGTCAGCCGCACAGCGGTCGGGGTCACGCCGGAGGACGCGGCGGTGGCGACCTACCGCGTGCACCCGAACGTGTTCCAGGACGACCGGCTCAACGAGGACCTGCCGTTCGGCTCGCGCGGCGGGATCGCGGTCGACCACTACTTTCCGGTGGACGCGGAGTACACCGCCCGGGTGAAGCTGCACCGGAACTTCTCGGACTACATCATCGGGTTCTCCCGGCCGCACGTCCTCGAGATCCGGCTGGATGGCGCGCTGGTCAAGCGCTTCACCGTCGGGGACGGCGACTCGAAGGGGCGGATGGCCCCCTTGAGCTTCTCCGGCAACATCGCAGGGGATGCCGAGTGGGAGTACTTCATGAACACCGGTGACGCCGGGATCGAAGCGCGCTTCCCCGCGACCGCCGGGTCCCACGTGGTGTCGGTGTCGTTCCAGCGCCTGACGACGGAAGAAGACGGCCCCCTCCAGCCGCGCCAGCGGGGCTACGGGATGTTCGTGAACGAGCACTACGAGGCGCTTGCCCGTGTGGAAAGCGTGGCGGTTGGCGGGCCGTACAACGTCCGCGGCCCCGGGGACACGCCGAGCCGGCACGAGATCTTCGTGTGCCGCCCGTCGGCAGCCGCCGAGGAGCGCGCCTGCGCCGAGCGGATCATCGGCCGGCTCGCCAGGCGGGCCTTCCGGCGCGCCGTGACGGACGCGGACGTGGCGCCGTTGATGGCGTTCTACGAGGAAGGCCGGAGCGAAGGTACGTTCGATGACGGGATCCAGTTCGCGCTCGAGCGGATCCTCGTCGATCCGGAGTTCCTGTTCCGCATCGAGGCGGGGGACGAGCCGGGTGCGCGACCCAGGACACAGACGGAGCTGGCATCCAAGCTCTCGTTCTTCCTCTGGAGCAGCATTCCGGACGAACCGCTGCTCGACAGCGCGATCGAGGGCACGCTCGACGATCCGGAGGTGCTGCAGGGGCACGTCCAGCGGATGCTGGCCGACGAGCGTTCACGGACGCTGGTCGACGGCTTCGCCGCCCAGTGGCTCCGGCTGCGCAACCTCGAGGATGCGGCCCGCGAATCCAGCGACTTCCCGGACTTCGACGAGAACCTGCGCCGGGCGTTCCGGATGGAAACGGAGCTCTTCGTCGAGAGCACCATCCGCGAGGACCGCAGCGTGACCGACCTGCTGCGAGCCCGCTACACCTTCGTGAACGAGCGGCTGGCCCGGCACTACGGCATCGAGGGTGTGTACGGCCCCCGGTTCCGCCGGGTGGCGCTGCCCGAGGACAGCCCGCGTGGCGGGCTGCTCGGCCAGGGGAGTCTGCTGATGGTCACGTCGTACCCGAACCGGACCTCGCCGGTCGTGCGCGGCAAGTGGCTGCTCGAGTCGATCGTCGGAGCGCCGCCGCCCGAGCCGCCGGCCAATGTCCCGGGTCTCCCGGACAGGGGCGAGGGGGGCAAGCCGGCTTCGGTCCGTGAGCGGCTCGAGAACCACCGGCGCAACCCGGTCTGCGCCGCCTGCCACAACTCGATCGACCCGATGGGCTTCGGCCTCGAGAACTTCGACGCGATCGGCGCGTGGCGCGACAGGAGCGAGGCCGGCACGCCGATCGACGCGACCGGCATCATGCCGAACGGGACCAAGTTCGAAGGGCCGAGCGGCCTGCGGGGGCTGTTGCTGAGCCAGGAGCGCGAGTTCGCGGCCACGGTGACGTCGAAGCTTCTCTCCTATGCGCTCGGCCGCGGACTGGAGTACTATGATGTGCCGACCGTTCGCGCCATCGTCCGGGACGCCGCCCGCGAGAACTACCGCTGGTCGGCCATCGTGACAGGCATCGCCCGGAGCGTGCCGTTCCAGATGCGCAAGGCGGGCGGAGAGGGAGTCAGCAGCCATGATCATCAGTAAGCGGTCATTGTCGCGGCGGACGGTCCTGAGGGGCATCGGCACCACGCTCGCCCTGCCGCTGCTCGACGCCATGGTGCCGGCGCTCACGGCGACCGCACGCACGGCGGCCGGTCCCGTGCGCAGGCTGGGCGTCGTGTACGTCCCCAACGGGATCGCCATGGAGTACTGGACTCCGGCCACCGTCGGCCGCAACTTCGAGCTGACGCCGATCCTGGAGCCGCTGGCCCCCTATCGCGACCAGATGCTGGTCGTGACCGGCACCAAGGCGCTCTGGACTCCGGCGCACGCGGGCGCGTCCACCACGTTCCTGACCGGCTGGAAGGGCGTGGCGGGCGAGACGCAGCCGGTGTGCGACATCTCCATGGATCAGGTGGCGGCCCGGGAGTTCTCGAAGGAGACCGAGCTGGCGTCGCTCGAGCTGGCGATCGAGGCGCGCGCCAACGCCGGGCAGTGCAGCGGCGGCCACAGTTGTGTCTACACCAACACGATCTCCTGGCTGAACCAGACCACACCGCTCCCGATGGAGAACAACCCGCGGGCGGTGTTCGAGCGGATGTTCGGGGACACGGGCAGCACCGACCCGGCCGTGCGGGCTGCCCAGCGCGAGCGCAGCCGCTCGGTCCTCGATTCGGTGAACGAGAAGATCGCCGGCCTGAACCGCGACCTCGGCGCGTCTGACCGGATCAAGCTCGACGAGTACCTCGAGGGCATCCGCGACATCGAACGGCGAATCTCGATGGCGGAACAGCAGTCCGTCGTCGAACTGCCGGTGATGGAGCGTCCGGAAGGCGCCCCGCAGGCGTTCGACGAGCACGTCCGGCTCATGTTCGACCTGCAGTTGCTGGCCTACCGCACCGACCTGACCCGCGTGATCACGTTCATGGTCGGCCGCGAGGTGAGCTCGCGCACCTACCCGGAGATCGGCGTGAGCGATGCGCATCATCCGCTGTCGCACCACGAATACGACCCGCAGAAGGTCGCGCTGAACGCGAAGATCAACACGTACCACATGTCGCTCTTCGCGGAGTATCTCGAGAAGCTGCGTGCGACCAGGGACGGCGACCAGTCGCTGCTCGACAGCCTGGCGCTGATCTACGGGTGCGGCATGTCGGACGGCAACGCCCACAGCCCGGACAACATCCCGGTGCTGGTGCTCGGTGGCGCGTCCGGCCATCTGCGTGGAAACCGCCACCTGAAGTTCGACAACGAACCGCCGCTGGCGAACCTCATGGTGTCGGTGCTCGACAAGGTCGGGGTGCCGGTCGAGAAGCTGGGCAACAGCACGGGCCCGCTCCAGGTCGACACGCTGCCGGACGTCTAGATCCGCCGGAGTTCGCGGGATACACCAAGGGCCGGTCCCGCCGAAGCCACTGTGGCCGAGGCGGAAGCCGGCCCTTGCTGCGTACTGGTGTGCGCTGCGGGGGCTGACGCCTACGGCTGCGCCTGCTCCGGCTTCGCCGTGTCCACCGGCGCGGCGCCGAGCTCGCGCAGCACCTCCGCCGTGGTCTTGTTCCCGCCACGGGCGCTCAGCGCCATCGCCAGCGGCGTCTGCCCCTTGCCGTTCTTCGCGTCGATGGCCGCACCGCGCTCGACGAGCAGGCGAACGACCTGGTCCTGCCCGCGGCTTGCGGCCAGGTGCAGCGCCGTGTTCCCGTCCTTGTCCACGGCGTCCACGGCGGCGCCGGCATCGAGGGCCACCGTCACGGCCTCGAGCATCGCCGCGCGGCCGACTGACGGGTCCTCCTCGAACGGCTGAATCGTCGGGATCGATCCCTGAACGGCCGCGTGGAGCAGCGATGCGCCGTCGGCCAGTTCTGAGCGTCCGGGCAGCGCCCCGGCGGCGGCAAGGACCCGCATGATGTCCGGGTACCGGTAGCGCGCGGCCAGCCAGATCGGGGTGGCGCCCACCTCGTAGCCCGTGATGGCGTGGTCCGCGCTCGATCGCCTGGTCGGCGTGCCCTGTTCCACGATGGCGTTGATGTCGGCGCCGCGCGCCACGAGCGCCTTCACGACGCCGGTCTGCCCGTGCAGGATGGCCGTGTGCAGCGCGGTGTAGCCGGCCGTGCCGAGGTTCGGATCGGCGCCCTGGTCCAGGAGGAACAGGGCCATCTCCGGGTGGTTGCTGTGTGTCGCCACGAGCAGTGCGCTCGTGCCCTCGGCGCCGAGGTCGTTCACGTTGGCGCCCGCTTCGACCAGCAGCCTTGCGCTCTCCACCACGCCGTGCCGCGCGGCGTACAGGATCGGTGTGAACCCTCCGAGATCAACCTCGGTCAGGATCTCCCGGCCGAATCCCCCCTTCTCCGTGTTCACCCGGCGGTGCCGCACGATCGAACGGGCGTGGACGTCGGCCCCTGCCTCGACCAGCATGCCAACGACTTCGGGGTGGCGCTGCGAGATCGCCCACATGAGGGCGGTCTGGTGATAGGAGTGTTCGCGCGCGTTGACGGCCGCACCGGCGGCCAGCAGCGCCCGGACGACGTCCGGGTTTCCCGTTCGGGAGGCGGTCATCAGGGCCGTCTCACCGGAGGGGAGCGTGACGTTGGCGTTGGCGCCGGCAGCCAGCAGCCGGGTGGCCGTGCGCGGGCTGCCGTTCTCGCAGGCGAGCCAGAGCGGGCTCACACCCAGGTCGTTCACGGCGTTCACGTTGGCGCCGGCGTCGAGGAGCGTCTCGACCATCTCCCCGTCGTCCCAGTGTGCGGCCCAGTGGAGCGCGGTGGCGCCGTCACCCTGACGCTCGTTGACCGGGGCGCCGGACTTGACCAGGGCGCGCACGGCCGCCAGGTCGCCCTCCCGGGCGGCCTGCACGACGCGGAGATCGGCGGCCGTCGCCGGGGCGGCGGGCAGGCCGATGGCGAGGGTGAAGAGGGCTGCGAGAGCCGTCGGGGACGTGCAGTGTGGTCTGGACATGATGGTCGCTCGGATTGTACCAGCCGCAACGGCGGCCCGCACGCGGTGGCTGGGGGGCAGCCGGGCGTCCGGCGGTGCTGACGTGAGCCGGCGGCACGTGCGCCGCCAGTGGGGTGCGCACGTGCCGCCGGTGCGAGGCAACTAGTCGAAGTCGAGGAACTTGCCGACCAGCAGCTCGGGCACCGCGTCCGCGCGAGGGACGAACTTCTGCGCGCGCCCGCCCCAGACGTCGGCCGTGTAGAAGTTGCCCTCGTTGTCGACGCTGATCCGGTGCGTGCCCCAGATACGGCCGGGGGACGTGCCGAACGTGCCCCAGGCGTACAGGAGCTGTCCCTGCTTGTTGTACTTGAGGATCTTGTTGACCTGGCCGTCGGCGATCCAGACGTAGCCGTCTTCGGTGACCGCGATGTCCATCGGCATCGGGATGTTCGGCCAGATGTCGAGCACCTCACCGGTTTCGGAGAACACCTGCACGCGGCTGTTGCTCCGATCGGCGGCGTAGACGCGCCCGTCCTCGTCCACGGCGACGCCGTGCACGGTGTTGAGCTGGCCCGGCTCCTTGCCGCGCGTGCCGAACGCCGAGACGTACTTGCCCTCGCTGTTGAACCGCACGATCCGGCCGTTTCGGTAGCCGTCGGCGACGTAGAAGTCGCCGTTGGGGAGGAAGGCGAGGTCCGTGGGACCGCCGAAGTGCGTCTCGTCGTCGCCCTGGACCATGTATTCGCCGAGTGTCATGACGATCTCGCCGCTGTGGTTGAACTTCCAGACCTGGTGCGCCGTATCGCCGGAGACGCTGCGGCCGTCCGTGACCCACACGTGCCTGTCCGGGTCGTACGGGCTCTGCTTCACGCTGTGGGGATGGACGAAGCGGCCCTTGGCCTGTTCCTCCCAGGACTCGATGATGCGGCCTTCGCGGTCCACGACGATGAACTGCTTGGTGTGCCGCGTGTCGGGGTGGTCGACGGCGTGCATCTGCGGCGGGTTGCCCCCGGCGTTGCGTGTGGCGACCGGGATCTCGCCCGTCTGCACAATGTAGACGCGGTCGACCGACTCCGCCCAGACGCCGCCGGTCCGTCCCCAGGTCCACTCGGGGTCGGGCGGCTGCGGCCAGTTCTCGACGACGTCGTACGGACCGGCTTCCTCGCTGCCGCCCTTCCCGGACAGGACGGTCGCGGCACCGGCAGCGGCGCCTTCGCCGTCGGCCGGCGGTTGTGCCGCGCCGGTGCAATGTGTGAAAAGGAGGGCGCTGGCGATGGCCGCTGCCGCGCCGAACGACCTGAACGTGTTTCCTGCCATGGACGACATCTCCTTGCCCAACACCTGAACGAGGCGGCGCTGCCACCCGGCAGCGCCGCGCGTCAGCGTCTCAGAAGCCCAGGAACCGGCCGACCAGGAGGTCCGGGTTGGCGTCGGCCCTCGGTACGAACTTCTGTGCGCGGCCACCCCAGACGTCGGCGGTGTAGAAGTTGCCTTCGCTGTCCACGCTGATGCGGTGCGTGCCCCACACGCGGCCGGGCGAGGTACCGAACGTACCCCAGGCGTAGAGCAGCTCTCCCTGCTTGTTGAACTTGAGGAACTTGTTCACCTGGCCGTCCACGACCCACACGTGGCCGTCGGCGGTGACGGCGATATCCATCGGGAACGGGACGTTCGGCCAGAGGTCGAGCAGCTCACCGCTCTCGGAGAAGACCTGCACGCGGCTGTTGCCGCGGTCGGCGGCGTAGATCCGGCCGTCTTCGTCCACCGCCACGCCGTGGATCTGGAAGAGCTGGCCGGGCTCCTTGCCCTTCGTGCCGATCTCGGAGATGTACTTTCCGTCCGCACTGAAGCGGACGATGCGTCCGTTGCGGTAGCCATCGGCCACGAGGAAGTCGCCGTTGGGCAGGAAGGCCAGGTCGGACGGCCCACCGAAGTGGCCCTCGTCGGCGCCCTGGACCTTGTGTTCGCCGAGCGTCATGACCAGCTTGCCGTCGTGCGAGAACTTCCAGACCTGGTGTGCCGTTTCGCCGGACTCGCTGCGGCCGTCGGTGATCCACACGTGCTTGTCGGCGTCGTAGGGGCTCTGCTTGACGCTGTGCGGGTGGACGAAGAGATCCTTGACCTGTTCCTCCCACGACTCGATCAGCTTGCCCTCGCGGTCCACGACCATGAACTGCTTGGTGTGCCGCGTGTCCGGGTGATCGACGGCGTGCATCCGTGGCGGATTGCCGCCCGCATTGCGCGTGGCGACCGGGATTTCACCCGTCTGGATGATGTAGACGCGGTCGGGCGACTCCGCCCAGACGCCGCCCGTCCGGCCCCAGGTCCACTCGGGATCGAGCGGCTGCGGCCAGTTCTCCACGACGTCGTACGGGCCGGTCTCCTCGCTGCCGCCCTTCTCGGACAGCACCGGGAGGACACCCTCGGCGGCGGCCGACTCGCCTTCGGCAGGGGGCGGCGCCGCACCGGCGCAGTACGTGGACAGCAGGGCGCCGGCCACGATCGCCAGGGCGCCGAACGACGAGCGGATGGTGCGTGTCATGAGCGGACGTCTCCTCGTTGTGCGAGCGGCTAGAACACGGCGACCATGTTGATGAGCGAGCCGGTGGCCCCCGTCACGCGGGGCGGCGCGCCCACCACCAAGAACTCATAGCGATTCAGCCTGGCGGCCGTGTCGGCCACCGCTTCGAAGTCCAGGGCATCCACGACGATCGCGCCCAGTGCGACGATGGCCAGCGAGTGGACCGGCATGCCGCGCGTGTAGGCGAGCACTTCCGGCTTCACCTCCGCGTGTGGTGTCACGTCGTTGGACACGTCCGCGGCGACGATGGCGACGTCACGCTGCTTGAACCAGATGGGCGTCGTCGCGTGATAGCCCGCCTCGCCTTCGCCAGGCGGGGCGGGGTAGAGCTGCCACGGCCCCTTCTCCGCGCGGCGGGCCCAGCGCCCCGTCCGCAGCAGGATCGCATCTCCCGGACCGACCTTGACGCCCGTCTTCTTCTCCCAGGCCTCGAAGTCGGACGCGTACACCGGGGTGCCCGGCTCCAGGTACGGAAGACCCTTCAGTCGGGGGATGTCCATCAGCACGCCACGCGTGATGAGGCCGTCCTTCATCATGTCCACGTCCTGCACCTTGCAGCCGTCCGGGCCCTTGGTGTCCTTGATGAGGAAGCCGTTGTAGAGTCGCCCCTTGTAGTCGAACTGGCACACCGCGTCGAGGTGGCTCTGCGTCGTGCTGTGGAACCCGTAGGTGAAGCGGCTGCCCCCGCCCTCGAGCTTGAAGGGCGTCTGCATGTCGGCGGTGACTTCCTGCACGACCGTGTGGGCCATCGACACGGCGATTCCCGACTTGACGAGGGCTGCGGCCTGGCGGCGCTTCTCGTCGGTGATGAGGTTCAGGGTCCCCATCTGGTCGTTCTTGCCCCAGCGGCCCCAGTTGGAGATCTGGCGGAACACCTTCTCGTACTCCGCGACCGTCTGGTAGCCGTCGTGCGGCTTCTTGAACCCGCGCTTCAGGAACTCCTCGTCGCTGTAGGTCGCGCTGTCGATGTTCATCCGGCCGGGCCAGTCCGCCGGGAAGTCCATGCCGACGGTCTCGAACTGCTGTCCGCGCATGTCCGACACCGCGAGCGCGCCGACGGCGATCGCGACGGCGCCCAGAATTGCCAGTACTCGTCGAGTCATTCCCCGCATCTCCTCGCTCAGTGGCTGGTTGGCTGTGGCGGCTGCACCTTACGGGGGGCCCGGCTGACCCATGATCTGGATCTTGACACCGTCCGGATCCACCACGTGATAGCCCGAGGCGTCCGTCTTGGGCGGCGCGCCGCGCGCGGTCAGTTCCTTCGTCACCGCCTCCTGATTGAAGTTGGTCATCAGCAGCGCGTAGTGATCGAGCATGGGCGCAGGCTCCTGCTTGCGCACCGCGAGAATCAGCCGCTTGCCGACGCCGAAGAACGCCGACTCGTCCGGGCAGCAGTCCCGGTTGTTCGGCGGGCCCGTCCGCAGGAGATCGAGCCCGAGGACCTTCGTGTAGTACTCGGTGGACCTGCGCACGTCGCGGCTGTTGACCTGCATGTGGTCGATGAGCGGCGCCCATTCGAACGTCATCCCCTGGCCCTTCGGTGCCGGGGCCGTCGTCTTTCCGGGGGGGCCGGGCTGGCCCATCAACTGGATGAACATGCCGTCGGGATCGGCGACGTAGAAGCCAGCCTGGGTGTGCGGCACCGGTGCCACGCCGCCACGGCGCTTGATCTCCGCGGCGAAGCTCTCCTGGTTGAAGCCCTGCAGCATCAGGGCGTAGTGGTCGATGCTGCGGCCGGGAACCTTGCGGATCGCCAGGATCAGCCGATCGCCGACGCCGAAGAACGCCGACTCGTCCGGGCAGCAGGCCGGGTCGTTCGGCGGGCCGACGCGCAGCAGGTTCAGGCCGAGCACGTTCTGGTAGAAAGCGGTCGACTTGCGCACGTCGTCCGAGTTGAGCTGGACGTGGTCGATCAGCGGTTCCCAGACGAAGGTGGATTGCGCACCGATCGCCTGGCTCAGCAGGACGGCGCCCGCGCACGCTGCGGCCAGCAGGGGCGCGCGACGCGGGAGCACGCCACGAACGTTCTGTGTCGGGGTCAGAGGGGCCTCCTGTGGATTCACGGGTGCGGTGCGAGTGTATGGCCCGGGCGTGGGAGGGTCAAGCACCATCTTGTCGCGCGGCGGCGACGGGCCATCGGCCCTGCCCGCACGGCGGACGCGAGGGCGCCAGCCTGAAATTTCCGTCAGGTGAGGCGCCGGCGCCGGATCGACCCGACGCATGACGCATACTTTCGGGTAAAGTGTTGCCGGCGCCGATTCGTCTCGAGACGGTCGCTGGGCAAAGGGAGGAAGATCTCATGAAGGCTCGACTCACAGTCTCGATGGCCCTGGCGGCCGGCATCGCGCTGGCGCTCGTGGCCCCGCTCACGGCCCACCACTCCTTCTCGGCCGAGTTCGACGCGAACAAGCCGGTGACCCTCGAAGGCACCATCACCGAGATGAAGTGGGTCAACCCGCACGCCTGGCTGCACATCGACGTGAAGGACGAAACCGGCAAGATCACGAACTGGGCGATCGAGTTCGCGCTGCCGCAGGCGCTCTACCGCCGCGGCTGGCGCCGGACCGACCTGCCGGTCGGCGCGGCCGTGACCGTGCGCGGCTGGCTCGCCAAGGACGGCACGCCGACCGCCAACGCCAGCAACGTCACGCTGTCCGACGGCCGGCGGCTGTTCGCGGGTTCGTCCGGCACCGGCGCTCCCCAAGAGCAGTAACCGCCCGCATTCGGCCCGGGCGACTCTGGCGGGGCTCCGAGCGCTTCGCCAGGGTCGCCGGGTGCCTTGCTCCGGGCCCAGACCCCGGCGTGCCGCCGTGGCCCGCGGCCCGTCCTGCCTGCCCGGTCCCCCCGGTGACCCTTTCGGCGGTTGATCTGTGCGGCGGCTTCCCGCATCATGGGGCGTTCCGACTCCGCTCGCCCGGAGTCGTGGCCCGCGTGGCGCCCGCCGTGAACGCCGCCCCGTGGACCCCGTCGGCTCCGTCGAGTGTTCACAAGGAGAGATGACCATGACCACCCTGGGACGTCAGGTCTGGATTCGCGCCGCGACGGGCGCGCTGGTGGCGGCCGTGTGCGCGGCGCTGGCGACGCAGGGGCAACCCTCCGCGGCACAGCAGCTCTCGCGCAACGGCTCGGCGAGCGGCACGGTCGAGAGCGCAGCCGGCCGAGAGCCGGGCGTGTGGGTGATCGCCGAGACCGACGACCTTCCGACGAAGTTCGTCAAGATCGTGGTCACTGACGACGAGGGGCGGTGGGTGCTGCCCGATCTGCCGGCGGCGACCTACGAGGTGTGGGTGCGGGGGTACGGCCTGACCGACTCGACACCCGTCCAGGTTGCCGTCACCCAGGGAGGCAAGGAGCCTGTCGTCGCGCTGAAGGCCGTTGTGGCCCGCACACCGCAGGAGGCCGCGCAGGTCTACCCGGCCAACTACTGGTACTCGCTGCTGAACATCCCGGCGAAGGATCAGTTCCCCGGCACGGGCGAGAAGGGGAACGGCATCTCCGAGATCTACCGGACGCAGGCGCAGTACATCGACCAGCTCAAGCAGGGCTGTCAGTTGTGCCACCAGCTCGGCAACAAGCCCACGCGTGAGATCGGGCATATGGATCTCGCGAAGTTCGGGCTCAAGTCCACCTACGACGCGTGGGAGTACCGGGTGCAGACCGGCCAGCGCGGGGGCCAGATGTACGGCATGGCGGCTCGCCTCGGTCTCAAGGGCACCCTCGGGATGTACGCCGACTGGACCGATCGGATCATGAAGGGCGAAGTGCCCCCGCAGCCGCCACGCCCCTCGGGTGTCGAACGGAACCTCGTCGTGACGCTGTGGGACTGGGGCAACGAGTTCTCCTACATGCACGACGAGATCACGACCTCGAAACAGAATCCCACTGTGGGCGCCAACGGCCCGGTCTACGCCGTGGACGCGGCAGCGGGCACGATCGTGGCGCTCGACCCGCTCGAGAACCGGGCGTGGGACATCCCGATACCGACGCGCGACGATCCCTCGACCATGCGCTCGCGGTTCCCCGCCACGCAGCCGAAGCCGTCGCTCTACTGGGGTGATCAGATCGTGCACTCGGGCGTGTCGGACCCGCACAACCCGATGATGGACTCGAAGGGGCGGATCTGGAACACCTCCACGGTGTCGCAGGGTGATCAGCCCTCGTGGTGCCTGGAGGGCAGTGGCAACAAGTTCGCCGAGTACTACCCCCTCCCGCGCCGCGCCGGCCGGCACGCCTCGGTCTACGACCCCAAGACGGGGCAGTTCGGCCTCATCATGACCTGCTTCGGCACGCACCACCTGCAGTTCGGCGAAGACCCGAACGAAACGCTGTACTTCAGTGGCGGCGGAGCGGTGATCCCCTGGGTCGACTCCAAGGTCTGGGACGAGACGAAGGACGAGCAGAAGGCGCAGGGCTGGTGCCCGACCGTGCTCGACACCAATGGCGACGGCCGGATCACCAAGCCGTGGAACGAGCCCGCCGGCGGCGGCCGGTCGGTCGACGAGGGCGGTGGCGGCGGCCGGCTGGCGGACAGCTTCGATCCCAAGCTGGATACGCGCGTCAACGCCGGCAGCTACGGCATCATCGTCAGCCCTGCGGACAACTCCGTGTGGTCGGCAGGCACCAGCTACCCCGGCAACTTCGTGCGCCTGGAGCTCGGCAGCAACCCTCCGGAGACCTGCAAGGCCGAGATGTTCGAGGTGCCCACGCCCGACGTGGCGTTCGGGCCGCGCGGCATCGACGTCGATCGGAACGGCGTGGTCTGGTCGGCGTTGTCGGGAAGCGGCGGCTTCATCAGCTTCGACCGCCGCAAGTGCCAGGTGTTCAGCGGCCGCGAGCTGGCGGCCGGCCGGCACTGCGACGAGGGCTGGACGCACTACCCGCTGACGGCGGGTCCCAACTTCAGGGGCACCGACAACATCAACGCCGACTTCCACTATTACAACTGGGTGGACCAGTTCAACACGTCGGGCCTGGGCGAGAACCTGCCCGTTGCGACCGGCTCCGGCTCGGACTCGCTGCTGGTCCTGAACCCGCAGACCCGCGAGTGGACCGTGCTCCGGGTGCCGTACCCGCTGGGGTTCTACTCACGCGGGCTCGACGGCCGGATCGACGACCCGAGCGGCGGGTGGAAGGCACGCGGGCTCTGGGCCAACTACGGCACGAACTTCGTGTGGCAGACCGAGGGCGGGAAGGGGACTACGAGCAAGATGGTCCATTTCCAGATCCGGCCCGACCCGCTGGCCCGCTAGAGAAGGCTCATCAGTGACACGCTGGCGGCTGGCTTCCTCCCGGCTGCCAGCGGGTCCCTGCTCCTGCCCCGTTTTCCGGCCTCCCGCGCCCTTCTGAGCGCGGTTTCCGTGCTCCCAGGCCCCCCCCGCGCCCGAGGTGTCGGGGGCCCTCAGGGAGCGTCTGACACCCCTGTCACCGCTGAGCTTGCTCACGGTTGACCGCTTAGCTCGGCATTTTGTATAAAGAAGAGCTTGGCGTGGCCCGATTGGCGGGCCCTTGCAACTGGAGGGGGTATGAGATTCACAGCACGGATGTGGCTGAGCCTGGGCTGCCTGGCCCTGGCGACGCTGCTCGTCAGTCCCGGCCGGGTCCTGGCCCAGGACAGCGGCATTTCGGGCACCGTCACGGACGACACCGGGGGCGTCCTTCCCGGCGTCACCGTCGAAGTCAGCAGCCCGGCGCTCATCGAGGGCGTCCGCACCGTCGTGACCGACGGGACGGGGCGCTACAACGTGACGTTGCTGCGTCCCGGCACCTACACCGTCACCTTCACGCTGACCGGGTTCAGCGTGGTCGTGCGTGAGGGGATCACGTTGACGCAGGGGTTCACCGCCCCGGTCAACGCGCAGCTCAAGGTCGGCTCGCTCGAGGAAACCGTCACGGTGTCCGGCGCCAGCCCGACGGTGGACGTGCAGAACGTCCGGGCGCAGAACGTGATGACGCGCGAGGTGCTCGACGCGCTGCCGAACGCGCAGACGCTGGCGAGCTTCTCGGCGCTGACACTGGGCGTGGTGATGGGCGGCGCCTCGACGCAGGACGTGGCCGGCTCGGCGGGCGAGCAGGGCACGACGACCGTGCACGGCAGCCGCGGCACCGACCAGAAGTTCGCCATGGACGGGATGAACACGAACAACTCCATGGGGACCAACGGCGGCGCGTTCCACGCGGGCCAGCACTACAACATGGAGGCGATGCAGGAGGCCACGATGGCCTTCAGCGGCATGACGGCGGAGACGGAGACCGCCGGCGTGCAGGTGAACTTCGTCCCGAAGGACGGCGGCAACAACTTCTCGGGCTCCGGCCGCGCCGCCTACACCAGCGGCGACCTCCAGTCGGAAAACATCACCGACGCCCTTCGCGCTCGCGGCGCCGTGACCCCGGGCAGTATCAGGAAGATCTACGACTACGGCGGCGCGGTCGGCGGGCCGATCAAGCGCGACCGGCTGTGGTTCTTCACCGCCCACCGCTGGTGGGGCGACTCGGTGGACCAGCCGGGGAGCTTTTTCAACGCGACGCAGGGCACACGGTTCTACACGCCGGACACCAGCCGCCCGGGGTACCTGGAGAACTACAACCAGGACAACACGGGCCGGATCAACTGGCAGATGACGCAGAAGGACAAGCTGGGCTACTACGGTAACCGTGGCGACCAGTGCGTCTGCTACCTGGGCATCGGCGCGAACGTGGCGCCGGAGGCCGCGTCGCACAACCACCTGCCGTCGAACCACCTGTCGCAGATCACGTGGAACCGGGTGCAGACGAGCCGGCTGCTGATCGAGGGCGGGTTCACGTACCTCAAGAACCCGTTCGCGTTCTGCCACGAGGACCGCTGCCAGGAACCGGGCACGGGCCGCCAGGGCGTGGACTACGACGACCTGCGGTACACGGACCTCGCGCTCGGCCGGGTCTGGGGCGCCCGATCGAGCGGGGCGCTGCCGTACACGGACTGCCAGGGGCCGAAGCCCGTGTGTGACGACAGCGAGGCCGGGCAGCAGAACGGTCGCGCGTCGGTCTCGTACGTCACCGGATCGCACGCCTTCAAGGTCGGCTTCTCCGCGGCCCATGGCCTGGTCGAGCAGAACGGCTCGAACAACGTGCTCGCGGGGTTTGGCCCGGTTGACCTGCGGCTCTTCAACGGCGTGCCGAACTCGATCCAGATCTTCGCGCACCCGAAGTTCAACCGCGCGGATTTCCGGAACGTCGGCATCTACGGACAGGACCAGTGGTCGCTCAACCGCTTCACGCTGAATCTGGGCGCGCGGTTCGACATGTTCGATGGCTGGAGCCCGGATCAGTCGTCGCCGGACGGCGCGTTCGTGCCTGGCTTCAGCGTGTCACGCATCGAGGACACGCCGACGTGGCGTGACGTGTCGCCGCGTCTGGGTCTCGCATGGGATCTGAACGGCGACGGCAAGACGGCCGTGAAGGTGTCGGCAGGTCGCTACGTCGCCGCGGCCGGTTCCGGCACGGTGCAGCCGACCAATCCCGCGCTGGCCATCGTGACGTCGGCCATCCGGACCTGGAGCGACACCAACGGCGACTTCCTGCCGCAGGCCAACGAGCTGGGGCCGCTGTCGGACGCCGCGTTCGGCTCGCCCCGGGTCACCACGTTCTTCGACCCGGACTACCTGACCGAGAACCGCGAGTATTCGTGGCAGTACTCGGGGTCGTTCTCGCGCGAGCTCCGCGACAATCTCGGCGCGAGCATCAGCTACTACCGCATCCAGCATTTCGACCAGACGGTGAGCGACAACACGCTCGTGACACCGTCGGACTACGACACGTTCTGCATCAACGCGCCGACCGACTCGCGGCTGCCCGGCGGCGGCGGCTACCAGCTGTGCAACCAGTCGATGATCAGCCGGGCCAGGTTCGGGCAGGTCCGGACGCTGGTGCGCAACGAGAAGACGTTCGGCGACCGGAAGCAGTACTTCAACGGCGTCGATCTCGAGATGCACGGCCGCTTCCCGAACGGCGCGCTGCTCCAGGGCGGCGTGGCGCTCGGCAGCGAGGTGACGGACAACTGCGTCGTGGTCGACTCGCCGGACGCGCTCCACTTCTGCAAGACGAGCGAGCCGTGGTGGAACAGCAACAGCGGCCAGCTGAAGGTCTCCGGGTCCTTTCCGATGCCGTACGGCATCGAGCTGTCTGGTGTGTACCAGAACCTGGCGGGCGCGCAGATTCTCGCCAACGTGCCGTTCACCTCGGCGCAGATCTTCCAGGCGCTGGGCCGGAACCCGGCGGCTTGTGCCAACGCGAGCGGGCCCTGCACGGCGACGGTGTCGATCCCGGTGATCGAACCCCTGACGCTGCGTGAGGATCGGATCAACCAGCTCGATTTCCGGGTGGCCAAGCTGCTGCACACCGGGGTCGGGCGGCTGCGGTTGTCGCTGGACCTCTACAACATCTTCAACAGCGCGGCCGTGCTGGCGCGCAACAACACGTTCGGCGGGGCCTGGGGCACGCCGACGCGCATCCTCGGCGCACGGACGATCAAGTTCAACGGGCAGTACACGTTCTAGTTCGCAAGGGCCAGCTGACCACCTCCGCCAAGGCTGCGGTGGTCCGCCGAAGCGTCAGCGGAGGCGGAGCTGGCCGCCACGAGTACCAGGGAAGAAGCGAAGCGGGGAGCCGGGCAACCGGCTCCCCGCTTTCGCGTTTCAGGGGGCTAGTTCTGGGAGAGCTTCAGGCTGGTGTCGAGCGGCACGGGCTCCATCGAGATGTTCGAGGCGAAGAGCCACCGGCCGTCGCGCTTCACGAATACCTGCGAGGCGATCTTCTTCCCCATGGTTTCCGGACCGTTCTTCGGCTTGTAGCGCAGGTTGCCGAAGATGATCGCCGAGTCGCCGTAGACCCGGACGCTGGTGGGATCCACCTGCAGGATCTCGAACGGACAGTTGGCCGGGTTGAGCGAGTCGACGAGCTCGGCCTTGTTCTTCTGCAGGCCTCCCGTCGAATGCAGGTACATCATGTCGTCGGTGACCAGCGTCGCCATCGTCGCCTTGTCGCACGTCCGGTAGGCCGTGTAGAAGCGCTTCTGCGCGGCAATCACCTCGTCCTTCACGCCCTGTTCGCCCGACTGGGCCGCAGGCAGGGCAGCCAGGGCGCCCGTGAGCACGGCGCCGGCAATGACATGTCTCATGGTCGTCTCCTCCCGCGGCTTCCAGCCGCGCGCCGATCCTACCATCCGGCCGGGGAATCCGGCGGCCCGCCGATGGTGTAGAGTTGAGGGGTTTGGGCGCCTGCGGAACACCTGCGGGCGCAAACCTTGTTTCGGTTCATCAAGAGCCGCTATAGTCCAGCATCATGAAGAGAACACTCACGCTCCTCGTCGCGCTCCTCGCAGGATCGACCTGGCTTCAGGCCGAGGACTGGCCCGAGTTCCGGGGCAAGGGTCGAACCGGCGTCTGGAACGAGACCGGCACCATCGACACGTTTCCGGAGAGCGGTCTCAAGGTCGCGTGGCGCGTGCCGCTGAAGGCCGGCATGAGCGGCCCGTCGGTCGCCGACGGACGGGTGTTCATCAGCGACTACGATGAGACCGAGTACCTCAAGGGCACCGAGCGCGCCCTGGCGCTCGACGAGCAGACGGGGAAGATCCTCTGGACGAAGGAGTGGCCGGCGGACTACTCCGCGGCGCGCATCTCGATGATGTCGTGGAGCGGGCCGACGGCCACCCCGACCGTCGACGGCGATCGCGTCTACGTGCTGGGACGCTCCGGCCTGCTGTTCGCGCTGAAGGCGGCGACGGGCGAGGAGCTGTGGCGGAAGGACTTCCGGCAGGACACGTCGGCACACCCGATCGTCGACGGCAACCTGGTGATCCTGCAGCTCGACAGCGAAGACGGCGGCTACGTCGTGGCGCTCGACAGGATGACGGGCGGGGAAGTGTGGAAGATGCCGCCCCTCAGCAACGGGATCGGCGGCTCCGCGCCTGTCATCATCGAGCACGCCGGCGCGCGGCAGTTGCTCATCTGGCACACGCAGGCGGTGCTGGCCCTCGACCCGGCCACCGGAAGGAAGCTGTGGGACGTGCCGTTTGCGACCTACGGGGACGTGAACCCGGGCCTGCCGGTGAAGGACGGGAACATCCTGATGATCTCGACCTTCAACCTCGGGTCGATGGTCATGCAGCTCGACGACGACAAGCCGGGCGCGAAGATGTTGTGGCGCTCGCGCGAAGGGGTGAGCGACGTGGACACCGAAGATCTCCACGCGCTGTTCTCGCCGCCGATGGTCAAGAACGGGTTCGTCTACGGCATCTGCAGCTACGGGCAGCTTCGCGCGCTCAACGTGAAGAGCGGTGAGCGGATCTGGGAGTCGCAGTCGCCGATGGCCGAGCGTGCCCGCTTCTCGTCCGCGTTTCTAGTGCGGGTGGGGGATTCCGACAAGTACTTCATCAACAACGATCGTGGCGAGCTGATCATCGCGCGCCTGACGCCGGAGCGGTACGAGGAGCTGGATCGCATCCAGCTCGTCGAGGTGACGACGAAGCCGTACAACCGGCGCCGTCTGGGCGCGGTGAGCTGGATGCACCCGGCGTACGCCAACGGCCACATCATCGCCCGCAACGACAGCGAAATCATCCGTGCCTCGCTGAAGGCCGACTAGACATCGGAGCCACGGGCTGAGGGAGGACGACATGAAGCGAGCGTTCGTAGCCGGTCTGCTGCTGTCGGGAGGTCTGCTCGGGCCGGCGGCGGTCCCTGCCCGCGCGCAGGGGGCCGACCCGCGCATGATGGCCGTGGGCGACAACGTCGGTCTGCTGTTCATCTTCGTGGTCGACGGGCAGCAGCACTCGTTCGCCTTCGGCGGCGAGGACGACCGCATCACGCTGCTCGACACGCGGGCGCCAGGGAGCAGCAACGTCATCGCGAACAAGGTGGCGCAGGGCGCCGAAGGCGACATCGTCCGGATCATCCTGACCAACGCCAGGGGCGGCGCCAGCATCGGCGAATACACGGACGCAACGGAGATCGTCGCGCACGAGAAGACGAAAGCCGCGATGGCGGCGATGAATGCGTTCAAGGGCGCCAACGCGAAGTTCCTGCCCAACAAGACGTTCACCGACACGCTGTCGTTCACGGTCAAGACCGTGGGCGAAGGGGAGGGCACCAACCGGATCGACCTGCACTACTTCGGGCCCGGCAGCACGGCCGGTGATACCGTCGTCGTGTTTCCGTCCCTGAACACGGTGGTGCTGGGCGATCTGTTCCCCGGCAAGATGACGCCCGTCATCGATTCCGCGCTGGGAGGCAGCGGCGTGGCGATTGCGGACACCGTGGCGAAGGCCGTGACCGCCCTCAAGGCCGTGCAGCCGCCGATCAAGTTCGTGATGGGCAGCCGCCAGTTGCCGCCGCCTGGCCCGTACGTGCCGCGCTGGTTCTCGATGACCGACCTGCAGGAGTACGCCGACTTTGCCCGGGCGTTCGTCGATGCCGCCAGGGCCGCGAAGACCGAGGGGAAGAGCGCCGAGCAGGCCGTCGCCACGCTGGGGCTTCCCGAGCGGTTCAAGAACTACCGGCTCGATCACGCCCGCGCCTGGGTCGAAGCCATCTACGCCGAGCTCAAGTAGCTGGTCCCGCGGCTGCAGGTTGAGCCGGCCTGAACGGCGGCGACCGGCAAGGCAGACCGTAGCGGCCGGCTTCAGCTGGCCGGGGTCCCGGCTCCCCGGTGCGTCTCCACACACACAAACGGGCGGGGTGACTGCTCACCCCGCCCGTTCGTGTTCTGCCCGAGTTCCGTCCCGCCGAAGGGCTCGGCGGAGGCGGTCTAGTTCCAGCTGAACTGACCGCCGACCTTGACCGTACGAGCCCCCATGAACGCGATGATGTTGCCGTACGAGCCACCAAGCTCATCCACCCGGGCCCGAACGTTGTTGGCGTTCAACGCGTTGTAGAGGTCGAACGTAAGCAGCGTGCGGGTGTCAGCGAACCTGAGCACCTTCGCGACGCGGAAGTCGATCTGGTTGAGCCGATCCTCGAAGGCACTGTTTCGCGGGATGGTGTCGAGCAGCACGCTTGTGGCCCGGGTCAGCGGTCGGCCGGTGCGACCGGCGTCGTCGGTCGTGAACGTCCGCTGCTGGGCCCGGATCTCGATCCCCGGGAGGTTCTGGTAGACGGCACTGACTTCGATGCCGTAAGGCAGCGGGTAGAGACCGGCGAACTTGACCTGGCCACCCACGTCCCACCAGGGTGAGACGATCTCGCACAGGAAGTTCTGCTGCTCGGGAGAGTCGACGGTGAAGCAGTTGTTGTCGACCGTCTTGCCAAAGACGATGCCTCCCTGGACCAGCGCGCCGTTGTCGAACCGCGCCTGCGTCTCGAAGGAAAGCCCGTTGTAGATCTGGGTCCGATCCCCGAACGTGTCCTCGAGGCGAGTCTGGAGGAACCCGGTCGCGAACCGACTGTTGGCCGCCGGGGTCAGGTCGTAGTACTCGCAGAGCCGCCGACCTTGTGCCGGCCCGCTGGTCGGCGTGACGCAGAAGTTCTGGTAGTCGGCCGGGGTGACCAGCAGGTTGTCGGTGACGCTCTGATTGTAGTGCGCGGTCCGGTTGTAGGCGACGGTCAGCCTGACGTTGTCCCGCAGCTCCTGGTCGACCGACACCGAGTACTGCCAGGTGTATTGGCGATTCTTGGTGGCGAAGTCGTCGCTGAAGGATCGGATGATCACGGGGCTGCCAAACGACGGATTCGTGCTTGGTCCCAGTTCGCCGTTGGCCAGCGGGTTGCTTCCATTACCCTGGACGACGAAGTCGGAATTGGCGTCAGCCCAAGTGCGCGTGGTGCTCGTCGAAATGGCTCGCGCGGGGTTGAACACCTGTGCGTTGCCGGTCCCCTGGGCTGCGACGTACCGGCCAGCCGAGGCCTTGAACGCCGTCTTGCCGTCACCCCTCACGTTCCAGGCCAGGCCCAGACGCGGGGAGACATCCCGGTAGGTTGGTGCGTCCGAGACCTTGTTGAACGAGAACCCGGGTGTGAAACGGCTCGGCATGACCGCAGCGGCCGGGGTCCACCCGTCGAACATGTCGAAGCGAACGCCCGCATTGAACGTGAAGCGGTCGAGTGTCCACTGGTCCTGCGCGTAGATACCGATGTTCTGGAAGTCGCTCCGGTTGTAGAACGGCTGGGCGTACGCGGTGATCGAGAACGGCACCCCGCCGATCGTCGTCACCTGTCCCGGGCCGAACCCGGGAATGTGGTTGCTCTCACCATTGGCCTCGACGAGGCCGTGCGCCCAGCTGAACCCGAACTTCAGGGTGTGGGACCCGGTGACATACGAAAGCGCCCCGCGTGCGTTCTGCTGGCCGGCTTCACTGAGGCCAGCGCCCGGGCCGGTGCCGTCGTTGTATGGCAAGAAGTCGCTCCCCTTCGCGTTGTAGATCAGGAGCGGCGCACCCGCGGTTGTCGCGCCTCCCGCAATCGCCAAGATCGCCACGTCGTCGAAATCGACATTCGTGTTTTCCCGGCCGAACCCGAACGGGTTGATCAGGATCGACGCCCCCGCCTCGATCAGAACGTTGTTCGAGTGGGCGCGGGTGTAGGTGATCTGGGACAGGTGATTCTGCGGCAGGAAGTTGTTGAAGCTCGCCTCTGGAGTGAGGATCGCCTGGACACCTCGGAAACAGACGCAGTTGTCGTTGCGGTTGCCAAAGTAGGCGAGCTTGTCCTTGCTCGACGCCTGCCAGGTGATGCGGCCCGAGTTCTCCTGGTTGTAGTTCTGGATGAAGCCGCGCTTGCTTCTGTCCGGCGCGTAGAGCGGCACGCCATTGGCCGCCTTCTGCCCCTGAATGGCGTTGAAAAAGGAGTTCGGCGAGTAGACCTCGTCACCCCACCATCGATGCGCCGTGAAGAACCAGAGTTTGTCGCGGACGATCCGACCACCAAAGGAGGCGCCGTAGTCATACACCTGCTTCATCGACCCGAGGGTACCCCTGCGTTGAGCCAGGTCACCCAAGTTGTCCGACTGGAAGTCTTCGTTGGTGAATGTGGCTCGGGCCGACCCGGAGAGCCGGTTCCCGCCCTCCTTGGGGATGTAGTTCATGTTCACCCCAGCGGTCTCCGTCTCGGCGCTCATCCCGGTGTGACCGATCGTGACCTCCGCCACGCCTTCCATGTTGAACTGCATGCCCGCCCGGAAGATCCCACCGTTGGTCCCCATCGCGTTGTTGACGTTCATCCCATCCTGGGTCATCTTCTGGTCTTCGCCGCGATTGTTGTTGATCGACGCGATCCCCATCTCGCCACCGGTGCCGCCGACATCCTGTCCCCCGATGCCGCTGGCGCCGACGATGGACATGCCCAAGGTCAGCGCCGCAAAGGAACTGATGTTCTGGGCATTCGGAAGCGAGTCCAGCACGCCTCGGCTCAGCCTGTTCTGGGCTGCGACGTTCTGGATGTCAACGGTCGGAGTCGCCCCGGTGACGGTGACCGTCTCCTCGACGCCGCCCACCACCATCTGAACGTTGATGTTCGCGGTGAATCCGGTCGTCAGCTCGACGCCTTCGCGCCGCACGGTGCTGAACCCGGGGAGGGTGAACTCCACCGCGTAGACCCCGGGAGCGCGGAGAGCCGTGATGGTGTAGAGACCCTGGCTCCCTGTCACCACCGTCCGGGGGGCACCCTCGACAGGACTGGTCGCCGTGACGGTCACGCCGGGCAGCACAGCGCCCGTCGCATCGGCGACCGTGCCGGCGATCGCACCGGTCTGGGCCCGCGCTGTTCCTGACGCCACCAGCATCCCGGCCGTCACCAGCAGCGCAAGACACAACGTTCGTTTCATCCTCATCCTCAACCTCAGTGCGGCGGCCATAGTTCCCCTCCTCGCGATTGACGGATGCGACAATGCGACATCACGCCTGAGTACCGATTGGTACGCCTGAGCTGCAGTCATATATCCAACGATGCGTGTGATGGGAAGCCTAGATCGCGAGCGCAGCGGTGTCAAAGACCAGCCTGGAAAGGCGTTTGTCGAGGCTGGCTGCCCCTGGGGTGGCTTCGCAGGAGCACGGGAGCCTTGGTGCATGACTGGTCGCAGCACGGGCGGGGCGAGCCGACAGCTCACCCCGCCCCCTTGGCGACGCGGAAGTCGAGTTGGTCCTGGGCGAAGAAGCCCATGTTCCGGAGGTCGGCGCACCTGCTCGGCAGTCCGGGACGGCATGCCGTGCGCGCCCGAACAGGGTGCCCGTGCGGCGGCAGGTCCGGCACGGGGGCGGAGCCGCCGCGTGCCAACCGCAGAGGCTGCCACCCGCGTTCGTCGACGTCAACCGAAGACAAGCTGGGCCGTTCCGGCGGCGCCTCGAGCCGTGGGGGGCTGCGGGGGAGCGGCCGGGCCGCCCGTTCAGGCGGCCCCGGGCCGGGCCGTTGCAGCGTGCTCGTTCCCGACTACGATTGGGGGGCTCGGGGGACCGCGGGGACCAGCCAGGACGGGCGGCCCGTCGGGGTCCCGGACGACGGGATCCGTCTGAATGGAGCGTGAACAGCCGACCATCCGGCACTCGGTGCACGTGGCGTGCGCGGCTGCCGAGGTGTTTACCCTCGTGGCCGACAGCGCGAACGACCCGCGCTGGCGCGAGGGTGTCTACGCCGTGGAGGTGTCCGGCCCGCTCGCCGTGGGCCGGCATTGCCGCGAGAGCCGCACGACGCTGCGCGTCTTCCACTCGATGACGCCGTTCACCGTGACGGCCCTGGAGCCGCCGAGACGGGTGGTGCTCGAAACGCCCGGCCATCACCCCTGGTGGCAGCGCCAGGTCCGTGAGGTGCGGCCAATCAGCGCACAGCGGTCCCTTCTCGTGGTGGAGCAGACCTTCGATGTGTGGCACGTGCTGGCCCCGCTGGTGCCGTGGGTGCGCGCCTCCCGCCTGAAGGATGACCTGCGCCGGGTCCGCCGCCTGCTCGAAGGGCGTGCGCGGCGGGGCCGACAGGGCGGGAAGGCAGACTAGATCAGGGCGGGTGGAGCGAGCGGGGGCGACGGGACGGCTTGCCGGGCCGTCAGGCGGAGCGGGCTTCCTGCTCGCCGATCTCGAGCCCGAACCGCACACGTTTCAGATACAGGCCCTTGCGCGACAGGCCCAGACGCCGGGCGGCATCTTCCACGCGGCCGTCGGAGGCCTGGAGCGCGCGCGTGACCATGGCGCGCTCGAGGTGTTCGACAGCGGCGGGCAGCGGCTGATCGGTCCTGACCACCACCTCGTTGGCGCTCAGCGGCCTCTCCGACGGCGGCACCGTGCGGCGCGAGCGCGCGATGTCGGGTGACAGGTGCTCGGGCATGAGGACGGCGCCGGATTCGGCCATGGCGGCCAGCCGGCGCATCTCGTTGGCGAGCTGGCGGACGTTGCCCGGCCACCGGTACAGGAGGAGGTACTCCATCGTCTCCTCCGCGAGGCGCAGGTCACCCTTGTGGAACTCCCGTGCGTAGGTGCTCAGGTACCGCTCCGCGAGCGTGGCGATCTCGACGCGCCGCTCCCGGAGGGGCGGCAGGTGCAGCCGGACGATGTTGAGGCGGTAGAAGAGGTCTTCGCGGAAGCGGCCGGCGGATACCAGCGCGTCGAGGTCGACGTTGGTGGCCGCGATGACGCGCACGTCGGCTTTCACCGGGTGGGCTTCGCCGAGGGGATGCACTTCGCCCGACTCGAGGAAGCGGAGGAGTTTCGGCTGGATGTCGAGCGGCGCCTCGCCGATCTCGTCCAGGAAGAGCGTCCCGCCAGCCGCGGCACGGATCACGCCGGGCGCGCTCTCCATGGCGCCCGTGAAGGCGCCGCGGCGATGGCCGAACAGCTGCGCGTCGATGATGTCGCGGGGGCAGGCGGCGCAGTTGAAGGGCAGGAAGGTGCCGCGCGATCGCGGCGATGCCGAGTGGATCAGGCGCGCGAGGACTTCCTTTCCCGTGCCGGTCTCGCCGGTGACGAGCACCGAGACGTTGACGCCCGCCACCCGGCGGGCGGCCGCGACCAGGCTGACCATCTGTTCGTCCACGTACACGGGATCGCCATCGGCTGCCGCCGCGGCCGGCCAGACCGCTGCGCGTTCGTTCTCGTCGCGCCGCATGCGCTCCACGGCCAGGGCGGCACGTGCGATCCGCGCGAGGGCGCTCACCAGCACGGTGGTGCCGGGATCGGGCGCTGCGCGGTATGTCAGCGCGAGCGCGCGGCCGCCGTCCTCACCGAGCGGCACGGTGAACTCGTCCGGCGCGGCCGCAGGGGCGCGGCCGGTCTGGACGCGGGCGAACGGCGCGCAGCCGAGGGTGGCGATGATCTGCTGCAGTTCGGCCCCGAGTTCGGACGGCATGGCGGTGAGGTCGAAGACATTGGCGACCGCGCTCAGCACGGCGGCCGGCGCTGTCTGGACGGGCACGGACACCGGGGTCCGGGCCGGGGGGCCAGCGAAGCGCGGGTCCTGGTCGTAGTCGGCGATCTCGATCGGGGGGCCGTCCCAGGCTCCGGCTTCGATCAGCGCGAGCAGGTTGCGCCGCTCGCGCCAGACGCGCTCGGCGCGCGCCCGGAACAGCGGAGCGAGCGCACTGCCCGTGCGCTCCAGCACGCGGCTGCAGGTGAGGTGGTAGTGCCCCTGCAGCTCCGGGTTCGTCGTGACGCCCAGGTCGGCGGCCAGGAGCAGTTCCCGCCCCACCTGTTCACCGTGCCCCCGCATCGAGGCGCCCTCGGCTCTGAGCAGCCGGAGCGCCGCAAGCAGAGGAGCGTCGTGCAGCGCCTCCGCCCGCTGCAGCTCGTGGTCGAGATGCGCGTCGAGGGTGTCGAGTCTTCCCTGTCTCAGGGTGAGCTTCGCATGGGAGAGTCCAAGCCACCTCAGCGAGTACATGGCACCTGTCTTCGGGTGGCGGATTGCCTGTTCGGCTGTCTCAAGGACGGCGGCACAGAGGTCGTCGTGTCCTGTCGCAACGTACAGTCGTGCCAAACCGTCAATTGCCGCTGCACGTACCGACGCGGCCGGAGAGCGCTGCATCGCGAGGAGTGCTTCGCGTGCACTCATGAGCTTGCCACTAACGAGATATCGGTGTGCCTCGTTGACCTCAAGGACCAAAGAACAGAACACATGGCTCGTGACGGCTCCGAAGACTCTGGCTTTCCGCTCGTGAATTTTGGCTGATTGGAAGTCCAACTCGAGACTGGCCAAACACGAAGCAGTCACCTCGATCATTTCTCCCAGCAGGGCGTTTGGGTACCGCTCGAGTACCGACCTCCCCATGGCAACGTGCCGTCGTGCTTGCTCCAAGCTTCCAACTTGTCCCTCCATGACGGCGACTGCGTCGTGAAGGTAGACGTTAAGGTGGGGATCTGCCGCTTGGACAGCGCACTGTTTGATCTCTCTAAGCATCGGAGCGAGTGTCTCGAACCGCTCGACTTCGAGTAGCAGTCTAAACAGATGGAGGCGAGCCCAGCCTTCTTGCTGTATGTCTTGGGAAGAGCGCGCCAAGTGGACCGCGTGTTGGAGGTGCTTCAGTGCCAGGTCAAAGTCACCGCGTCTCTTGGCAACGAGCCCGAGGGTCACTTCGGCTCGAGACTCTGTCGCCGGGTTGGAGCAGTGAGTTGCTGTCGCAACAGAAGCAGCATCTTCCACGCGGCCAACGTAGAACAGGCAACGAGCCAGGAGCAGGCGATGTTCCGGTCGTGGGATTTTCGCGATGTCTTGGGGACTTGACTCACTCTGACGAAGCAGTTCGCAGACCTCGCCAGAGCGGAACAGGTTGAGCGCGGCGTCGTACGATAGCCCCATCTGACTACTCCTGGATGGAACCCCAGAGGCCGTCTCTGTGGTTGATCCTTCTAGGCCAAGTCTTTCTTGTTTTCCACTGCAAGGAGGCGCTTCTCCTCCTTCTCACTCTCTCTCAGCGACCGCCCTAGATGAACCACGATCTCATCGATCGTATGGCGATGGTCGTTTGAGAATGCCTCTTGCGTCAGTGCGTATGCGGTTACTACGCCTAGTGTTGAATCGGTGTCAAGTATAGGTGCCGCGAGGGTACTCTTGGGTTGGCAGCGGAAGGACTTAACGATGTTTCCGAAATCCAGGGTGGGGTCGGAGTTGCAGATCGTCTGCCGGTGCGCGGCTGCCCAGCCGGTGATCCGCTCGCCCGTTCGTATCGAAAACCCGAGCAGCAGCTCCGCTCCTTCTCCTGACGCCTGCACGCACGTCAGCAGGTCGCTCCCAGGTTCAGGGCGGAAGAGAGCGCAGAGCGTGGCTGGCGTCTGCTGGCGGATGTACCTCGCCACGTGCAGGAAGGCCTCCTGGGGCGAGGAGGCGCCCAGCAGGGCACGACGAACCTCGAAGCTCAGGGCGCTGTCTTCCGCGCTCGCGCGGATCTGCCGCAGCGGCAGGGCCCCGGCAGCGACAGCCCACTGGTCAGCCTGCACGCCGGGAATGAGGCTCCGGGCCTGTTCGCCCGCGGCGACCGCCAGCGGGTGGATGTCATCGAAGGCCCCGACGAAGCGGTCGACCACCAGAGGGTCGTACATCGATCCGCGGCGCTCGCGCAGGATCGCGAACGCCTCGTCACGGCTCAGGCGGGGGCGGTACGGGCGGTCCGAGGTCAGCGCGTCGAAGCAGTCGACCACGGACAGGATCCGGGCGCCGAGCGGGATGTCGGTGCCCGAGATGCCGCTCGGGTAGCCCTTGCCGTTCCAGAACTCGTGGTGGTGCCGGACGATCGGCACGACGGGGTAGGGAAAGCGGATGACCGACAGCAGGTCGGCGCCGATGCTCGCGTGCTCCTTGATCCGGTCGTACTCGGCGTCGGACAGCTTCCCGGGCTTGTTCAGGATCGTTTCGGGGATCGCCAGCTTGCCCATGTCGTGGAGCAGGGCGGCGGCCTCGATGGCGCGAAGCTGGCTGTGATCGGTCACGCCCATCCGCCGCCCGAGCTCGGTGGCGTACACCTGCACGCGCCGGATGTGGCCGTGGGTGATCTGGTCCTTGGCGTCCACGGCCATGGCCAGCGTCTCGATGGTCGACAGGTACAGCTCGTTCAGCTGACTGACGTGCCGGTTGGCGTCTTCCAGCCGATCGACCGATGTTCGGAACGTGAGGTACGTGATGACGATGAGCGGCACGACAACCGCGATCATCGCGAGGTCAAACTGCTGTCTGTAGACGACGATCAGCGCCGCGAACGAGGCGCCCCCAAGGTAATTTAGGCCCAGCCACAAGAAGTTACTTCGCCACAGCACCAGGGCGGAAACTCGTCTTTCGAGCCCCATACCGACAGCAACTAGTCCACTGTTGATGATGAAGTACGCAGTTGAGAGCGCGAACAACGGAAGCATTAGGTCGTCTAGCGCTACATCCGCAGCGGTTAGGCCCTGTCCAAGTAGAGCTTCGTACAGCAAACCAGCTAGCCAGATTCCTATCGCCACAGAAGCGACGGTGAACGGAGCTCGATAGAGAGACTTTGCGGTTCTTCGATGCCGGAGGGATGACGCGATCGCGTCAAGAGAGACCACGAGGATCGCGGCCTCGATTCCGTACAGGAGTACGGTAGCGAATACAAACGCTTCGGCGACTGAGAGTCGAAGGGGAACGCCCGGGACCTTAACGGTGAATGCGCCGCTTAGGAGCGCCAGCGCCGCGAAAATGAGCCACTCGCGCGGTGGCGCTGCAACAAGAAGCGAAACGGAGGCGCGCCCGACTAGGAGTAGGCCACCTGCGACAGTCAGGCCGATGTAGATTCTGGCGCCTCGTGGCAGTTCGCTGGGCAGCCAAGACATCCGGTTGCAGCAATTGCTCGTTTACGGGCGCGAGACTTGACTAGTGCCAAGTCACGAGATCTCAGTCCGGTAAGGTGATGCCATCCGACCACGAGATGCCGTCGGACCACGCGATGCCATCTGACCAAGCGATGCCGTCGGACCATGAGATGCCATCCGACCACGCGATGCCGTCAGCCCACGCGATGCCGTCAGCCCACGCGATGCCATCAGCCCACGCGATACCATCAGACCAGGCTATTCCGTCTGACCACGCGATACCGTCTGCACCAACGGCGCCGGGTGCGTTCACGACGGCCGCAGCGAAGACCCCCTGTTGGTTGGCGATCAGCTCGCCCGCGATCAGGGCCGGGAACGACTTGGCCTTGGTCGAGAAGATCCCCTTCAAGGCGCTGACGACGTTCAGGCTGCCGACCCCTGTCTCGAGCGCCGTGCTTCCCGGCACGAGACTGGACGAGTACTGGAGCGCCACGCGCAGACCGAGCGGTGTCGTGGCCGGCTTGCCCTGCAGCAGCAGCGCCGCCGCGCCGCTCACCACCCCCGCCGCCATGCTGCTGCCGCTTAACTCGAGCACCGCGTCCGGACCGGTCCCGATCACGAACTGGGGATACGCCTGCGCCAGCGTCGTATCCGTCCCGAGCAGGCTCCGGATCCGGTTGCCGGGTGCGCCGATGTCCGGCTTCGGGAGGTGGTCGATCCACGTCGGGCCGCGGGAGCTGTAGGTCGTCACCCCGTCGTCGGACCGGAACGCGGTGGCGAACGTGTTCAGCGCACCCACGGTGAACGCATAGGGCGATACGCCCGGCGAGTCGATCAGGCCGTAGATCTTCTCGCCCGTGTCCGGGTGCTTGCCGCGGTTGCCCGCCGCCGCCACGACGAAGATGCCGGCGTGGTACGCGCGTTCGACCGCCTGGCACAGCGGGTCGGCGGCCCACGATTCGATGGACGGGTGCCCCAGCGACAGGTTGATGATGCGGATGTTGTACGCCGTCCTGTTCGCGATCGCCCAGTCGATGGCCTCGATCACGTCGCTGGTGTAGCCGGAACCGTCCGCCCCGAGCACCTTCAGGTTGACCAGCAGCGCGCCCGGTGCCACGCCCGACGCGGGCGGGTTCTGGCTGATGTTCGCGCCCGCCACGATGCCGGCGACGTGCGTGCCGTGCCCGTGGTCGTCCGTGGCGTCGGCAGCACCGGTGAAGTTCACGCTCGCGAGTACGCGACCGCTGAGGGCCGGGTGCGGATCGATCCCGGAGTCGATGATCGCGATGGTGACACCGGTGCCGTTGACCGGAAAGCCAGGCGAGGGCTTGAAGGCGCCGCTGATGCGCCACTGGTTCGACCACGCCTGATCGGCGCCCGTCGAGATGCCGGACACGTCCATCGAGCCGGCAACCCGAAGGTCGATCGCGGCCTGGTCGAGCTCCCCGTCATCCACGACTTCCCGAAGCATGCCCGGTGGGACGTCCACGGCCGCGCCCCAGGCCAGCCGCTTTCTGATGCGCAGACCGTGCCTGGAAGCAAGGTCGTTGATCTGCCGGCGGGTGCCCGTCAGCACCAGCCTCGTGGCGTCGTCAGAGGGGGCGCTGAAGTCGTCGTCCGCCACCATCTGCTGCGGCGTCGGTGACAGCAGCGCCCGGCGCGGGAAGGCGGACTGGGCTTCCGCCACGGCCGCTGACGCCGTCAGCCCCACCAGCACCACGACCAGTAGACGACCGAACGCGTTCACACCCGCTGCGGGGAATCGAGTCATTCGCTCTGCCCTCTCGCCAGTGAGCCTGACGCCCGCACCGCACACGTACACACTTCCCCACCCGACACCGACACGCTCGCACCATGATAGCCGAGACTCATGGCTCGAACGGCGGCAGCACGAAAATTCAGTCTGCCTTCAGGGCGAACTCTGTCCATCCTTGGGGAGAACAACCTGTCCGGCTGAGCTGATTGGCCTGTGGTGGGTGGTGACGCTGCCCGGGGGCTGTCACTGCCTCCGCTAGAATGGCCTGGTGCGCCTGTCCGGGCTGTTCGCGCCCATCCCGACTCCGTTCACGGAACGGGACACACTCGATGAAGCGGGCCTTGCCCGCAACCTGGCGCACTGGATGGCGACCCCCCTCGATGGTGTGGTCGTTCTCGGGTCCAACGGCGAATCGGTCGCGCTCGATGACGACGAAGCCGATCGTGCGATCGCCGTGTCGCGTTCCGTCGTTCCCTCGGGACGCCTGCTGGTGGCGGGCACTGGACGCGAATCGACGCGCGAGGCGATCCAGGCGACGCGCAGGGCGGCGGCGGCTGGCGTGGACGCGGTGCTGGTGCGGACGCCATCGTTCTTCAAGCCACAGATGACGACCGAGGTGTTCGTCCGGCACTACACCGCCGTTGCGGACGCCTCCCCGGTGCCGGTCCTGCTCTACAACGTCGCCATGTTCACCGGTGTGAACCTGCCCCCTGATGCGGTCGAGCGGCTGGCGACCCATCCGAACGTGGCCGGCATCAAGGAGTCGGGGGGTGACGTCGCGCAGCTTGCGGAGTTCGTCGCGCGCACGCCACCGGATTTCGCGGTGCTCGCCGGCTCGGCCTCCACGTTCCTGCCGGCGCTGGCTGTCGGCTGCTCGGGCGCAGTGCTCGCCCTGGCGGCTCTCGTTCCCGGCCTGTGCAGCCACCTCCGGTCGCTCATGCAGGGTGAACGGCTGGAGGACGCGCGGTCGCTCCAGCGGCGCCTGGCCCCCCTTGGCCGTCTGGTCGGCGCCACGGGCGGTGTGCCGGCGCTGAAAGCGGCAATCGACCTGATCGGCCTGACCGGGGGGCGGCCCAGGCCGCCGCTGCTGCCGCCGCCTCCATCGCTCGTCGACGCGCTCCGTGTCGAGCTCGCAGCGCTCGGGGCGCTGCCCGTGCGCGCGTGATGCCGATGCCTCCCGAATCCTCCCGGCCTCGCATCCCCGACCGGCTGTTGCTGGGCCCCGGGCCCAGCCCGATGGCGCCCCGCGTGATGGCCGCACTCGGCCACCCGGTGCTGAGCCATCTGGACCCGGCCTTCGTCCCATTGCTCGACGAGGTGCGGGCGCGGCTGCAGCGGCTCTTCGGCGCCGATGGTGAATCGCTGGCGCTGGCGACTCCCGGCACGGGCACGTCCGGTATGGAAGCCGCCGTTGCGAATACGGTCGCGGACGGCGCGCGCGTGCTCGTCGTGGTCACGGGCTACTTCGGCGATCGGCTGGCACAGATGTGCCAGCGCTACGGGGGGCAGGTCCGCCGCCTGGAAGTCGAGTGGGGCCAGGCCTGCGACCCGGATCGCCTCCGCGCGGCGCTGGTCCGGGACCGCGCAGACATGGTCGCCTTCGTCCACGCCGAAACCTCGACGGGCGTCCTCAACCCGGCACGCGACCTGGCTTCGGTCGCCCGCGCTCACGGCGCGCGCACGATCGCCGACATGGTCACCTCGCTTGGCGGACACGAGGTCCGCCTCGCGGAGTGGGGGATCGACGTCGCCTACTCGTGCACGCAGAAGTGCATCGGCTCGCCCTCGGGGCTCGCGCCGATCGCCGTCTCGGGCCCGTCCAGGCAGGCCCTGGTGCCCGCGCGCAGCTTCTACCTCGACCTCGCCCTGCTCGAACGCTACTGGCGCGAGCGGTCGTACCACCACACGCTGTCGGCCTCGCTCGTCTACGCGCTGCTCGAGGCGCTGATCCTGATCGACGAGGAAGGGCTCGAGCAGCGGTGGGCCAGGCATCGGCGGCATCACGTTGCGTTCATCGCGGCGCTCGAAGCCATGGGCCTGTCGCTGCTGCCGGCGCCAGCCGACCGCCTGCACACCCTGCATGCGGTGCGGGTGCCGGACGGTGTGGACGAAGCGTCGGTCAGGCGCATGCTGCTGGATCGATGGCAGATCGAGATAGGGGGTGGTCTGGGGCCGCTCGCCGGACGCATCTGGCGCGTCGGGCTGATGGGCGCCGGGTCAACCTCCGACACACTCCTGACCCTGCTGGATGCCCTGGAAAGGGCGTTGACTGCCCACGGACACCGGCTGGAGCCGGGTGCGGGCCGCGCCGCTGCCACCGCCAGTCTGGCGGAAACCCTGCTTCGGGAGTGAGCGAGGAGGAGATTCGGTGCGAGTCCAACTTGCCCTGCCGCTCGTGGCCGCGATCCTTGGCGGGCTCGTGGCCTGCGCCACCAACCCGGTCACCGGGCGGCGCGAGGTCATGCTGATGAGCGAGTCCCAGGAAATCGGGATCGGGCAGGAGAGCCACCCCCAGATCCTCGAGGAGATGGGGGAATACGACGACCCGGCGCTTCAGCAGTACGTCAACGAGCTCGGCCAGCGCCTGGCGCGGCGGTCCGAGCGCCCGGACCTGCCCTGGCACTTCACCGTGGTCGATCAGCCCGTGGTGAATGCCTTCGCCGTGCCGGGCGGGTTCATCTACATCACGCGAGGCATCCTGTCCTACCTCGACAACGAGGCGCAGCTCGTCGGCGTGCTCGGGCACGAGATCGGACACGTCACGGCGCGCCATTCGGCGCAGCAGTACACGCGGCAGGTGAGCGGTTCGGTCGGCCTCGCGGCGCTTGGCATCTTCGTGCCTGCCGCGCGGCCGCTTGGCGACGTCACCAGTACGGCAGTCGGGGCCCTGTTTCTGAAGTACGGCCGCGACGACGAGCTGCAGGCCGACGATCTCGGAGCGCGGTACGCGGCCACCAACGGCTGGGATCCGCGGCAGGTGCCGGCGTTTCTGACCACGCTCGGCCGGCTGAGTGAGGGATCGACGCGGGGCGTGCCCAACTGGCTCTCGACCCATCCGGAACCCGCTTCACGCGTCAAGGACATCCAGCCGCTCGTCCAGCAGCTCACCGCGGCCGGTGGTTCGTTCACCGTGGAGCGCGACGGCTATCTGCGCCGCGTGGACGGCATGCTCTACGGCGACAACCCCGAACAGGGGATCGTCCGCGGCAGCACCTTCCTGCACCCGGAGCTGCGCCTGCAGCTCGAGTTCCCGCAGACCTGGGAGGTCATGAACTCACCCCGGCAGGTGGTTGCCAGCGCCCCCGGGGCGGACCTGGTCATGCTCATGGAGATCGTGCAGCAGCCGCAGGGGAGGACCGTCCAGGAGGTGGCGCTGAACAGCATGCGGGGCGCCGGTCTGGCACCCGTCCAGGGCGATCGGGCAACCCTCAACGGTCTCGAGGCCTGGGTGGGCGTGTACCGCGGACGCCTGCAGGGTCTTGGCAACGTGGTGCTGCGCGCCGGGCACATCTCCCACAACCGCCAGATCTACCTCGTGGCCGGGATCGCGCCCCCCGCGGCGTTCGAGCAGGTGGATGCGGAGTTCCTGCGCACCATCCGCTCGTTCCGGGCGCTGTCGGCTGCGGAGGCGGAAGCGATCCATCCGAACCGCATCGATCTGTACACGGTGCGGAGCAACGACACCTGGGCTTCCATCGCCGAAGCCTCGGGCGGGATCGTCGATGCGCAGACGCTCGCGATCATGAACGATTCACCCGCCGGCTCCAGACCGGAGCCCGGCCGCCGGATCAAGATCGTCGTCGGAGGGTAGTGAACGTCAGCCTGCGCGCCTCCGTGACCCGCACCGTCCTGGCGACGGCCGGGGCGGTGTTCACGCTGCTGGCCTACATGTACGTGACGCTCCCGGACGTCCGTCCGCTGGCGCACGTGAACCCGTCCACGACCGCGATGATGGAGCTGCGGCAGCGGGAGGCCGCGGCCGCTGGTCGCTCCCTGCCGCACCACCACACGTGGGTCCCGTACAACCGCATCTCGTCGCATCTCAAGCGCGCGGTGCTCGTGGCCGAAGACGACGCCTTCTGGGACCACGAGGGGGTGGACCTCGTGCAACTGCGCAGGGCCATCGAGGACCGGCTGGAAACCGGTGAGCCGATGCGCGGCGCCAGCACCATCACGCAGCAGCTCGCCAAGAACCTGTACCTGTCGCCGTCCCGGAATCCACTGCGCAAGTTCCGCGAGCTCGTCATCACCAGGCGACTCGAAGCGGCCCTGACGAAGGAACGGATCCTGGAGCTGTACCTGAACCTGATCGAGTGGGGGAACGGCGTCTGGGGCGCCGAGGCGGCGTCGCGCCAGCACTTCGGCCAGGCGGCCGCAGCCCTGACACGCGATCAGGCCGCGCTGCTGGCCGCCGTCATCATCAACCCGCGTGTCCTGAATCCCGCGAAGCCGACGAGGGGCGTCGTGCGGCGTCAGCAGCTCATCCTCGGACGCATGGGAGACGTCACCCCGCCGTCCGCCACGCCGGTGCTGAGCGCCACGCTGCCGCCGGTGGTGGAAGATGCGGACCTGGAGGCGCCGGACGTGGATGCCTCGCCGGTATCCGTGCCGGAGGAGCTGCCGCTCGATCCGCCCGAGGCGGAGGCCACCGAAGGCGCCGAAGGGATCCCCGCGGCCGCCGAACCGGCAACGCCCGCGCCGGATGCGGCCGCGCCGCTCGAATGAAGGTCAGTGAAGCCGCTTGACGGCGACCAGCCGCCGGGCCCAGTAGCGCGACCCGAACCGCTCCACCCGGACGACCCCCTTCGAGCTCGGGGCGTGGACGAACGTGCTGTTCGAGATCGCCATGCCCACGTGCGACGGCCCGCGGGCCACGGTCGAGAAGAAGATCAGATCCCCCTGCTTCACGTCTGACGGCTGCACGCGCCGGCCGAGGTGGTACTGATCGCCGACCTCGCGGGGCAGCGCGACGCCGTGTCGCGCGAACACGTACTGGACGAAGCCGCTGCAGTCGAAGCCGCGCGGGTCGCTGCCCCCGTACCGATAGGGGGTTCCCAGGTAGGTGAGGGCGGTGTCCACGACCCCTGACAGCGACGACAGCCCGGGTGGCAGTGGCGCGCGCGGCACCGGCGGCTCCGCGGCCGGCGTCCCGGCGCCCGGGAACGGTCGCGGTCTCGGCACCGCTCCCGAGCTGGCGCAACCCGTGGCCAACACCGCCGCCACGATCAGCGTCATCAGGGATCGGTTCACAGAGAGTCCTATCGGCCCGAAGCCGCGCGGCCTTGAGGCGTGGCGCGCTCGTGACAGCCGTGACGATCGCTTGTCGCCAAGGGCCCTGGCCTGAACAAGGTTGCCATCTCGGCCGACGATGCATCCCGCCTCGCGGCGTTGCTCGTCGGTCACAGGCACCCGGCCTGCTCCCTCCTCGCGCCTGGCGATCCGGGCGCCTCGCCGCCCGGGAGTCGGCAACCGTATTCAGGCCAGGGCCCTAACCCTTGCAGGCACTATCTCTTACAGACGCCCGGTCTCTTGACAGTCCTGAAGAGCTCCGGGCATCATGAAGCGGGTCATGGAACAGACGCTGCTCCTCAACGCGTCCTACGAGCCGCTGAAGGTCGTGCACTGGCAGAAGGCGATCACGCTGCTCTGCCAGGGGAAGGTCGAGGTGATCGCGGTCCACGACCGCGAAATACGCGCGGTGTCGTTCAGCGTCAAGCTGCCTTCCGTCATCCGCCTCCTCCGGTTCGTTCGCATCAAGCGCCGTTTCGATTACGTGCCGTTCTCGCGTGCCAACATCTACGGGCGCGACAACTACACGTGTCAGTACTGCGACGAGGTCTACCAGGCCGCGGACCTGACGTTCGACCACGTGGTGCCGGTGGCCCAGGGCGGGCGGAAGGACTGGGAGAACATCGTCACCTGCTGCGTCCGGTGCAACCGGCGCAAGGGTGGACGCACGCCCGCCGAGGCCGGCATGCGCCTGGTCCGTGCGCCACGCCGCCCGGACACGGTGCCGGCCTTCCGCATCACGATCGGGCTGCGCAACGCGCCGGAGAGCTGGCGCGACTACCTGTACTGGAACGTCGAACTCGACGACGCCTGAGGCCGGTGACTCGCCGGTGAGGGTGCCCCGCATCGACTCCATCGTGCCGGCGAAGGCCGTCGAAGGGGGCCGTGTCGTGCTCACCGGCGCCTTCGACCCGGAGGACACGCTCGGCCACGTCACCGTTGGCGGAACGCCGGCGCGTGTGGCCGCCCTGTCCGCGCGCCGGCTGGTCGTGGTCGTGCCGGACGAACTCGACGGCGGCGAGATGCCGCTCGTGGTCGGTGGTGCGGACACGGGCCGGGCCTCGCTCTCGGTGGGCCGGCCGTGGGCGACCGGTCTGCACCAGGTCGACAACCCCGTCTGCGACCGCTCCGGCGGTCTCTACGTCACCTACAGCGGCGCCCGGGGCCAGGAAACGCCCGTCTCGATCTTCCGCGTGACCCGGCAGGGCACGCGCGAGCCGTTCGTGTCGGACATCGTCAACGCGACGTCGATGACGCTCGGGCCCGACGGCGCGCTGTACGTGTCGAGCCGCTTCGAGGGCATGGTGTACCGTATTCGCCCCGACGGCACGCGCGAGATGGTCGCCGGCGAGCTGGGCGTGGCCTGCGGCCTGGCGTTCGACGCCGAGGGGCGGCTGTACGTGGGCGATCGCACGGGCACGATCTTCCGTCTGCGCGATGGGCGCGCGGAACGGTTCGCGACCCTGCCGGCGAGCGTGGCCTGTTTTCACCTCGCGATGAGTCCCGTCGGCGAGCTGCACGTGGCGGCGCCGACGCTGTCGCCCCGGGACCACATCTACCGAATCGACGCGGCGGGTGAGGTGTCCACGCTGCCGGTCACCTTCGGCCGCCCGCAGGGGCTGGCGTTCGACGGGGACGGCGTGCTCCACGTCGTCGAAGCGCTGGCGGGCGCGAGCGGGGTCTACCGCGTGGTGCCGGGGGGTCCGCCGGAGCTGGTCGTCGGCGCGGCCGCACTCGTCGGGCTGGCGTTCGGGCCTGGCGGCGAGCTGGTCGTCGCGGCGAACGAAACCGTCTACCGTTTCGGTTGACCGCCGCCGTCGGATGACGTCCCTCTTCCGCCGCAAGGCGATCGCCGATCTCCTGCCCGCCGACGCGCATTCGCTCCAGAGGGTGCTCGGGGCGGGCGACCTGGTGATGCTGGCCATCGGGGCCGTGATCGGTGCCGGCATTTTCGGAGCGATCGGGACGGCGGCGGCCGGACAGGTCGGGCCCGGCGGCGGGGTCATCCGGCTCGGGGCCGGCCCGGCGCTCGTGCTGTCGTTCCTGCTGCTCGGTGGCGCCTGTGCGCTCGCCGCCCTCTGCTACGCCGAGCTGGCCTCGATGATCCCGCAGGCCGGGAGCGCCTATGCGTACGCCTACGCGACGCTGGGCGAGCTCGTCGCGTGGATCATCGGCTGGGATCTCATCCTCGAGTACGCCGTGGGCAACGTGGCCGTGGCGATCTCGTGGGGCGACTACTTCGCCACGCTGCTCGACGGCGTGGGTCTCGCGCTCCCGCCCTGGCTGTCGACCGGGTATCGCACGGCGCTGCTCAGCGCCGACCCTGCGGTCCACGGCCTGCTCGAGTCGGCACCACGCTTCGCCGGCGTGCCCGTGCTGGTGAACCTGCCGGCGTTCGGCATCGTGATGGCCGTGACCTGGGTGCTGCTGCTGGGCGCGCGCGAGAGCGCCCGCGCCAACAACATCATGGTCGTCATCAAGCTCGCGGCGCTGGCGCTGTTCATCGGGGTCGGTGCGACGCACCTCGACCCCGGCCGCTACACACCGTTCGCGCCGAACGGGTTCACCGGCATCCACCAGGGTGCGGCCATCGTGTTCTTCGCCTACATCGGGTTCGACGCGATTTCGACGGCCGCGGAAGAGACCAGGGATCCCAATCGCAACCTGCCGATCGGCATCCTGGGCGGCCTGGCCGTCTGCACGCTGATCTACATGCTGGTGGGGTTCGTGCTCACCGGCATGATCGACTACACCGAACTCGGGGTGGCCGATCCGCTCGCGCACGCGCTGCAGGCGGCCGGGTTCCGGGCGGTCGGCCTGATCGTCGCCCTGGGGGCCGCCGTCTCGATGACCGCCGTGCTGCTGGTGTTCCAGTACGGGCAGCCGCGGATCTTCTTCGCCATGGCGCGGGACGGTCTGCTGCCGGCGTGGGCGGCCCGTGTACACCCGACCCGCCGCATCCCCTATGCGACGACGCTCGTGACCGGCGTGCTCGTGGCCGTGGCTTCGCTCGTGGGCGACGCCGCGGAGACGTATGACCTGACGAACATCGGGACGCTCTTCGCGTTCGCCGTCGTCTGCATCGGGGTGCTCGTGCTGCGCGTCATCGAGCCCGATCGGCCGCGTCCGTTCCGCGTGCCGTTCGTCTGGCCCGTGGCCCTGGCCGGTGCGGGCGCCTGTGTCTTCATCATGACGGGGCTGCCCCGGCAGGCGTGGGAGCGCTTCGGTCTCTGGCTCGCCATCGGGGTCGCGATCTACGCCTGCTACGGCGCCCGCCACTCCCGCCTGCGGCGGCCGTGACAGCCGCGGGGGCCGGTTTCAGCAGGCCCGGTACCGCTGGTACAATGACCGTTTCGACCTGCCGGCGAGACGCCGTCTGTGCCCATGACGCGTGACTGGATCGCGGTGCGCGGCGCCCGCATTCACAACCTGAAGAACATCGACGTCGATCTGCCGCGCGATCGGCTCGTCGTGATCACCGGCCTGTCCGGGTCCGGCAAGTCGTCGCTGGCCTTCGACACCATCTATGCCGAGGGGCAGCGCCGCTACGTGGAGTCGCTCTCCGCCTACGCGCGCCAGTTCCTCGATCAGATGGAGAAGCCGGACGTCGATCTGATCGAGGGGCTGTCGCCCGCGATCGCCATCGAACAGAAGACCACCGGATCGAACCCCCGTTCGACGGTCGGCACGGTCACCGAGATCTACGACTACCTGCGGCTGCTCTTCGCCAGCATCGGCGTGCCGCACTGCCACAACTGCGGCCGCGAGATCGCGGCGCAGTCGCTCGAGCGGATCCTGGATCTGGCGCTCCTCAGCCCGAACGACACGCGCGTCAACGTGCTGGCGCCGATCGTGCGGGGCCGGAAAGGGGAGTTCCGCAAGGAACTGGACGGGCTGCGGCAGCGCGGGTTCACCAAGGCGCGGATCGACGGGCAGTTCCGGTCGCTGGACGAGCCGGGCGGGCTCGATCGCCGGCGGAACCACTCCATCGACGTGGTCGTGGACCGGCTGATCATGCGTCCGGGCGTCGAGCAGCGCCTCGCCGACTCGCTCCAGGTGGCGCTGGATCTGGCGGACGGGCTGGTGGTGATCAACACCTACGACGGCGGCGACCAGTTCTTCTCGCGCCGGCTGGCGTGCGTCACCTGCGGCATCTCGGTTCCCGAGCTGACGCCGCGGGCCTTCTCGTTCAACTCGCCGCACGGGGCCTGCCCCGACTGCCAGGGGCTCGGGGCCTCCTGGGACTTCGACCCCTCGCTCGTCGTGCCGGACGAGGAACGATCGCTGCTGGACGGTGCGATCGCGCCGTGGGCGCGGGGAGACCGCACGCTCGTGCGCGAGGCGATGACCCGCCTGGGGGAGACGTTCGGCTTCGATCCCGCCGTGCCGTTCGCGCAGCTGTCGCGCCGGCATCGCGAGGTCGTGCTGAACGGGCCGGGTGCCGCGGCACCGAAGACGGCTGCCCACCGCAGGTCTCCGGCGGACAACGATGGCGACGGGGAGCCTGCGCCCGCAGGTGTGCGTCGCCGCGGGCGGCGGGCGACCCGCGAGGACCCGTTCGGCGAGGGCTTCGAGGGGGTCATTCCCAATCTCCGGCGGCGCTACGACGAGGGATCCTGGGCGGTGCAGGAGGAGCTGGACCCGTACCGCACCCTGCGGGTCTGTCCTTCGTGCGACGGCAGGCGCCTGAAGCCGGCCAGCCTGGCCGTGCGCGTGAAGGATCGCGGGATCTGGGACTACGTGACGCTGCCGGTCAGCGACGCGCTCGCCGCCTTCGAGGCGTTCGAGCTGTCGGAGCGCGAGTCGCTGATTGCCACGCGCGTGCTGCGCGAGATCCGGGAGCGGCTGCGGTTCCTGCACGACGTCGGCGTGGGGTACCTGACGCTGAACCGGAGCGCGGCGACGCTGTCGGGCGGCGAGGGCCAGCGCATCCGTCTCGCCACGCAGATCGGTTCGAACCTCGCCGGCGTGCTGTACGTGCTCGACGAGCCGTCGATCGGCCTGCACCAGCGTGACAACCGCCGGCTGCTGTCGACGCTGCTGCACCTGCGCGATCTCGGGAACACCGTCATCGTGGTGGAGCACGACGAGGACACGATCCGCGCCGCCGACTACGTGGTGGATCTCGGACCAGGCGCCGGCGAACACGGCGGGCGCGTCGTGTTCCAGGGACCGCCTGGTGCGCTGGTGGATGCACCCGACGGCTCGCTGACCGGCGCGTACCTGCGCGGGGAACGGTCGATCCCGACGCCGGCCGTCCGGCGGGCGCCGGGGAAGGGCGCGATCGTCATCCGGGGCGCGCGCGAGCACAACCTCAGGAGCCTCGACGCCGCCATCCCGCTCGGCACGCTGACCGCCGTCACCGGCGTGAGCGGGTCGGGCAAGTCGACGCTGGTCAACGACATCCTGTACCGCGCGCTGGCCCGGCGGATCTACCGCGCATCGGCCGAGCCGGGCGCGCACGATGGCATCGACGGGGCGGATCTGATCGACAAGGTGATCGAGATCGACCAGTCCCCGATCGGGCGGACGCCGCGCTCGAACCCGGCGACCTACACCGGGATGTTCACCTTCATCCGCGACCTGTTCGCGATGATGCCGGAGGCGCGGGCCCGCGGGTTCAGGCCGGGCCGGTTCTCGTTCAACGTGAAGGGCGGCCGGTGCGAGGCGTGCCAGGGCGACGGCGTGATCGCCATCGAGATGCACTTCCTCCCCGACGTGTACGTGACCTGCGAACAGTGCAAGGGGCGCCGCTACAATCGCGAAACGCTCGAGATCCAGTACCGTGGCAAGTCGATCGCCGAAGTGCTGGACATGACCGTCAGCCAGGCGCTGCCGCTGCTCGAGTCGTTTCCCGGCATCGCCGGCAAGCTGCGTACGCTGGTGGACGTCGGCCTCGGCTACATCGAGCTGGGGCAGTCTGCCACGACGCTGAGCGGCGGGGAGGCCCAGCGCGTGAAGCTGGCGCGCGAGCTGTCCCGGCGCGCCACCGGCCGGACGTTGTACATCCTGGACGAGCCGACCACGGGCCTCCACTTCGAGGACACCCGGCGGCTCCTGGACGTGCTGAACAAGCTGGTGGAGCAGGGCAACACCGTCGTCGTGATCGAGCACAACGTGGACGTGATCCGGTGCGCGGACCACCTCATCGACCTGGGCCCGGAAGGGGGCGACGCCGGCGGCGCGCTCATGGCCGCCGGGACCCCTGAAGAGGTGGCAGCGCTCGGGACGTCGGCCACCGGACAGCTGCTCCGCGCCGTGCTGCACGGGAGCCCGAACAGCTCGTAACCCCTTCTCGGATATCCGTTTGTGGTAGGATCGCCACAGTGTTCCGCCGGATGACTGTGGCTCTCCTGCCACACCCCAGCGATCCTCGCCATCGGTCGATCAACACAAGTGTCCTGACTGCAGTTATTTACGCCTCTGATCTGGTTCCGATCCGTCGCGGTATCCTCCTTGCTTGTTGCAGCGCGGATCCGAATGCGGGCAGAGGCTGAATGAACACACAGCGGACACTTCGCCGGCCGGTTGCCTGTGCCGGCATCGGTCTTCACTCCGGCAACAAGGTCAAGCTTTCGCTCAAGCCGGCTCCGGCCGACTTCGGCATCCGTTTCCGCCGCACCGATCTCGGCGGCGTCGAGATTCCGGCGACGGTCCAGCACCTGGGTGGCAGCGCGTACGCCACGGGGCTGGCGCGCGACACGGGCACGGTGGAGACGGTGGAGCACCTGCTGGCCGCCCTGGTCAGCCTGGGTGTGGACAACGTGATCGTCGAACTGAACACGCCGGAGGTCCCGATCATGGACGGCAGCGCTGCGCCGTTCATCTACCTGATTCAGGAGGCGGGGGTGAAGGCGCTGGCGGCGCCGCGGAAGTACGTGAAGGTGCTCCAGCCGATCGTCATCAGCAGCGGCGACAAGCGCATCGCGCTCTACCCGTCGGAGCACTTCAAGGTCACCTACACCATCGCCTTCGACCACCCGCTCCTGCGGCACCAGGAGCGGACGATCCGGATCAGCGAGGAATCGTTCGTCGAGGAGATCGCGCCGGCGCGGACCTTCGGCTTCCTCAAGGAGGTCGAGATGCTCCGCCAGCGCGGCCTCGCGCTCGGCGGGTCGCTGGAGAACGCCGTGGTGATCGGCGACACCGGTGTCCTGAACAACGCGCTGCGCTTCGAGGACGAGTTCGTCCGCCACAAGATCCTGGACGTCATCGGTGACCTGGCGCTGGTCGGCCACGGGATCGTGGGACACGTCGTGGCCCACCGCGGCGGTCATGCCCTGCACGCGGCGCTCGCGGCGCGCGTGCTGCAGGAGACCGACGCCTGGGAGTTCGTCGAGTCGCCCGTCGATCCAGCCTCGGTGGACGCCCCGGTGGCCGTGCCGGTCAACGGCGAAAGCCTCGCCCACTGACAACTCACGTGGGTTGACACTCGCCTGCGCCAAGGCTACGGCGGTCCGCCGAAGCTTCAGCGCAGGCGGAAGCGGGCCCCCGCCGGTGACGGGACGTCCCGCCGCCGGGCGTTTACTCCCGTCCCCGCGCTCCCTCCGTCAGCCTCCGGATGTAGGCTTCCAGCCTGTCGTTTTCGTACTTCACCGTGTTGAGGAACAGGCTCTCCGCCAGGTACGTGCGCCGCTCCTCGTCACTCATCTGCCCGATCAGGTGGGTGATCTCCTGGAGCAGGTCTTCGAACGATCGCTCCAGCTCCCTCCGCGCGGTGACCTCGCGGTACAGCGCTTCGACGATGGCCAGCAGGTCGCCGTCGAGATCGATCGAGACGCCGGTCGAGGTGGTGATGGTGCGCATGGGGGTCACACTCCGAAGCTCCGGAGCGCCGAGGCTTCATCGGGATGGATCTGCAGGAAGTGCTGCGCGCCGGTCATCGTCAGCATGGTTTCGACGCGGGGCTGCACCCCCGCCAGCTTCAGGACGCCGCCCGCCGCGGTCGTCTGGCGGTACAGGTCCATCAGGCAGCCGATCGTGGCGCTGTCCACGTAGGTCACGGGTGAGAGGTCCAGCACCAGACGGGTCTCGCCCTCGCCGATGAGGCCGCCGACGGTTCCTGCCAGCTCCGACAGGAGCGGGTACATCAGGCGCGGCTCCCCGATGCGGACGATGGCGACGCCGCCTGTGCGATCGGTGGTCACGTTCATCGTTCCTCTCCTGGAGTGGGTCTTCCGTCGGCTCGGCGGGCCACCCGTTCCTCCTGGGCGTCGCGCAGCCGATGAATCTGCCTGGCCAGCTCTGCGCGGCCGCGGTTGATCCGCGATTTCACCGTCCCCTCCGGCAGCCCGAGGGCGTCCGCGATCTCCTGGTACGACAGCTCCTGCAGGTCGCGCATGACGATCACGCCGCGCAGGGCCGGAGTGAGTCCGCCCAGTGCCGTGCGCAGCAGCGCCACGCGGTCGCGGTGCTCGATGGCCGCGTGCGGGCCCGCGTCGGTGGACACCGGGGCGAGGTCGGCGGCATCGACGTCACGGTTGAACGTGAGGCGCTCCTTGCGGACCGACCGGTAGTGGTCGATGCAGAGGTTCCGGCTCACGCTGTACAGCCACGTCTGGAAGTTGGCGCGGCGGTCGAAGGTCCCGAGCGAGCGGAACACCCGTACGAAGATGTCCTGCGTCAGGTCCTCGGCTTCGTCGAACGCGCCGGAGAACTTGTAGGCGATGTTGAACACGCGGCGGCGGTGCTGGCGGACGATGACGTCCCACGCGGCGTCGTCTCCGCCGAGACAGCGCTCGATGAGCTCGTCGATCGGCTGCGCCTGATCCGTGGCGTCGGCGGACATGGCGTGCGGGGCTGCGAACGCGGACGGGGCGGAAATGCGCGCATGATAACATTCGCTCCGACCCCCTTCCAACCGTGTCTTCCCCGTTCATCTCGACGGCAGCCGGACTGGCGTGCGACGGCGTGTCCGTCGCGGACCTCGCATCCGAGGTGGGGACGCCGTGCTACGTCTACAGCGCGAAAGCCGTGCGCGACGCGTACCGCGCGCTGGATGCCGCTTTCGAGGGCCGGGCCCATCGGATCCACTACGCGCTCAAGGCGAACTCCACGCTGGCGCTGGTGCGGCTGCTCCGCGAACTGGGCAGCGGGGCCGACGCCAACTCCGGGGGGGAGATCCGCGTCGCCGAGCGCGCGGGCTTCAGCGCCGCCGACATCGTCTTCACGGGCGTGGGGAAGACCGCCGACGAGCTCGCATACGCGATCGCGCGCGGCATCGGCACGATCAACGCCGAGTCCGCCGGGGAAGTCGATCGGATCGCCGCGCGGGCGCTGGCGCTTGGCCGCGTCGCCTCGGTCGCGGTCCGCGTCAACCCGGACATCGACGCCGGCAGCCACCCGCACATCTCGACCGGGCTGCGGTCCAACAAGTTCGGGGTGCCGGTCGAGGAGGCGCGCGCGATCTACCGCGAGCGCCGCGACGTGGGGTCCATCCGCTTCACCGGCGTCCACATCCACGTCGGTTCGCAGATCACCAGCCCCGGACCGCTGGCGCGCGCGGCCCGCACGCTCGTCGATCTCGGCGAAGCGCTCCGCGCCGATGGCGTGCCGCTGGAGCACCTCGATCTCGGTGGCGGGCTGGGCATCGCCTACGACGAGCGGCGCGTCCTCGACGCCGCGGCCTGGGCGGCGGCGGTGCTGCCCGAGCTGCGCCGTACACCCCTGCCGATCCTGCTCGAACCCGGCCGCGCCATCGTCGCTGCGGCGGGCGCGCTCGTCGCGCGCGTCGTGGACACCAAGACCTACCCGGGCGGACGGCGCTTCGCCGTGCTGGACGCGGGCATGACGGAGCTGATGCGCCCCGCGCTCTACGGCGCGTTCCACCGGATCGTCCCGGTCGGCCCTGTTGCGGAGGGGGCGGCAGTCGGTCCCTGGGACGTCGTGGGCCCGATCTGCGAGAGCAGCGACGTGTTCGGCCAGGACCGCGTGCTGCCGGAACTGCGGGTGGACGATCGGGTCGCCGTGCTCGACGCCGGCGCCTACGGTGCGGTGATGGGCTCGAACTACAATCGCCGCATGCTGCCGCCGGAAGTCCTCGTCGACGGCGGGACGTGGACCCTGATCCGCCGCCGCCAGACGCTCGACGACGTGCTGGCCCTCGAAACACAGGAGGCCGGGTGCGCGGGCTCCTGATCGCGTTCGAGGGCATGGACCAGAGCGGCAAGCAGACGCAGGCCGAGCAGCTTCGCGACCACCTGCGCGCCGGGGGCCGCAAGGCGCGTCTCCTCTCGTTTCCCGACTACGGCACCTCCATCGGCGAGGAAATCGCCCGGGCGCTCCAGGGGGAACGCGAGTATCCGCCCGACGTCATGCAGCTCCTGTACGTGGCGAATCGCTACGAGCGCCGCGGTGAGATCGAGCACTGGCTCGCCGGCGGCCTGACGGTGGTGTGCGATCGGTTCAGCGCGTCCAGCGTGGCCTACGGGGAAGCGCAGGGGCTCGAGGCCGGCTGGCTCGGCGACATCCAGCGCTTCCTGCCGGTCCCCGATCTCACCGTGCTGCTCGACATCAGCCCCGAGCGGGCCGCGTCGCGCAAGATCGCCGATCGCGACCGGTACGAACGGGACCTGGAGATGCTGGGCCGTGTACGGGAGACCTACCTGCGGCTCGCGCAGGATGGCTGGCTCGTGCTCGATGGAACCGGCGCCCGGGAGGCGATCGCGCAGGCAGTGGCGGAGGCGGTGGCCGCCCGGTGGCCGTCGGCCGATCACCCCTGAGGGAAACGGCTAGCCTGGTGGGGTCGCGCGGGCGGCGGTCAGCGCCCGGACCTCGGCGGCCCCTGCCGCTTTCAGCACGCGGGCGCACGCCTCGATCGTCGCGCCGGTCGTGCGCACGTCGTCCACCAGCACCACCGGCCGTCCTGCGATCCACCGATCCCGCGCCCGACGCGTCCGCAGCCAGGGGGACAACACGAACGCGCCGTGGACGTTCCGCCGGCGGCCGGCGGCCGTGAGCCCGGTCTGCTGCGACGTGGCCCGGATCCGCCAGAGGGCGTGCACGACGGGAAGTCCAAGGTGCCGCGACAACTCGGAGGCCTGGTTGAACCCGCGTCGCAGCCGCCGCCACGGGTGCAGGGGCACCGGCACGACGCAGGTGGCGCCTGCCAGGACGTCCTGTCCGGCGGCTTGCATCCGCGCGGCCAGCGGGCGCGCGAGCCCGCTGCGCCCGTCGTACTTCAGCGCGTGGATGACGGAGCGAAGCCTGCCGTCGTAGGCGCCCGCCGCCCGGCTTCGATCCACGACTCCCGGAGCATGCCGGCACGCCGTACACGCCGGAGGCTCGTCGCCGATCGTGCGCCACGTCGTCAGCGGGTCGCCGCAACGATCGCACCAGGGTGCCGGAATCGGGCGTACGGCCGCCCAGCAGTCCGCACAGACCGGGCCGCCCGTGGGCGAGTCGAGTTGTGCGTCGCAGGCGGCACAGCGCGGCGCCAGCATCACGGCCAGCAGCCCGTCCGCGGCCTGGACCGCCAGTCGCCCGAGGGCAGCCGCGCGCGGGTGGAGCGAACCTGGCGAGGCCGCGAAACCGGTCATGACAGCTCGTGCCGGATGGCGGTGCCCCAGAGCCGCTCGAGGTCGTAGAACGTCCGGTGCTCCCGGCTGAACACGTGCACCACGAAGTGGAAGTAGTCGAGCAGGACCCAGTCGGTCGACTTGCGGCCCTCGACGACTCCCGGCCGCTCGTCCAGCTCGACACGCAGCGTGTCTTCGACCGCGTCGGCAATCGCGGCGATCTGGCGCGGACTCCCGCCCGTGCAGAGCACGAAGTAGTCCGTGAAGCCGCCCGCGTTCCGCAGGTCGAGCACGACGACGTCGAAGGCCTTCTTGCCGAGAGCGGCTTCGGCCGCCAGAGCCACCGGCGCCGGGAGCGGCTCGACGCGTGCGGGCTTCGGATCAGAGCCGGCCATGCACCTCGGCCGTCGAGCCGTAGAGTCCGTGCTGATGGATGTGCCGCGCCACGTTCGGCGGCACGAGTCCATCGATCGAGTGCCCTGCCGCGAGACGGTCCCGGATGTCGGTGGACGAGACGGCGCGTGTCTGCGCGGGCACGAGGAAGATCGCCGGTTGGGCGTCGGACCGCGTGTCGAGCGGCCTGACCCGCGCGGCCAGCTCCGGCCGCCCGGTCAGCCGCGCGTCAATCGTGGACTCTCCGCGCGCGATCACCACGAAGTGGCAGGCCTCCAGCACACTCGGGTACGCGTGCCAGGCTGCGATGTCCAGGAAGGCATCGCCTCCAAGGATGAAGAAAATCTCCGCCGGCCGCAACCCCGACGCGTGGAGTTCGCGCATCGTGTCGGCCGTGTAGGAGGGCCCGGCCCGGCGCAGTTCGGCGTCCGAGACCCGGTAGCCGTCGAGCGGCTCGACGGCCAGGGCGGCCAGGGCGAAGCGGTGGAACGGGGACGCCCGCGGTTCCTGCCCCCGATGCGGCGGCACGAACGACGGCATGACGATCACCTGGTCCAGCACCAGCGCGTGACGGGCGGCGGCCGCGGCGTCGAGGTGACCCACGTGGATCGGGTCGAACGTCCCGCCGATGACGCCGATCCGCTTCACAGGGGCCCGTGCTCCATGGCGGGCGGGTCTCCAGCCTGGAGCGGTGGATCTTCGCTCTTCTGCCGGGCGTCGGGCGCCTCGTGGTGTCTGGCCAGGACGATGTCGCGCCAGGCGGCCTCCAGCAGCGCGTCGACGCCCTGGCCCGTGACGCCGGACACGGCGAGCACGGGAAGCCCGAGGGCGGAGACGTGAGCGGTCAGCCGGGCCAGGCGGTCGGGTTCGTCCAGCGCGTCGATCTTGCTGGCAGCGACGATCTGCGGCTTCGCCGCGAGCGCGGCGTCGAACAGCCGCAGCTCCCGCTGCACGGTCTCGAAGTCGGCCACCGGATCGCGGCCGGTGGCGGACGACACGTCCACGAGGTGGATCAGCACCTTCGTCCGCTCCAGGTGCTTCAGGAACCGGTGGCCGAGTCCGTGGCCCTCCCACGCCCCTTCGATCAGCCCCGGCACGTCCGCCAGCACGAAGCTCCTGTCGTCGCTCAGCGTGACGACGCCCAGGTTCGGGGTGAGGGTCGTGAACGGGTAATCGGCGATCTTCGGACGCGCCGCCGACACTCGCGCGATGAACGTCGACTTGCCGGCGTTGGGAAAGCCGACGAGCCCGACGTCGGCCAGCAGCTTCAGATGCAGCCGCAGGAAGCGCTCTTCCCCCGGCTCGCCCGGCTGCACCTTCCGCGGGGCGCGGTTGGTGGCCGTGGCGAAGCGTGCGTTCCCCAGGCCGCCGCGCCCGCCGCGCGCGACGACGACGCGCTGGCCGTTCTCCGTGAGGTCGGCAAGCAGGACCGTTTCCGGGGTGCCGGGCACACGCTCGTGGACGAGCGTGCCGATCGGCACTTCGATCTCGAGGTCCGCGCCGCTCTGACCGGCGCGGTTCGACCCTTCGCCGTGGCGGCCGCGCGGGGCGACGAACTCGGGATGGAAGCGGAAGTCGATCAGCGTGTTGCGGCGGGGCGTCGCGACGATGACCACCGAGCCGCCGTGACCGCCATCCCCACCGTCCGGACCGCCTCGCGGGACGCGCTTCTCGCGGCGGAAGCTGAGGCAGCCTCGCCCGCCCGCGCCGGCGGTGACCTGGATGTCGACTTCGTCGACGAACACGCTGGTCAGTATAGGCGGCGCGACGACAGGGACGGGTGCCGTGCCGGGACGTCCCGGATGGTCGAGGGGCTACTCGACCGGGACGATGCTGATGCGGCGTCCGCGCCCGCCGTGGTCCTCGAACTGCACGCGACCCGGGACCTTCGCGTAGAGCGTGTCGTCCTTGCCCAGGCCCACATTGAGGCCGGGCTGGAACCGCCGTCCGCGCTGGCGAACGAGGATCGAGCCACCGGTGACGAGGTTGCCGTCGTGCCGCTTCACACCGAGCCGCTGCGAGTTGCTGTCGCGGCCGTTGCGTGAGCTGCCCTGTCCCTTCTTGTGTGCCATGACGTCGGCTCCCGTGGCGAGCTCGTGATCCGGGCCTTCGCGTGTGGATCGTGGGAGCCGGCTTCAGCCGGCCCACGGCCAGCTGAACCTGGCCGCCACGAGCGTCACGACACGCGAACCCCGGACAGGGCCCCCGTTGTTACGCCTGGATTTCCGTGATCTGCACGCGCGTGAAGATGCTGCGGTGCCCGCGCGTCTTCCGCATCCCCTTGCGCCGCTTCTTCTTGAACACGCGCAGCTTCGGTCCGCGCGATTCGCCGCCCACCACGCCCAGCACGCGCGCGTTGGCCACGAAGGGCGCGCCGGCCACCACGTCGCCCGCGTCCCTCGACACGAGCAGCACTTCCTCGAACACCACGGGCGAACCCACGTCACCGGGCCTGCCGTCGACGTCCACGACGTCGCCGGGAGCCACGCGCAACTGACGCCCTCGTGCCTGAATGATCGCGAACACAGCGTCTCCTCGGGCCCGTCTCCCGGGCCCGCTGGCGGCATCACCCCGTCACCCGTCGCCGGGCCGGCCGATGCCCGTATCCGAAACACCCCAGTCTAGCGAAGGAGAGCGACGTCCGTCAAAGAACAGGGCCCTTCGACTCCGCTCAGGGCAGGCCTCGGACCGGCCTCCGTCGGCGGCGGGCGCGTCTACTTCAGCAGGATGCGCGTGCCGCGGATCTTCTGGCTGCTCAACGTGTTGAGGAAGCTCGGGATCAGCCGCTCCATCAGCTCGAAGTACGAGGAGAGGGCGGGCGTCGTCTGGTTCGCCGGGTAGAGCACCTCTTCGTGGAACGACTCGGAGTAGAGCGTTGTCCCCGTGCGCCCGTCGATGAAGATGAACTTCGGCCGGAGCACGAACCCCTTGCGCTCCTGGTAGGTCCGGATCGGGACCACTCTGCGGCGCCCGAAAGCGTCGTAGACCTCCTCCTCGCGCTGCACGTAGCCGGACGCCTGGCGGGGCGTGAAGAGCACCGTCCCGGTGACGATCAGCGGGCCCTGGTGCTCCTCGCCGAGCTTCTTCCAGTACTCGACGTCGGCGAAGATGTGCTCGTACGGCTCGAGGTCTTCCTCGTCCCTGAACTCCGTGGTGTCTGCCAGCGCCGGATCGTCGAACACCGCGTTGTCGCTCCCGCCGGTGCGCTCGGGCTCGGGCGCCGAGGCTGCCAGCAGGCCGACCGAGTCGGCATCGATCACCCGGAGCTGCGACTTGCTGCGAAGCTGGCTGCGCAGCAGCCGCACCGTTTCCTGATTCGCGTCCACGTCCTGGCTGCCCCCGGCCACGAAGCCGGCGACGAGCACGCGCTGGAACGCGGACACGTCGAGCTTGGGGCGGATCGGTGTTTCGATCGAGATCTCGTACAACCCGCCGCACGAGGCCACCGCCAGCGCCGCCACCACGCTAGTAATCGTCGCCGCTCGTGCGCTCATTGATTTCCCTGAACAGCTCGTAGTTCTGCCGGATGGACGGACTGCCAGGCGCCAGCTCCAGTGCCTTCTCGTACGCCGCGCGCGCCTTGTCGAGCTCGCCCGCGTGCTCGTAGGCGACCGCCAGGTCATTGTACGCCTCTGCGTACGTGGGATCGATCTCGACCGCGCGCTCCCAGCGGTACACCGCCTCGTGCCAGAGGCCGTGCGCGGCCGCTTCCAGGCCGAACTCGACCTGCCGGCGGGCGTCGCCGCGGGCATCCGCGTACGCCGGCACGGAGGACAGGAGCCCCAGGGCGAGCAGGGACAGCACGAGCCCACGCGTCATCGGAAGTGTCGAAACTATAGCCACCGTTCGAGCCGGGTGCAAGCTGTCTTGCGTCGTTGCTGCAAGGCAAGCCACGTACCACGGGTCAGGGCGGAAATGGCGCTCGGATGGTTGCCAGATCCTCCTGTGCTGCCTCCGATTGTGCCCAGCGGCGCCTATAATGACGGACAGAAGGTCGGGTGCGCGCGGACACTTCCGGGTGCGCCTCGATGACGCTCGACGAAATCCTCGCCCTTTCGCTCCTGCCGGCCAGCGTCCGCGCCGGCCTCCCCGACCTGCTGCGTTCCGGAGACGTCCCGGTTCGGCTGGGTCTCCCGTACGTCGCACGGGCTCGCCAGATGATCGATCGCGCGGCGCGTGCCGGCATCGGCATCGTCACCGCCGGCGACCCGGGCTATCCGGCCGCCCTGCTGCCGCCTGGCGATCGACCCCTGGTCCTCTGGTACCGCGGGGACCTGGCCGCACTGACCGCCCCGGCCGTCGCCGTGGTCGGGTCCCGGGCCGCAACCGCCGCCGGGCTGGAGATCGCGGCACAGCTGGGCCGGGACCTCGCGGCCGCCGGCATCACCGTGGTGAGCGGTCTGGCGCGCGGCGTCGATTCCGCCGCGCATCGCGGGGCACTCTCCACCTCGACGGGCCGCACCGCCGCCGTGCTCGGCTCCGGCGTGGACGTGCCCTACCCGCGCGAGCACGGGGCGCTGATCGATCGGATTGCGACTGCAGGCATCGTGCTGAGCGAGTACCCGCCCGGGACCCGCCCCGAGCCGTTCCGCTTCCCGGAACGGAACCGGATCATCAGCGGGTTGTCTCGGGCCGTGGTCATCGTGGAGGCGGCCGAGCGGAGTGGTTCGCTGATCACCGCGCGTGCCGCGCTCGACCAGGGCCGGGAGGTGCTGGTGGTGCCCGGCAACGTGTTGTCCGGGCGGAACCGGGGTGGCCACGCGCTGATCCGTGACGGCGCCGGCATCGTGGAACACGCCGACGACGTGCTCGATGCGCTGGGACTCGGCCGGCACGGTCAGGCGCCGCTGGGCGACAGGTGGTCCGGAGGCACAAAGCCCTGTGTGACAGGTGGTTCCGGGGATTCGTTGCTCGCCAGGATGGATCCGGGCGTGTCGTACGACCTCGATGCGCTGGCGGAAGGGTCCGGGCTCGCGCCGGCCCGGCTGTTGACCCGGCTGCTCGACCTCGAACTGGCGGGGGCGATCGGCCGGGTTGGCGGAGGGCGTTTCATGCGGCTGCCGTGACCGTGCTATAGGAATGGGCGATGGCAAAACCGCTGGTCATCGTCGAATCCCCGGCGAAAGCCAAGACGCTCGGCCGCTTTCTGGGCAGCCGGTACCGCGTGGAGGCGAGCTACGGACACATCCGGGATCTGCCGGAGTCCGCGGCTGAGGTGCCGAAGGAAATCAAGCCCCGTGAGTGGGGCCGCCTCGGCGTGGACGTCGAGAGCGACTTCACGCCCTACTACGTCATCCCGGCCGACAAGCGGAAGTACGTGACGCAGCTGCGGGCGGCGATGAAGGACGCGTCCGAGATTCTGCTCGCGACCGATCCCGACCGCGAAGGCGAGTCGATCAGCTGGCACCTCCGCGAGGTGCTCAAGCCGAAGGTGCCCGTACGCCGGATCGTCTTCCACGAGATCACCGAAGACGCGGTCAACCACGCGCTGGAGCGCCCGTCGACGGTGAACGACAACCTGGTGCGGGCGCAGGAAAGCCGGCGGATCCTCGACCGGCTCTACGGCTACACGCTCTCGCCGCTGCTCTGGAAGAAGGTCCAGACCGGGCTGAGCGCCGGCCGCGTGCAGAGCGTGGCGGTGCGCCTCATCGTCGAGCGCGAGGAGGAGCGGCGCCGGTTCCGCGCGGGCGTCTACTGGGACCTCGACGCCACGTTCCAGGGCGACGGCAGGACGTTCACGGCGACCCTCACGCGGGTTGGCGACGCGCGCGTCGCGACCGGGAAGGACTTCGATTCCCACACCGGTGCGCTGAAGGGATCGCAGGTGCGGCTGCTCGACGAGGCTGCGGCCGGCCGATTGCGGCAGGCCGTGGAGGCGAACCTGCCCTGGAGCGTCAGCGCCGTCGAACAGAAGCCTGGCGTCGAACGGCCGGCCCCGCCGTTCACGACCTCGACGCTCACGCAGGAAGCCAGCCGCAAGCTCGGCTTCTCCACCGAGCGCACGATGCAGGCGGCGCAGCGGCTCTTCCAGGGCGTGGACGTCGGCAACGGGCAGATGGAAGGGTTGATCACCTACCACCGGACCGACTCGACCACGCTGAGCGATCGCGCGCTGACCGAGTCGGCGCGCGTGATCCGGGAGCTGTTCGGCGCGGAGTACCACGACGGGCCGCGCCGGTACCAGACGAAGGTGAAGAACGCCCAGGAGGCGCACGAAGCGATCCGGCCCACCGACTTCATGCTGGCGCCAGGCCGCCTCGAGCGGGTGCTGGATCCGGACGACCTGAAGCTGTACGAGCTGGTCTGGAAGCGCACGATGGCGTCGCAGATGGTGGACGCCCGCGTGCTGCGCACCTCGGTCGAGATCACGGCCGGCGGGGCTGACGGGCAGGCGGTCGTGCTGGCGGCCAGCGGCAAGGCGATCGAGTTTGCCGGGTTCCGCCGCGCGTACGTCGAGGGCAGCGACGACCCGGCCGCCGAGCTGGAGGAGCAGGAAGCGATTCTGCCGAAGATGGCCGTGGGCGACCGGATCGCGCGCGAGGGGACGGCGGTGCAGCTGCGGCGGGTGGACGCCAGGCGACACGAGACGCTGCCGCCCGCGCGCTTCACCGAGGCGGCGCTCATCAAGGAGCTCGAGCGGCTCGGCATCGGACGGCCCTCCACCTACGCACCGACGATCGCCACGATCGTCCGGCGCGGCTACGTGTTCCGCCAGGCGCGCGCGCTGGTCCCCAGCTTCACGGCGTTCGCCGTGACGAAGCTGCTGCGCGAACACTTCGGCGATTTCGTCGAAACCGGGTTCACCGCGGAGATGGAGGAGGACCTCGACGAGATCTCGCGCGGCGAACGCGACTCGGTGGCCTTCCTCCGCCAGTTCTACTTCGGCGACGGGAAACATCGGGGCCTGCTGCCCGCCGTGACCGAGGGGACGGAGAGTGCCGACTACCCGGTGCTCGATCTCGGCACCGAGGAGGAGTCGGGTCAGCCGGTCCGCGTGCGCATCGGCCGCTTCGGTCCCTTCGTCCAGCTCGGCGAGGGCGGCCCCGGCCGCACGGCGTCGCTGCCCGAGGACGTGGCGCCGGCGGATCTGTCCGTGGCCAGGGCGCTGGAGCTGGTGCGCGCGAAAGCGGAAGGCCCGCGTGCGCTCGGCGAGGATCCGGAGACGGGCCTGCAGGTCTACGTGATGAACGGGCGCTTCGGCGCCTACGTGCAGCTCGGCGAGACGCCGGACGGCAAGGGCGCCCCCAAGCCGAAGCGCGCCTCCCTCCAGGGCGACATGACCGAGTCCACGGTCACCCTCGACCAGGCGCTGACGCTGCTCGCGCTGCCGCGGACGGTGGGGCCGCACCCGGACGACGGGGAGCCGATCCTGGCCGGCTTCGGCCGGTTCGGTCCCTACCTCAAGCACCAGTCGGAGTTCCGATCGCTCGAAACTGACGACGACGTGTTCACGATCGGCCTCGATGCGGCGGTGGCGCTGCTCCGGGCGCCGAAGCGCTCGCGCCGCCAGGCGGCGCAGAAGAAGGTGCTGGCGGAGCTGGCGGTCGATGGATCGGCGCCGCTCAAGGTGTACGCGGGCCGCTACGGTCCGTACGTGACCGACGGCGAGACGAACGCGTCCGTTCCCAAGGACGTCGATCCCGTATCGCTCACGCTGGAGCAGGCGCAGGAGCTGCTCGCAGCCCGCCGGGAGAGCGCCAGGCAGCCGCGGCGCCGCGGGCGGGGACGGCCCGGCGCCGTCCGGGCGGCGAAGGCCACCAAGGCGACCAAGACTGCCAAGGCGAAGGCCGCCAAGACCACGAAGACGGCCGGGGCCACGTCGCAGTCCCGCGCGAGGAAGACCGCCGGCGCCTGATCGTGATTCACATCATCGGCGGTGGCCTGGCGGGATCCGAGGCCGCATGGCAGGCGGCCTCGATGGGCGTGCGGGTCACCCTGCACGAGATGCGCCCCGCGCGGGCCACGGCCGTACACAAGACCGATCGCCTCGCGGAGCTCGTCTGCTCGAACTCCTTCCGCGGCGACAAGCTCGATAACGCGGTCGGCCTCCTGAAAGAGGAGATGCGCCGGCTGGGCTCCCTCGTGATGGACGCAGCCGACCGGTGCCGGGTGCCCGCCGGCGCCGCCCTCGCCGTGGACCGCGAGGCGTTTTCGGCCGCCGTGACCGGGGCGATCACCTCGCACCCGCTCATCACCGTTGCGCGCGACGAGGTGACGCGGATCCCCGGCGACCCGGCCATGTTTCCGCTGGTCATCGCGACCGGCCCGCTGACGTCCGCGTCGCTGTCGGACGACGTGGCCCGGTTCGTGGGCGCCGACCACCTCTACTTCTACGACGCCATCAGCCCGATTGTCCTGGCCGAGTCGATCGATCGCGACACCGTGTTCCGCGCGTCGCGCTGGGGGCGCAGCCTGCGTGGGCCGGATGCCGCGGGCCCCGCGTGCGGTGACGATGGCGGAGGGGACTACCTGAACTGCCCGTTGACGCGGGAGGAGTACGAGCGGTTCTACGACGCGCTCGTGGCGGCGGAGTCCGCGACCGTCCACGACTTCGACACGGCGACGTTCTTCGAAGGGTGCCTGCCGGTCGAGGTCATGGCCCATCGTGGACGAGACACGCTGCGCTTCGGTCCGATGAAACCCGTGGGGCTCGTCGATCCCCGGACCGGACGAACCCCGTATGCCGTGGTGCAGCTTCGGCAGGACAACCTGGCTGGGGATCACTACAGCCTGGTCGGCTTCCAGACGCAGCTCAAGTGGGGTGAGCAGGCGCGCGTGCTGAAGATGATCCCCGGCCTGCAGGCGGCCGAGTTCGTGCGGTTCGGGATGGTCCACCGGAACACGTACATCAACGGGCCGCGGGTGCTGCACGAGACGTGGCAGACGCGCGCGAGGCCGGACCTGTTCTTCGCGGGGCAGATCTCGGGTGTCGAAGGGTACGTGGAGTCGGCCGCCTCGGGCCTGATCGCCGGGCGCAACGCCGCGCTCGTGTCGCTCGGCGCGCCGCCCGTGGCGCTGCCGCGCACGACGGCCATCGGCGCGCTGGCGTACTACGTGTCGCACGCCGCCCCGGACGGCTACCAGCCGACCAACATCACGTTCGGCATCATGGCGCCGCTGGAGCGGGCGCCGAAGAGGAAGGTCGAGCGCAAGCAGGCGATCGCCGAGCGCGCGCTGGCGGCGCTGGACGACTGGATGGCCGTCGGTGCGTGAACAGCTCGCCGCGTTCCTGGCGTACCTGGAACTCAATCGGAACGCGTCCACGCACACCGTGCGCGCCTACCAGCGGGACCTCGCGCAGTGCCTGGAGGTCGTCGCACGCGGGACCGGCAAGGCCGTCGAGTCGCTCGAGGTGTCCGATCTCGACCTCGGCGCCATCCGCGGGTACCTCGCCGATCTGTACAAGCGGGGGCAGTCGCGCGCGTCGATGGCGCGCAAGCTGTCCGCGCTGCGTGCGTTCACGCGGTACCTGCGCCGCGAAGGGTGGATCGATGCCGACCCGGCGGCCCTGGCGGCATCACCGAAGCTGGAGCGCAAGGTGCCGGCGCATCTGACCGTGGACGAGATGAGCCGGCTGCTCGAGGCGCCGGATGGCGCGACGCCGCTGGGGCGCCGCGACCGCGCGATCCTCGAGCTGTTCTACGCGTCCGGCATCCGCCTGAGCGAGCTCACGGCGCTCGACCTGGACAGCCTGAACCTGCGCCACCGGATGGTGCGTGTGTTCGGCAAGGGCGCCCGCGAGCGGCTGGTGCCGTTCAACGGCGCGGCCGAGACCGCGCTCCGGGCGTGGCTGAAGGATCGCGCGGCGCTGCGCACGCAGCCGGGCGCGGCGCGCGCGGAGAAACCCGGCAGCCGCCGGCCGGCGGATCGCGGCGTCGTCGAGCCGCTGTTCGTCAACGCGCGCGGGGGACGGCTCACCGGCCGCAGCGTTCAGCGCCTCGTGGCGCGGTACGTCGCGAGCTGCAGCACGCGGTTCGGCATCAGCCCCCACGCCTTGCGCCATTCGTTCGCGACGCACCTGCTGGAGCGTGGCGCCGACCTGCGCGCGATCCAGGAGCTGCTGGGCCACGTGCAGCTGTCCACGACCGAACGCTACACGCACGTCAACGCAGCCCAGCTGCTCGCGGTGTACCGCAAGACGCATCCCCGCGCAGGGAAGGGGGGGCAGCAGAGGTAGGGCGAGTGGGGCGAGTGGGGCGAGTGGGGCGAGT
>Ga0194132_10000326_pt1 | contig 98649 bp, 92 predicted proteins | sample TA2KigOf80mmetaG_FD_148612 | JGI IMG/M metagenome (GOLD analysis project Ga0194132, IMG submission 148612) | Freshwater microbial communities from Lake Tanganyika, Tanzania - TA2015054 Kigoma Offshore 80m | ecosystem: Environmental > Aquatic > Freshwater > Lake | place: Tanzania: Lake... | reverse complement strand
GAGGCCGGGCTCGACGTGGCATCGGGACTGCACACGCCGCTCGCGAGCGTCCCCGAGATCGCCGCGGCGGCGGAACGGACCGGTAGGCGCCTGATCGAGGTGCGCCAGCCGGACCAGCCCTTCATGCCCGGCACCGGCCGCAAGCGCACGGGATTGCGTGTGTTGACGGTCGGCACCGATTGCGCCGTCGGCAAGAAGTACACCGCGCTCGCCATCGAGAAGGAGATGCGCGCGCGCGGCATCGACGCGGATTTCCGGGCGACCGGCCAGACCGGCATTTTCATCTCCGGGCGCGGCATCGCCGTGGACTCGGTGATTGCCGACTTCATCTCGGGCGCCGCCGAATGGCTCTCGCCGGACGCGGCGCCCGCGCACTGGGACGTGGTCGAGGGCCAGGGCTCGCTGTTCCACCCGGCCTATGCGGGAGTGACGCTCGGCCTCGTCCACGGCAGCCAGCCCGACGCGATGGTGCTGTGCCACGAGCTGGCGCGAAGCACTGTCTCGGACTACCCGGACTACCCGATCCCGTCGTACGAGGCCTGCTTCGAGGCGTACCTCGGCGCGGCCCGCCTGACGAACCCGAGGGCGCGCTTCGCCGGCGTCAGCCTCAACACTTCGCGCTTTGACGAGGCCGCAGCACGCCGCGCGATCGACGAGGTCGCCGCGCGGGTCTCCCTGCCCTGCACGGACCCGGTTCGCTTCGGTGTCGCCGCGATCGTCGACCGCATCCTGTGACATTCCCCGCTCCGGCCCGGTCTATGGGGGCAGGGAGGGAACAACCATGAACATGCTGGTCAGTGCCTTGATCGAATGGCCCCGGGGCGTCGCGCGGCATCTCGCGTGGCTCGGGCCGCTCTTCGCGCGGATCGTGACGGGCTGGGTCTTCCTGTGGACGGGCTGGGGCAAGCTGACCCACTTGCCGCTCGTGACGCAGAATTTCGAGGGCTGGGGCATTCCCGCGCCGGCGCTCATGGCCCCGCTCGCCTCGGGCATCGAGTTCTTCGGCGGCATTCTGCTGATCATCGGCTTGTTGACGCGGATTTCCGCCGGCGCGCTGGGCGTCGTGATGATCGTCGCCGTCGCTGCCGTCATGTGGCCGGAGGTCGACTCGTTCCTGACGCTGGTCGGGCTCGAGGAGGTCATGTATCTGGCGCTGTTCCTGTGGCTGGCCATCGCGGGTGCGGGGCGCTTTTCGGTCGATCATCTGCTCGAGCGCCAGGACCGCGACGACCGCGCCTCGACACGATGAGCCTGCCCGTCGTCAGGCGCTGAATCCGCGCAGTTTCAGCGCCGGCCGCTGCAGCCAGTTGTCGTCGAGGTAGCGCGCAGCGCCATCGATCGCGTGCAGCGTGTACGCGTGCCGCGGCTTGTCGCTGCGATTCGGACCGGAGAGGTGCGGCAAGGCGCCGTGCAGCAGCACGAGCGTGCCGCGCCGTGCCTCGAGCGGTACCAGGCCCTCGGACGGGTACGGCGCCGGGTCGAGGATCTCGAGCTCGGTCGCCGTGCGCGCGGCGTTCAGCTTCGAGCGCGCCCGGACGGGCAGGCGATGCCCGCCCGGCAGAGCCCACAGACAGCCGTTCTCCGTCGTCGCGTCATCGGTCGCGAACCAGAAGCCGACCACGCTCGGCGGCTCGGTCCACAGGTAGGTATGGTCCGTGTGGCAGACGACTTCACCGCCGATCCGCGGCTGCTTGAAGATGTACATCGACTGCAGCAACAGCGGTGCGCTCATGCCAATCTCGCGGGCCACAGCCGCCAGTTCGGCCGTGCGGCTGAACGCGTCGAAGACCGGGTCGAGGTCGTGCATCGCGTGGCCGAGCTTGTTGAGCGACAGGTGCGGCTCGCCGCGCAGGCGCCCGTCGGCGTCGAAGGCGTCCTTCTCGAAGAAGCAGCGGATCGCCTCGCCACTCGTGAGGAAATAGCGCTCCGCGGCATGGCGTGCAGCACCGTCCGCGGTGAACACGGTCGCCTGCTCCGGCGGCGGCACGTGCATGCGCGCAAGTTCGAGGGCGCGCTCGCGCAGCGCGAGGCAGCGCTGCGCCGGCACGAACTCCGGCAGCACCAGGAATCCCTCGCGCTCGAAGGCCGCCCGCTGCGCGGCCGACAGGCAGCTGTCGCTCATGGTCTGTGCCGCCCCGGGGTGGCCTCAGGTCCGCAGGACGATCGCGTCGCCCTCGATGTCGAACCGGCCGGCACGCACGGCCTCCAGCCACTCCACGGTCTTCATGACGCCGCCAAAGGCGAAGAAATGCGGCTGCACGAGACGCCGCGCGAGCGGACCCTCGCGCAGCCGGACGATGGCCGGCAGGATCTCGTCGACGGTCTTCACCAGCGACTTCAGCGCGCCGAGGGCGCCGGGGTTGGTCAGCAAGGCGCCGAGCGAGGCGCCGATGCCGCACATGGCCGCGAACCTGGCGAGCGACTTCAGTGAGGCGGGTCCCGCGACGCCGACATGCACGGGCAATGTGACGCCGCGCGCGGTCAGTCCGGCGTCGAAGGTCGCGAGCGCTGCGATGTCGAATCCGAACTGCGTCGCGACGTGCATCGCGATCCCCGTCTTGCGGCTCCAGGCCTGTTTGCGCACCAGCGCATCCCAGGCAACATCCGGCGCGATGTTGGGGTTTCCCTCCGGGTGTCCGGCGATTCCGAGGGTCGTCAGATCGGCGTCGTCGAGAACGCCGGACTCGAGGATATCGAGCGTGCTCGCGAACTCGCCGGCTGGCGGCGACAAGTCGCCCGCGACGAGCAGCGCGCGCCTCACGCCGCCATCGCGCAGCCGGGCCAGCGCTGCTTCGATCTCGGCGCGCGAGGCGATGCGCCGGGCAACGAGATGCGGACAGCCTGCGAAACCCGCGGCCTCGGCGGCGCATGCGACGTCGGCCACCTGGGCAAGTGTCGCGTTGGGTGTGTGGGCGACGTAAAGCGGCGTTCCCGCCGGCAGCCGGCCGACCAGAGCCGGCGGCAGCTCCCGGTCATTCGAGGTAATCTCGAGCGAGGCGCTTGACGCAAACTCGGTAATCCTCGCCGCAAGGGTCACCGCACCGGTGCCCGTTCCCATTGCTGTCATGAACTTCTCCGCGTGACGACGAAGCTCTCGTCGTTGAACCAAAGCCCGCCGTGCCGGTGCAGGACGTCCTGCGTGGCCTGCAGGTAGGCGCCGGACGTCACCACGGATTCCAGCCGTTCGTCCTCGATCTGGTTGACATAGATCGCCGCATTCCAGGCAGCGAACAGCGTGGAAGTGCCGATCCGGTCCCCGATTTCCGTCGGCAGCGTATGCATCTCGTAGCGGAAAATCGAGTCCGCGTCGCACGGATCCGCCAGCGAGAAGCCGGCTGCCTCGGGCCCGAGTTCCAGTCTCAACGCCGCGAGGAGCTGGTGACGATCGATCTGGAACGGGTTCTCGTCAGGCCACAACCGCTGGATGATCTCGAGAGCCGGATCGCGGCCGTAGGACTGTACCGCAAGCCGCCGTCCGTCAGGCGCGAGACTGCACACCAGCGGCGCCAGCACCTTCTCGGCCTTGAACCTGGCGGACATGCGCGCCCGCCAGGGCTGGGAAGCGACGATGAGATCGTAAGGGCCCGCCGCTTCCTGGCCGGCCCGCGGGATCACCCGGTCGAGCAGGAAGGCGTGGTCTTCGCGGAACACGACGAGCACCGAGGGGCGCGCGTAGACCGGGTTGCCGGTCTTCGGATTCAGACGGGTCTGCGAGCCGAAAGCCAGCGCGCCGGCGAGCTCCTCGATCTGCTCGGCGTACTCCGTGGAGGTGCGCCCCTGGAGCCGTACCTCCTGCCAGTTGTGCGGGACTTCCGCGTCGACCTTGCCCGGCTGGAGCCGCGGCGCATCCGCGTAATTGAGGTTCGTGACCACGAAGACGGTGGCCGGATGTTCGACGAACCGGTCCGGCATCTTCTCGAGGCCGAGCCGCACGTCCTCGAGGCTGATTTCCTTGGCGACCGCGAGCACCGGCACGGTCGGAAACCGCGCGTGCGCGTGGCGCATGAGACGCGCGAGAACGGTTGCATCGCCCATGCCGGCGTCGAATATCCGCAGCGCCGGCGGCGTCGGCTGCAGCTGCTGCAGCTCGCGCGCCGCGCGCTGCGCGACCACGGACTTCTCGTTGCAGGTGTTGACGAAGGCCAGGTACTTCTGGCGGTTATCGTAGAAGCGGAAGGGCGTCGTATCGCTACCCGCCGCTTGCGGCCGGGCGCCTGGTCCTGAGCTCACTCGTGGCCGCCTTTGAGACACGTTCCCGACTGCAACCCGCCACGAACTGGCTGGGGCCCGCTTGTTAATAGTTTACACGGCCCTCGCACGGCACGTTGACCGCGCCGGCGCCATTGCCGATGATCCCGGCTCGCCCGCCGCCCCGGAGACTCGCCCATGCCGCTCGATCTGGAGTTCGTCCGCTCGCAGTTTCCTGCCTTCCGCGAGCCGTCGCTCGCCGGCTTCGCGCACTTCGAGAACGCCGGCGGCTCCTACGCATGCGGGCAGGTGATCGGCTGGCTGGACCGGTACTACCGGCAGACCAAGGTGCAGCCTTATTACGCCTTTGCGGCCTCGGCGCTGGCAGGCGAGCAGATGGACCGCGCGAAAGCGCGCATGGCCGACTGGCTCAACGTCGGCGCGGACGAGTTGCACTTCGGGCCCTCGACTTCACAGAACACCTACGTGCTGGCACAGGCGCTGCGGCGTCACCTGAAACCGGGCGACGAAATCGTGGTGACGAACCAGGAGCACGAGGCGAACGTCGGCTCCTACGCCCGCCTCGCCGCCGAGGGCTTCACGGTGCGCGAGTGGAAGGTGAACCGCGAGACCGCGGAGCTCGAGCGCCGCGATCTCGAGGCATTGCTCGGCCCGCGCACGAAGCTGGTCGCGTTCACGCATTGCTCGAACCTGGTGGGCAGCATCCACGCCGTGCGCGAACTGACCGACCTCGTGCACCGGGCCGGCGCCTGGGCGTTCGTGGACGGCGTCGCATTTGCTCCGCACGGGCTCCCCGATCTCGCCCAACTCGGCGTCGATGCCTATTGCTTCTCGCTCTACAAGGTGTACGGCCCGCACCTCGGGGCGATGTTCCTGCGGCGCGAGGTCAACGCCGCGCTCCCCAACCAGGGACATTTCTTCAATGATGCCCTGCCCGAGAAGCGCTTCACGCCGGCCGGGCCTGACCACGCGCAGATCGCGGCCGTCAATGGCGTCATGGACTACCTGGATGCGCTCGCCGACCGGCACGGACTGACCGGACGGCCTGTCCAGGAGCGGGCGGCCGGCGTGCGCGATCTGTTCCGAGCGCACGAGACGCCACTCCTGCAACCGCTGCTCGATTTTCTGGTGGCCCATCCGAAAGTGCGCCTGATCGGGCGCACGCGCGCCGCGGAGCGCGCGCCGACGGTGTCCATCACGATCGACGGCCGGCGCCCGGCCGACATCGGCGCCGCGCTGGCGCGCGAACGGATCGGCGTCGGCGTCGGCAACTTCTACGCGTACCGCGTCTTGCAGGCTCTCGGCATCGACCCGGACGACGGCGCCGTCCGACTATCCTTCGTGCACTACACGTCGAAAGACGAGGTCGACCGGCTGATCCGGGAGCTGGACCGGTGCTTGAGCTAGATTTTGTCCAGACGCTCGCCTTCGCGGGAATCGCGCTGCTGCTCGGCGAGGGGCTGCGGCGCGTCGTGCCGGTGCTCGCGCGCTACAACCTGCCGGCGCCCGTGCTCGGCGGCCTCGCGGTCGCGCTGGCTGTGCTGGTCGCGCGCGGACAGGGCGTGACGCTCGTGCAGTTCGACACGACCCTGCAGAGCCCGCTGATGATCGCCTTCTTCACGACCGTCGGCTTCGGCGCCAGCCTCTCGCTCCTCAAGGTCGGCGGGCCGCAGGTCTTACGGTTCTTCCTGCTCGCGACGGTATTCGCCGTCCTGCAGAACGTGGTCGGCATCGTGATCGCGCTCGGCTTCGGGCTGCACCCGCTGTTCGGCGTGCTCGCGGGTTCGGTCACGCTGACCGGCGGGCCCGCGACCGGGCTGGCGTTCGCGCCGTTGTTCGAAGAGGCCGGCGTCATCGGCGCCTCCTCGGTCGCGATCGCGGTCGCGATCGGCGGAATCGTCGCCGGCGGCCTGGTCGGCGGGCCGGCCGGCACCCTTCTCATCGAGCGCGGTCGCCTGCCGACGCCGCGCCGCGGCGAGCGCACGGTCGAGGCCGCGATCGTAGAGACCGAGATCGAGACGACCGCGAACACCGCAAGCGACGAGGACGACGCCTGGCCGATCGTCCGGAACCTGGTCGCGATCCTGGTCGCCATGTGGATCGGCGCCTGGGTGAGCCGCGGCTTCGCGGCGCTCGGCATGACCCTGCCCGCCTACATTGGCGCGATGCTGGTCGCGGCCGCGATCCGGAACCTGGACGACGTCACCGGCTGGTTCGGTCTCTCGCACCGCTTCGTGAATACGTTCGGCGTCGTCTCGCTGACGCTGTTCCTGGTCATGGCCCTGATGACGCTCAAGCTCTGGGAGCTCGCCGGCCTCATGCTGCCGCTGGTCGCGATCCTCGCCGTGCAGGTCGTGCTCGCCGCGCTGGTGGCGGTGCCCGTGTTCCGGCTGATGGGCCGCAACTACGAGGCCGCGGTGATGAGCGGCGGGTTCATCGGCTTCATGCTCGGCACGACGGCCAACGCGATGGCGGTGATGCGCGCGCTGGCGGAGCGATACGGCCCGGCGCCGCGCGCCTTCCTCGTGGCGCCGATCGTCGGCGCCTTCTTCATCGATTTCACCAACGCGCTGATCATCACGCTGTTCCTGAACCTGCTCGGTTAGCCGGCTACTGGAGCAGGAAGAGCCGCAGGGTACGTCCGCCGGCATGCTGCGGATCCGCCACCGATAGCAGCACCGCGAGCCCGCCGGCGGCGGGCACGATCTGCACCACCGCGGGATCCGTCAGTTGCACGGGCGCGGCGAGCTCGCGCAGGGTGAGCCCGTGATCGAAGGTTTCGAACAGCGACAGCGTCGTGTTTTCGCCGTTGACGCCGCCGCCGAACACGAGGTGATCGCCGTCGGCCGGGTCGAGCCAGACGGCGGTCACGTAGGCGTAGGGCTGCGGGCCGCTGCCGTCGGCGGCGCGGAACAGGAATTCGAAGCCGGAGTCATCGAGGGCGATGAGCGCGCCTTCGAGCCCCACGTAGAGCGTGCCGGGACGCGCGGGCCCGCTCGCCATTGCATTCGGCCGGCGGTTCTCGAGCGCGTAGTCCGGTCCGCCCGCCACGTAGGTGAAATTGGCGAGGGTGAACGGATCGGCCGGATCGATGTCCTGGGTCGCCACCCAGGCGACGTCGAGCGGCGCCTCGCAACCCTGGAACAGCGTGCCCGGCGTCGAGTCGAGCACATGGATCACGCAGGAATAGCCGAAATACACGTCGGTCGCGCCATTGGCGAGCGCCCAGTTCTGCCCGCCGTCGGTCGAGACCGCGATCGATGGCCCGGAGAGGTTGGCGTACAGGCGGTCCGGGTCGTCAGCCGCGACGGCGAGGTCGTAGAACGCCTCGCTCGCGCCGTCGAACGGATTACGCGGAAAACCCGCGCTCGGTACCCAGGTCGCGCCGCCGTCATCCGTGCGCCAGAACGGCGGCGCCTGCGGATCATCGCCGGGCTGTCCGGCGGCGAACACCGTCGCCTCCAGGTTCGCGTGACGGCGCGTGGCAAAGATGCCGATACCCGCGAGGCCGACCCGGGTCCACGCGCCTCCCCCGTCGAGCGGGCGCGCCCAGATGCCGTCGCCGCTGCCCACCAGCACGCGACCACCGGACACGACGAGCGGTGTGTGGTTGATGGTCGTCGTCGCGGGTGCAGGCAGCGTGCCGAGGTCGCGCCACTCCCAGCGGCGCGCGCCATCTTCGCAGGCGGCGAGCAGCAGCAGTGCCAGCAGCGAAACGGAGCGAACCGCGGGTCGCACGGAATGACCTCCTGCAATCCGCGTATAGACCGGTCCCGAGGCGTGCGGGTTCCCGCCCGGCGCCGTCAGCGCTTCGCCGTCAGCCGCTTCACGGACCTGGGCCTCGCCACCGGCAGGTCGCCGTGCAGTGCCATGAGCGAATCCATGAGATCGTCGTCCGCGCTCGAGCAGATGCCGAGCAGCAGCGCCTCGTCATGGCCCTTCGGCGCGATGTAGGCGTGGCCCATCGTGCTGTCTATATAGATGGACTCGCCGGTCTCGAGCACCACCGGCTCGTAGAACTCGGTGTGGATCTCGACCGGGCCCTGCAGCACGTAGATGTACTCCTCGCCGCGGTGATGCACGAGTTCGCCGAATTCCTCGATGCTGTGCGCGCGCACGCGCGTCACGATCGGCACCATGCGCTTGCGCCGCAATTCCGGGCACAGGTAGAAATACTCGTAGTTCGGCGTATTGACCCGGATCGCACCGCCGAGCCTGCCGATGGAACGGCGCGCGGTGATCGGTGCCTCCGGCGACTCGTCGGCCTCGCTGAACAGGTCCGACATCCGGATGTTGAGGCGCTGGCTGAGCTGCATGAGCTTGTCGTAGGTGAGCGTCAGCCGGTCGTGCTCGACCTTGGCGATCGTGGAGAGCGGAATCCCGGTGCGCTCGCTCATCTCCTTGAGCGTCCAGTGATTGCGCAGGCGCAGGCCGCGCAGCAGGCTGCCGAGGGTCGGGCGACGGTGCTTGGTCGGTTTCAGGGAGCGCTCCCTCGGCCGCTTCGTTGCCCGGAATTGTACGGTCAGTATCCTTTGACGTCATTCTCCAATTGGGACTACCATGGCCTCATCAGGACAAACACTGTGGGGCCCGCGCATGCGCGTCATCCTTGCTCTCGCGACATTCGTCTCTGCCTTCGCGCTATCCGTGCCGGCGAGGGCACAGGTTCCGCCGGCAGCGACGGCCGCTGACCCCGCGCCCGCGGCCGAAGCCGCCGCGCAGGCGCCGGCGCCGCGCTCGCCGCAGCTGACCCGCGAGGATCTCGAGGCCTGGCTCGACGGTTTCATCCCCTTCGCGCTCGGGCGCGGCGACATCGCCGGCGGCATCGTGGTCGTGGTCAAGGACGGCCAGGTGCTGCTGCAGAAGGGATTCGGCTACGCGGACGTCGAGAAGAAACTCCTCGTGGACCCGGAACGGACGCTGTTCCGCCCGGGTTCGATCTCGAAGCTGTTCACCTGGACGGCGGTCATGCAGCAGGTGGAGCGCGGCAAGATCGACCTCGACGCCGACATCAACCAGTACCTCGACTTCGCGATCCCGCCCGGTCCCGCCGGCGAGCCGATCACGATGCGCAACCTCATGACCCACACGGCGGGCTTCGAGGAGCAGGTCAAGGAGCTGATTTCCGAGGATCCCTCGCGACTGCAGACCATCGAGGCGACGCTGAAGCAGTGGGTGCCGGAGCGCATCTTCGCGGCCGGCACGATGCCCGCCTATTCGAATTACGGCACTGCGCTCGCGGGTTACATCGTCGAGCGGGTCGCAGGCAAGTCATTCGACGACTACCTCGACCAGAATATCTTCGGCCCGCTCGGCATGACGAAGTCCTCGTTCCGGCAGCCGCTCCCCGAGGCGCTCATGGCCGGCATGGCGCAGGGTTACGAGAAGGCAAGCGGCAAGCCGCAGGGTTACGAGCTCATCAACCTCTCGCCCGCGGGCTCGCTCGCCGCGACCGGCGCCGACATGGCGCGCTTCATGATCGCTCACCTGCAGAACGGTGCACTCGGCGACGCCCGGATCCTCTCCGAGGAGACCGCGAAGAAGATGCACGGCACGCCGCTCACCATCATTCCGAACGTCAATCGCATGGTGCTCGGTTTCTACGAGACCGACACCAACGGCCGCCGCATCATCTCCCACGGCGGCGACACGCAGTACTTCCACAGCGACCTGCACCTGGTCCTCGACGCGGGCGTCGGCTACTTCATCTCGTTCAACAGCGGCGGCAAGGACGGCGCCGTCGGGCCGCTGCGCGAGGCGTTCTACCGCAGCTTCGCGGACCGCTACTTTCCGGGTCCCGCGCAGGAGGGCGCGGTGGACGAGGCGACCGCCAAGGAACATGCGGCCGCGATCGCGGGCAGCTACATCAGTTCGCGGCGCGCCGAATCGAACTTCCTCAGCATCCTCAACCTGCTGCAGCCGCTCAAGGTCGTGGTGAACGAGGACGGCACGATCTCGCTGCCGCTCCTGACCGACCTCAACGGCGAGCCCACCAAGTGGCGCGAAGTCGCGCCCTGGGTGTGGCGCGAAGTGAATGGCAAAGGCCGGCTCGCGGCCGAGGTCCAGGACGGGCGTGTCGTGCGCTTCGCGCCGGAGTGGATCTCGCCCTTCATGTACATGGAGCGCTCGACCGGCGCGAAAGGCGTCGGTTGGCTCATGCCGGCGGCGGCCGTCGCCCTGGGCGCGCTCGCCCTCACGGTCATCTGCTGGCCGGCCGCGGCGCTCGTGCGCCGGCGCTACCGCAGGCCCCTGCCCTATGCGGGCCGGGAGGCGAAGGCCTATCGCTGGGTGCGCATCGGCGCGCTCGCCTCGCTCGCCGCGATCGCCGGCTGGATCGGCACGATCCAGGCGATGTTCAGCGACCTCAAGCTGCTGACCGCCGGGATGGACTGGCTGGTGCTCATCCTGCACGTACTCGGCACGGTCGCGGTATTCGCGGGATTCGCGCTCGCCCTCTGGCACCTGGCCGTCGTGTGGCAGGCCCCGAAGCGCCCGCTCGGCAAGACCTGGGCGGTGGTGCTGGTCCTCGCCACGGCCGTCATCGCCTGGGTCGCAGTCGCCTACCATCTGGTCGGCCTCAGCACGAACTACTGATGCAACTCACCGTCACACGGGAACTGATCCCGCTGTCAGCGCCGTTCACGATCACGGGCTACACCTTCACGGACATGACCGTGGTGGTGGTTCGCATCGCCGAACTCGGCGCGTCGGGCGAAGGCGAAGCCGCGGGCGTCTACTATCTCGGCGACGATGCCGACCAGATGTGCGCCGCGCTCGAGAGCGTGCGGCGCGACGTGGAAGCGGGCATCGACCGCGCGTCCCTGCGGCGCCTGCTGCCGCCGGGCGGCGCGCGTAATGCGCTCGATTGCGCGCTCTGGGACCTCGAAGCGAAGCGCTTGCGCCAGCCCGTCTGGCGCATCGCCGGCCTGGAGCGTCCCCGTCCGCTTCTGACCACGTACACGATTCCCGCCAAGGACCCGGGCGCGATGGCCGAGCAGGCATCCGGCGCCTATGCAGAGGCGAAGTCACTGAAACTGAAACTCACCGGTGAGCTGCCGCTGGATGCCGAGCGCGTGCGCGCGGTGTACCGGGCGCGCCCCGACGCCTGGATGGGCGTCGATGCCAACCAGGGCTTCACGCCGGACAGCCTCAACGCGCTGCTGCCCGACCTGATTGCCTGCAAGGTCAGGCTCCTCGAGCAGCCGTTCGCGCGCGGACGCGAAGCGGATCTCGACGGCATTCGCTGCCCGCGGGCGTGGTGCCCTCGGGCATCGCGGTGATCGGCTGCCTTGGCGGCATCGGCTTCACGATGTCCGTGTTCGTCTCCGGACTGGCATTCGAGGAGCCGGGTTTGCTCGACGTCGCGAAGTTCGGCGTGCTGGCAGGATCACTGGGTGCTGCGATCGCCGGCCTGCTGCTCGGTCGGCTGCTGCTCCGCCCTGCCGTGGACTGAGCCTCAGCGCACCTCGAGGATCTCCGCGCTGCCGTCCGGCAGCTCGATTTCGTCGCCCGCTGCGGCGCCGATCAGCCGTCCCGCGATCGGCGAGACATAGGAGATCTTCCCTCCCGCCGGATCCGCTTCATCCTCGCCCACGATGCGGTACTCGAGCCGTCTGCCGTCCGGCCTCACGAGCGTCACGAGCGAGCCGAACCGGGCCTTGTCCCCGGATGACACGGCGCGCACCAGTTCGGCCGTGCGCTGGCGCTCGGACCAGTAGCGCAGGTCGCGCTGGACACGCTGAACGGTTGCGCGATCTTCCGCAGCCCGCGCCGCCGACAGCTCGCCGCGCAGGCGCTCAACCTGCGCCTCGATCTGCGCGAGTCCTTCGGCGGTCACGAGGTTGCGGTGCGGGCTGACCTGCAGCTCGGCGAGCGCATCCCCGTCCGCGCCATCGGATTCCTTGACGAATGCCCGGCTCATGCGCGCACGCTACCCGCCGGAATTCTGCCTGACAATCCCGCCCCGAAGCCCGATGCACGCCCTGTGGCATCATTCCACCCATGGCCCGCCGACTGTCGCTCAGCCTCGATGCCGTCATCGTGGCGGTCACCGACGGCCGACCCCGGATCCTGACCGCCGCCCGAGCAGCGACCGAAACGCCGGGGCTGCCCTCGGGCCTGCTCGATGCCGATGGTGACGCGACGCTGGAACTCGGGTTGCGGCGCTGGATTTCCGCGCAGACGGGGCTTGCAGTCGGCTACGTCGAGCAGCTCTACACGTTCGGCGATCGTGAGCGCCAGCGTACGCCGGATGGCACGCGCCACCTCTCGGTCGCCTATCTCGGTCTCGTGAAGGAGGCGCAGCTGGCGCCCGGCGCCGCGTGGATCGACGCCTACGACCTGCTGCCGTGGGAGGATCGGCGCGCCGGCATGCCGGCACTCGTCGGCGCGTCGCTGCGCCCCGCGCTCGCGCGCTGGGCCGGTCGTGACGTGGCGCGCAGGCACCGAGTGCACACGAACTTCGGCGACCCGCGCGCCTGGGATCCGATCCGCGTCCTCGAGCGCTACGAGCTGCTGTACGAGGCGGGGCTCGTGCCGGAGTTCCAGCGCGACCAGGGCCTCGCCGCGCGCGCCGGCGCCGGCCGCGAACTCGCCTTCGACCATCGGCGCATCGTCGCCACGGCGCTCGGCCGGCTGCGCGGCAAGCTGAAGTACCGGCCGGTCGTGTTCGAGCTCCTGCCGGAGACCTTCACCCTGCTGCAGCTGCAGCGCACGGTCGAGGCCCTGACCGGCATGCTGCTGCACAAGCAGAATTTCCGGCGGTTGGTCGAGAATGGCCGGTTCCTGGAGCCGACGCGGGGGCTGGACCGGCCCGCAAGAGGCCGTCCCGCAAAGCTTTTCCGGTTCCGCAAGGAAGTCGTGCGGACGCGGCTTTATTGATCTAAAATACTCACTCCGAGCATAAATGGAGTGAGAGCCGTGCGGAACCTGGCCGGCGTGCTGCCGGACGTCGAAATCGCCGCGATCGCGCCCGTGATCGCCGAGATCGAGGCGCTCAAGAAGGAGCGTCGCGCGGTCGTGCTCGCGCACAACTACATGACGCCCGACATCTACCACAGCGTCGCGGACCTGCGCGGCGACTCGCTCGCCCTTGCCCGCATGGCGGCGGAAACGGACGCCGAAGTCATCGTGATGGCCGGCGTGCACTTCATGGCCGAGACGGCCAAGATCCTCTCCCCCGCCAGGACGGTTCTGATTCCGGACCTGCGCGCCGGCTGCTCGCTCGCCGAGTCCATTACCGGCGCCGACGTACGCCTGCTGCGCCAGCGCTACCCGGGCGTGCCGGTCGTCACCTACGTGAACACCTCCGCCGAGGTCAAGGCGGAGTCCGACATCTGCTGCACGTCCGGCAACGCGGTCGCGGTCGTCGAATCGCTCGGCAGCGAGCGCGTCATCTTCCTGCCCGATCAGTATCTCGGCCGCTGGGTCGCCTCGCAGACCGGTGTCGAGGTGATCCTGTGGAATGGCAGCTGCATCGTGCACGAGCGCTTCACGGCCGAGCAGCTGCGCAGCTACCGCAGGGACCACCCGGGTATCCGCGTGATCGCGCACCCGGAGTGCCCGCCCGACGTGCTGGCCGAGGCCGACTTCGTCGGCTCCACCGCCGGCATGATCTCCTGGGTCGACCGGAACCGGCCGCCGCGCGTCGTGATGATCACCGAGTGCTCGATGTCCGACAACGTCGCGGCCGAGTTTCGTGACGTGGAATTCGTGCGCCCCTGCAACCTCTGCCCGCACATGAAGCGCATCACACTGGCCGGAATCGCAGACTCGCTGCGCCATCTCCGCTACGAGGTCACGGTGCCGCCCGCGGTCGCCGAGCGTGCGCGCCGCGCCGTCACGCGGATGCTCGAGGTCAAGCCATGATGCAACCGGATTTCGTCACTGCGCCCGCGGTGGTCGTCGGCGGCGGCATCGCCGGGCTGTCGGCCGCGCTCGGGCTCGAGGACTGCGCGGTGGTCGCCAATGAGCCGGTGGGCGGCGGCTCCTCGTGCCTTGCGCAAGGCGGCATCGCGGCGGCGATCGGCGCGGGCGATTCGCCGGCACAGCACGCCGCCGACACGGTCCGGGTCGGCGCCGGGCTCACGGACGCCGACATCGTGGCTCTCGTCACGGGCGCTGCGCCGTCCCGCGTCGAGTGGCTCGATTCGCTGGGCGTCGCCTTCGATCGCGACACCACGGGCGCGCTCACGTTCGGCCGCGAGGCGGGTCACAGCCAGCACCGCATCGTGCACGCCGGCGGCGATCGGACCGGCGCGGCCGTCATGCGCGCCCTGCGCGCGGCGGTCCTCGCGCGTCCCGGCATCCGCCGCCTGGAAGGCTTCGAGCTGGTGGACATCATCGCGAGCGGCGCCCGCGCGGCCGGGGTCCTGCTCGAGGCAGCCGACGGCGCGCGCCTTGCCGTGCTCGCTCCGCACGTGATCCTGGCGACCGGCGGCATCGGCGCCTGTTTCGACCGCACGACCAACCCCGCCACTTCGCGCGGCGCGGGGCTCGCCGCCGCGGCGCGCCGCGGCGTGCGCCTCGCCGACCTCGAATTCGTGCAGTTCCACCCGACTGCGCTCGACGTCGCGGGCGATCCGCTGCCGCTCCTGACCGAGGCGTTGCGCGGCGTGGGCGCGGTGCTGCTCGACGGCTCGGGCCGCCGGTTCATGACGGCCATCCATCCGGATGCCGAGCTGGCGCCGCGCGACGTCGTCGCGCGCGCCGTCGCGCTGCGCCGGCTGGCCGGCGAACCGGTACTGCTCGACGCGACGCCGGTAACGGAGCTCGAGACGCGCTTTCCCGGCGCCTGCGAACTCGCGCGCGCGGCCGGTTTCGACCCGGCACGTCAGGCCCTGCCGATCGCGACTGCTGCGCACTTCCACATGGGCGGCATCGCGACCGACGCCTTTGGTGCAACTTCGATGCCGGGCCTCTGGGCCTGCGGCGAAGCGGCGGCAACCGGGCTGCACGGCGGCAACCGGCTCGCGAGCAACTCGCTGCTCGAGGGCCTCGTGTTCGGCGCCCGGGCCGCGGCCGCCATCCGCGCAGCGAAACTGCCGGTGCCGGCCGGGACGCTGGATGTGCCGCGTCAGGCTGCGGGCGGTGCGCCGGACCCGGAGCGCATACGGGCGCTCCGTCGGCTCATCGGTCGGAGCCTCGGCCCGGTGCGCAGCGGTGCGGGACTGGCCGCGGCCCGCTCGGAACTGGCCCGCCATGAGGCTGCCACGCACGGCGAAGAAGTCCTCCACACGTTGGCTCGGCTGCTGCTCGATGGTGCCCTGGCGCGTCGCGAATCGCGGGGCGCGCATTACCGTCAGGACTACCCGGAGCCCGCAACCGGCGGCGCCGTGCGACGTTTCGTGCAGCCGGCCGCAGTGCCGGCGATCCCGCTCGCCGGCGCTCAAAGCCGCGTCGCGTGAAGGCCGCCGCGCCGCTCGAGGCGCTTGCCCGCGTCGTGCAGGCCGCACTCGCCGAGGACCTCGGCAGCCGCGGTGACATCACGACCGACGCGATCGTGCCTGCCGGCACCCGGATGACGGCGGTGATCCGCAGCCGCGAGCCCGGTCGCATCGCGGGAACGGACGCAATCCCGGTCGTGCTCGCGCAGTTCACTGAGCCTGCGACCGGCGACGTCCAGGCGCCCGACGGCACCGACGTGCAGGCGGGAGACGCCGTGGCGACGCTCAGCGGCTCGGCGCGCACGCTCCTGTCCGGCGAGCGCGTGATTCTCAATCTCCTCGGCCGGCTGTCCGGCATCGCGACGGCCACGGCGGCGGTCGTGCGCGCGGTTGCGGGCACCGGCGTCGCGATCAAGGACACACGCAAGACCACGCCCGGCCTGCGCGCGCTCGAAAAGTACGCGGTCGCCGTCGGCGGCGGCGTCAACCACCGCTTCGGTCTCCACGACGCGGTGCTCATCAAGGACAATCATATCGGCGTCGCGGGCTCGATCACGGCTGCGGTCGGCCGGGTGCGCGCGCGGTGGGGATCGGAGTTCCCGGTGCAGGTCGAAGTGGACACGCTCGCCCAGCTCGAAGAGGCACTCGCCTGCCAGGTCACCGCAGTCCTGCTCGACAACATGACGCCGGAGCAGCTGCGCTGCGCGGTCGCGATCGCCGGCAAGCGCTGCCACCTCGAGGCCTCGGGCGGCATCACGCTCGCGAACGTGCGCGCCGTCGCCGAGACCGGCATCGACTCGATCTCGCTCGGCGGGCTCACGCACTCGGCGCGCTCGCTCGACCTGGGGCTCGATTTCTCGTAGCGACGCGACGCACGCCGCCCGCCCGTGTAGGCTACCGCGATGCCTGGTCCACGCGTCCGCTCGCTGGTCTTCGTCCTGATCTTCGGTTTCGCCGTCGCGAGCTACCTGCAGCGCCAGGGCCTCGGCATCGCCGCCGGCCGGATGATGCCGGAGCTCGGCCTGACCCAGCAGCAGATCGGCTGGATCATGAGCGCCTTCCTCGTGGTGTACGCCGCCTGCCAGGTGCCGGGCGCGCTGTTCGGCCAGCGCTTCGGCGCACGCCTCACCCTCACGCTGATCGGCATCCTCGCCGTGGGCGCAAGCGTACTGACCGCGGCCGCGCCGCTGATTGCAACCGGCGGCCTGCTGTTCGTCACACTGCTCGTCGCCCGCTCCTTGCTCGGAGTCGCGCACGGCGGGCTCTACCCGGTGGAGGCCGGTACGGTCCGCCACTGGTACCCGGTCGCGCGCTGGTCTTCGATGCTCGGCCTTCTCGTCACCGGCCTGTGGACCGGCGCCGCACTTGCCTCGCCGCTCGTCGCCACGCTGATGGAGGCCTACGGCTGGCAGGCGGCGCTGATCCTCACGAGTGTGCCATCGCTCGCGTTCGTGCTGCTCTGGTGGTTCGTGGCCCGCGACCTGCCGTCCCAGCATCCTCGGGTCACGCCGGCGGAACTTGCCGAACTCGCCGGCAACCCGCCGTATGACGCCGCCGCTCCGCTCACGACGCGCCGTGTCGGCCGCGTGCTGGGCGATTCACAGGTGCTGCTGCTGACGCTCTCCTATCTCGTCATGAATTACGTCTTCTACCTCGTTACGTTCTGGAGCTTCCTGTACCTGGTGCAGGACCGGAAGCTCTCCGTGCTCGAGAGCGGCTGGCTCGGCGCCCTGCCCTTCGTGGTCGCCGGCTTCGCTGCCGCGACGGGCGGGCGGGTCGCGGACCGGCTGCGCCTGCGCTTCGGGCCGCGCACCGGCGCGCGCATCGTCCCGCTCGTCACGCTGCCGCTCGCATCCGTATTCCTGTATCTGACCGTTTCGCTGGGAAGCCCCTACTGGGCAATCGCGGCGCTCTGCCTCGGCTTCGCCTGCGTCGAGTTCAACGAGGGCAACTACTGGGGCGTGGCGATGCGGCTGGCACCGAACGATTCCATGGCGGCGACCGCGGTCCTCAACACCGGCGGCAATCTCGGCGGCGTGATCGGCACGCCGATCATCGCGGCGCTGACCGCCGCGCAGGGCGGCTGGGGCGTCGTGTTCGCAACCGGGGCCGTGACCTCTGTCGTCGCCGCCCTGCTCTGGCTCAGGATCGACGCGGGACGCGGAGTACGGCAATGAAGGACTTGCAGCCGACGATCAGGCCCGATCGGGCATTCCTGGACTGGCCGGTCGCGACCGACGCGGCCGGCTGGAATGCAGAGGTCGCGCTACTCGGCATCCGCCACAGCGAGCCCTACGCGCACGACCCTTTTCCGAATGATCAGGCAATGGCGCCGGCCGCGATCCGCGCGATGTCGGCGAGCTTCTGCTACGACACGGCGCACTGGGACTTCGACGTCGGTGGCGACCTCGCCTCGTGCCTGCCCGCGCACGTGGACATGGGCGACGTCGCCTTCGACGGCGGCGACTACGATGCCTATGCGGCCGCCATCACGGCGCGCATACGCCGCGTCTGGCGGCAAGGGGCGCAGCTGATTGTCCTGGGCGGTGACCACGGCGTCACGATCCCGGTCGTGGATGCTCTCGACGCGATCGGCGAGCCGGTGCACATCCTGCACGTGGACGCCCACCTCGACTGGCGCGAGGACGTCGGCGGCGTGCGCCGCGGCTACTCGAGTCCGCTGCAGTGGGCCAGCAAATTGCCGGCCGTTTCCGGCATGACGCAGATCGGACTGCGTGGCATCGGCAGCGCCCGGCAGCGCGAGGTCAAAGCAGCGCGGGCGTACGGCTCACGGCTTTTCAGCGCCGAGCAGATTCATGCCGACGGCATCGGCCCGGTGCTCGCCACTATTCCGGAGGGCCGCGCGGTCTACCTCACGATCGATGCCGACGGCCTCGACCCTACCGAGATGCCGGCGGTCATGGCTCCGACACCCGGCGGCATCTATTTCCGGCAACTCGCGCCGCTCTTGCGCACTGTCGCACGGCGGAACCGGATCGTAGGCATGGATATTGTCGAAATCGCCCCGTCCTACGATTTCGTGAACGGGCTCACATGTGTCGGCGCCGGGCGAATCATATTAAATGTGCTGGGCGCGTCCTGGGGCGAAGGCGGTGCCTGGCGGCGGGCTCGCAACTAGACCGTCGAGCGTTGCCCAGCCGATGAACCATGGCGACCTCCGATCAGACGGTGCCGCCGGCTTCGTTTCCTCTCAGGTATTTCGTGGCTGCTTCGGCCAGTTGATCGTCGAAAGTGGCAAGCGGCACTTCCAGTTCCGCCGCCAGCCAGAGATAAGCGGCGTCGCAGGCTGTCAGCGAATAGCGCTCGGCCAATCCGGATCTGGGGCACGACCATGAACTGCACAGGGTCGACGTCGGCCCGGCAGCGGGCGGATCTACGCGCGCGTCTGCCCGCTGCCCCTGACGACATACTTGTAGGTGGTGAGTTCTTCGAGGCCCACCGGACCCCGGGCGTGAAGCCGGCCGGTAGAGATTCCGATTTCACCACCCATGCCGAACTCGCCGCCGTCGGCGAACTGGGTCGAGGCGTTGTGCAGCACGATCGCGGAGTCGACCTCGGTCAGAAAGCGTTCGGCCGCTACTGCATCCTCGGTCACGATGGACTCCGTGTGGCCAGAGCCGAATCGCGCGATGTGCGCGATTGCGCCGTCCACGCCGCGAACGCGCGCTGCCGCGATGATCGGCGCCAGATACTCGGTGCGCCAGTCGTCGTCCGTCGCCACCGCGACACGCGGGTCAAGCTGGCATACCGCGGCATCGCCACGCACTTCGCATCCGCCGTCCAGGAGCGCGCGAATCAGGGATCGGGCCGATTCATCCGTCAGGGTGGCGTCGATCAACAGCGTTTCGGCGGCGCCGCATACGCCGGTGCGTCGCAACTTGGAGTTGACCACGATGGCCTCGGCTTTGGCCACATCGGCGGCGGCGTCGACGTACACGTGGCAATTGCCTTGCAGGTGACCGAGCACGGGCACCCTCGCCTCTCGCCGAACCCGCTCGACAAGATCCAGACCGCCGCGCGGAATCAGGACGTCAATGGAGCCGTCCAGCCCTTCCAGAAGGCGCGCGACGGCCTCGCGTTCCGCGGTCGCGACGAGCTGCACGGCTGCCTCCGTAACGCCACAGTCGTGCAAGGCATCTGCGAGGCAGGCATGGATCGCGAGGCTGGTTCGCAGCGAGTCGGATCCGCCGCGCAGGATCACGGCATTGCCGGACTTGAAGCACAGCGCGGCCGCATCCAGTGTCACGTTCGGCCGGCTTTCGTAGATCACGGCGATTACACCGATCGGCACGCGCTTCTTCTCGATCAGCAGGCCATTGGGCCGCCGCCACTGGGCCAAGGTCGTGCCAACCGGGTCGGCGAGACCGCGAAGCTGGTCTAGGGTGTCCAGCATGCCCTGGAAGCGGGTGCGATCCAGTCGCAGCCGGTCAATCAGCGCCGCGGACTTCTCCATTCGAGTCGCGGCCGCGACATCCTCGTCGTTGGCAACCTGGATCGAAGCCTGGGCGGCTGCCAGGCGCTGCTGCATCGCCGCGAGCACGGCATCCTTGCTCGCGCGCCCGAGTCCCGCCAGCTGGAGTGCTGCCGCGCGGGCGCGGCGCCCCATCTCGGTCATCGTGAGGCGCAAGGGATCAACTGTCATCGGCAGCATCCTGGCAAGTCGCAAGCACGAGGTCATCGCGGTGGATCAACACTTCGCGGCCGCGGTATCCGAGGATCGCCTCGATCTCGCTGGTGTGCCGACCCAGCAACCGGGCGGCCTCGGCCGATGCATAGGCGGAGAGCCCGCGCCCGATCTCCCGTCCTTGCGGATCGAGAACGGCGACCGCGTCCCCGCGTTCAAAACTGCCGTCCAGCCGCAAGGCGCCGGCAGGCAACAGACTCTTGCCCGCCACGAGCGCCCGCGCGGCGCCTGCATCAACCTGGTAGGCACCGCTCAATTGCAGGTGACTCGCGATCCATTGCTTGCGCACGGATACGGCGCTTGCCGACGCGGGGAACCACGTGCAACGCGCCCCGGCTTCGAGCGCCGCGATCGGGTGTGTCACCCGGCCGCTGGCAATGACCATGGAGCAGCCGGCGGCGGTCGCAATCCGCGCAGCGGCGAGCTTGGTGACCATGCCGCCGGTTCCATAGGCGCTCTGCGTGCTGCCCGCGACTTGCTCGAGTTCCGGCGTGATGCGCGTGACCACCGCGATCGGTCGCGCGTCCTTCGAGCGGCGCGGATCGGCGTCGTACAACGCATCGACGTCGGACAGCAGCACCAGGCACTCCGCGCTTGCGAGCTGGGCCACGCGCGCGGCGAGCCGATCATTGTCGCCGTAGCGGATCTCTGCGGTTGCGACCGTGTCGTTCTCATTGATGATCGGCACCGCCCCCTGCGCCAGCAACGTTTCCAGCGTGTCGCGGGCATTGAGATAACGTCCCCGTTGCTCGGTATCGTCGAGCGTCAGCAGTATCTGTGCAGCCGTCAATCCGGCCCGCGCCAACACCTCGGCATAGACGGCTGTCAGCTCGATCTGGCCGACCGCGGCAGCAGCCTGGCTCTGTCTCAGCTTGAGTCTCCCCGCCGGGAGGCCGAGCCGGCGACGCCCGATGGCGATCGCGCCTGATGTCACGACCAGGGGGCACTGGCCGCGACGCACGAGCGCCTGCACGTCGTCGACCAGGGAGGCGAGCCAGTTCGCCTTGAGCCGGCCATCCTGTTCGTCGACCAGCAGCGTGGAACCCACCTTTATGACCACGCGGCGCGCGCCGGTCAGCAGGGCGAGATTCGCGCTCGCTGACACGTGGTGAGAGGGAGTTTGCATGTCGTGACCTGAGATCTGTGCCCGGACATCTCGAATGTCAGGGCGGCAGTATCTCCGGATCCAGGCCCGTCTGCCGGAGCGCCGCGACGACCTCCGCCGCGTGCGCGGCGCTTCTCGCCTCGAAAGTGAGCTCGAGCGTCGCCGAACGCGCCGGCAGGGACACGGACAGGCGACGGTGGTCCACCTGCAGCACGTTCGCGCCGAGGTCGGCGACCACCTGGCTGATGCGCGCAAGGTAACCGGGCCGGTCGGGCATGGTCATGCGCATGCTGACGATGCGCTGCTGCCGCACGAGGTCGCGCACGATCACCGACGCAAGCAGGTTCGGATCGATGTTGCCGCCGGACAGCACGAGGCCGACGCGGCGCCCGCGGTAGCGGTCCGGATCCGCCAGCACGGCGGCGAGCGCCGCGGCGCCGGCACCCTCCGCCACGGTCTTCTCGACGTTGAGGTAGAGCGTGAGCGCGCGCTCGAGCTCCGGTTCTCCGACCACCTCGATCGCATCCACGAGACGGCGCACGATTCGTCGCGTGAGCCGGCCCGCGGTCTTGACGGCAATGCCCTCGGCGATCGTGTTGCGCTCGCCGGCGATCGTCCTGCCATGCAGGGCGGCACGCATGGACGGATAGCTCTCCGATTGGACACCGACGATCTCCAGCCGTGGATTCCGTGACTTGGCGGCGATCGCCATGCCGGCGACCAGTCCACCACCGCCCACCGGCACCACCAGCATGTCGATCGACGGGAAAGCATCCAGCATCTCGAGGGCCACCGTGCCTTGGCCGGCGATCACGTCGGCGTCATCGAAGGGGTGGACCAGCGTCAGACGACGCGCCGCGACGAGTCTGCGCGCGTATGCGAACGACTGCGCGAGCGCCTCGCCTTCCAGCACGACCTCGGCACCATGCGCACGCGTGTGCTCGACCTTGACGAACGGTGTGTGCTGCGGCATCACCACGGTCGCCGGAATTCCGAGCCGGCGCGCATGGCAGGCGACCGCCTGGCCGTGATTGCCGGCGGAAACCGTCACTACGCCGCGCCGCCGCGCGCGCGCATCGAGCTGCAACAGTGCGTTGAGCGCGCCGCGCTCCTTGAACGAGGCGGTGTACTGGAAGTTCTCGAACTTCACGTGGATCTCGGCGCCCGTGAGCGCGGACAGCGTCCGCGAGCGCAGGCAGGGCGTCGCGATCACCTGACCGCGGATGCGCTCCGCGGCCGCCTGCACGTCCGCAGCGGTAGGCCCTGGTCCCGTGGTCCGCGTCACGGCGTGCATGCAGCCTCCGCAAGCACCGCCAGCAACTCATCAAGCCCGGCGCCGATGCGTTGCTTGCGCATCGGGCGGCCGAGCAGCGTCGCGAGCTGTGGCGGCGGCTCGACGTGCCGGCCGACGAGCGGCTCCACGATCTCCGGGAATTTCGCCGCGTGGGCGGTTGCCGCCACGACCCAATGGCCCCGGCGGCGGTCGGCTTCCGGCAGCTGCCGGTAAGTGGCGAGCCCTGCGGCCGTGTGCGGACAGGGCACGAACCCGGTGCGTGCGAACTCGGCGCCGATGCTCGCGCGGATCGTCGCGTCGTCGATCGACGTTGCGCGCAGCCGCGTCGAGAGCGCACCGGGGCCGGGATACAGCGCCATCAGGCGCTCCATGTTGCTGGGATCACCGACGTCCATTGCTGAGGCGAGCGTCGCGACGCTCGCGCGCGGGCGCCAGCGGCCGTCGGCCAGGAAATCGGGCACCGTGCGGTTGGCGTTGTGCGCGAGCACGATGTCGCCGATCGGCAGGCCGATCTCGCGCGCCCAGCAGCACGCCGTCGCGAGACCCAGATTGCCCGACGGAATCACGAAGTTCGCGGGTCCGCCGTCCGCGTCGCGGACCTCGAGTGCCGCCGACGCGAACAGGACAAGCTGGGGCAGCAGTCGGCCGACGTTGATGCTGTTGGCGGAGGTGAGCCCGCAGGCCTCGCGCAGGTCCGCCCGCGCGAATGCCTGCTTCACGAGGCGCTGGCAGTCGTCGAAGCTGCCGCGCACGGCGAGGCTCTGCACGTTGCTGCCCCAGCAGCAGAGCTGGTGCTCCTGGACCGGCGAGACGCGTCCTTCCGGATAGAGGAGCACGACCCGGAAGCCGGGCCGGCCGTGGAATGCCGCGGCGACCGCGCCGCCGGTGTCGCCGGAAGTCGCGACCAGCACCGTGCACCCCGGCTCCCCGGTCGCCTGCAGTCGCGCGAAGCAGGCCGCGAGGAAGCGCGCGCCGAAATCCTTGAAAGCCGCCGTCGGCCCGTGGAAGAGCTCGAAGAGCGAGAGTCGTTCCGGCACGCCCTGCCAGGCGCGTAGCGGCGCCGGGAAATCGAAGGCCTCGACCGAGATCGCCGCAAGCGACCGCGCCAGCGCATCGTCGGCGAAGAACGGCGCCAGGACCGGCGGCGCGAGTTCGCCGAGCGGTGTGCCGCCGGGCGGCCAGTGCGCACCGGGCGCCGGCATCGACTGCGGCAGGTACAGGCCGCCATCGGGCGCGAGCCCTTCCGTGAGCGCGCGCGAGAGACTCGCTGCCAGCGACGGGTCGCGCGTGCTCGCGTACTTCACCGGCACTCCACGATGCGCGCGCCATCGCCGCCGATCGGCGCGATCCAGTGGTCGCAGGCGAGTCCTTCGCCCTGGAACGCGCCGAGCATCGCGTCCCGCACCGCTGCGGCAGTGCCCTCCTCGCACCATGCGAAGACCGAGGGTCCTGCGCCCGAAATCGAGCAGCCGAGCGCGCCGGCCCCGCGGGCGGCGCGCTTCGCCGCCGGAAAGCCGGGGATCAGCTTCGCTCGCTGCGGCTCGATCAACACGTCCTCGAAAGCCTCGCGCAGCAGGGCGAGGTCGTTGGCGTAGCAGCCCGCCAGGAAGCCGGCGAGGTGCGCCGTCTGCCACACGACGTCGGACAGCTCGACGAGCCGGTTCAGCACACCGCGCGCGTCGCGCGTCGAGAGAAACATGTGCGGGTGCAGCAGCACGCAGCGGATGGCCGGCGGGACCGGGATCTGCCGGACGCGCGGGTGGTCGATGCCGACCGTGAGCACCAGCCCGCCGAGCAGCGCCGGCGCGACATTGTCCGCATGGCGCGCGCCGCTCGCGACCGCCTCGCCCGCGATCGCGTGCGGCAGGAGTTCCTCCGCCCGGAGAGGCGCGTCCAGCAGGGCATTGGCAGCGACTGCCGCCGCCACTGCCGAGGCGGCCGAGCCGCCGAGACCGGAGCCGAGCGGGATTCCCTTCTCGATCGTGAGCTCGATACCGAACGGCACGGGCGACTGCGCCAGCAGGGACAGCACCGCCTGGCCGGCGGTGTTGCGCGCTGGCTCCAGCGGCAACGGCTCCGTGACGCCCGTGATCGCGCGGATGCGCACGCCCGGCGCCTCGCTGCGCTCCGCGCGCACGCGGTCGCCGATCACGCCGAAGGCGTGGCCGAGGATGTCGAAGCCGACGCCGACATTACCGACCGTCGCCGGCGCGAACGCCGTTGCCACCCTGACCGGCATGAAGCGTCCCTAGATCCGCGCGCCGAGGCCGGACGCGAGCCGCAGCAGGTCGCTGAAGACCCCGGCGGCGGTCACCGCCGGGCCCGCGCCGGGGCCCTGTACGACGAGCGCGTTGTCGCAGTAACGGTCGGTGACGAAGCGCACCACGTTGTCGGTCAGCGCGATGTTCGCGAACGGGTGGCCGGCCGGCAGGCGCTCGAGGGCGACCGTCGCCCGGCCGGCGTCTGTCAGGCGCCCGACGTAGCGCAGTACCTGCCCTGCCTCGCGCGCCTCGGCGAGCAGCGCCGCCATCGCCGCGTCGCCTGCCGGCAAGCGCGCGAGGAACTCGTCGATGCCGCAGTCGCGCAGTTCCGCCGGTACCAGGCTCTCGACCTCGACGTCGCCAAGCTCGAGCGCGAGCCCCATCTCGCGGCCGAGGATCACCAGCTTGCGCGCGACGTCCATGCCGGACAGGTCGTCGCGCGGATCGGGCTCGGTGAGCCCACGCGCCTTCGCGTCCTTCACGACCGCCGAGAATGGCACCGTCCCGTCGAACACGTTGAACAGGTAAGCGAGCGTGCCCGAGAGGATTCCCTCGATCCGGCGGATGCGGTCCCCTGTTTCGCGCAGGTCGCGCACGGTCACGATGATCGGCAGCCCCGCGCCGACGGTCGCCTCGTAGAAGTACTGCGAGCCGGCCGCGCGCCGCGCCTCATGCACGCGGCGGAAATCGGCGAGCGCCGCGCTGTTCGCCTTCTTGTTGGGCGTCACGACGTGCAGCCCCGCGCCCAGCCAGCCGGCGTAGCGGCCGGCGATGCCGGCATCGGCCGTGCAGTCGATGATCACGCGGTGCGGCAGGTGTTCCGCGGCGATGTGCGCGGTGAAGCGCTCGAGATCCAGCGGCTCGCCGTCGCGATCGAGGCGTGCGCGCCAGTCGGCAAGGTCGATCGCGCGCTCCGCGAGCAGCATGCGGCGCGACGTGGCGATTCCGCGCACGCGCAGGTCGAGGTTGAAGTCGCGGCGCAGCCGGTCGGACTGCGAGGCGAGCTGCTCGAGCAGCACGCTGCCGATCGTCCCCGGCCCGACCAGGCCGATGGACAGCGTGTGCGGCGAGAGATAGAACGCGGCGTGCACGGCGCGCAGGGCCTTGGACGCATCGCGGTCGTCGATGACCGCGGAGATGTTGCGCTGCGACGCACCCTGCGCGATGGCGCGGATGTTGATGCCCGCCTGGCCGAAGGCCTGGAACAGCTTGCCCGCGACGCCGTGATGATGGGCCATGCTGTCGCCGACCACGGCGATGATGGCGCAGCCGGATTCGACGGCCACGCTCTGGATCTGTCCGCCCTGCAGCTCCGCGGCGAATGCCCGGTGCACCGCGTGCTCGGCGAGCTTCGCCTGGCCGGCGGGCACGGCGAAGCAGATCGAATGCTCGGAGCTGCCCTGGGAGATGAGGATCACCGAGATGCCGGCCTCGTGCAGCGCGCCGAACAGGCGGTGCGCCGTGCCGGGGACGCCGATCATCCCGGCGCCCTCGAGGTTCACGAGCGCGACGTCGCGGATGCCCGTGATCCCCTTGACGAGCTCGCCCAGCGCTGGCTCGGCGACGATCGTCGTCCCGGCGTCGGCGGGCGCGAAAGTGTTCCTGATGCGGATCGGAATGTCGTGCTCGACGGCCGGCGCCATGGTCTGGGGGTGGATGACCTTGGCGCCGAAGTACGCGAGCTCCATCGCCTCGTTGTACGAAAGCGAGCCGATGACCTTCGCGTCGGGTACCTGGCCCGGGTCGGCCGACAGCACGCCGCTGACGTCGGTCCAGATCACGATCTCGCGGGCGCGCAGCAGGGCCGCGAAGATCGAGGCCGAGAAGTCGCTGCCGTTGCGACCGAGCGTGGTCTGCAGGCCCTTCGAGTCGCTGGCGACGAAGCCCGGGATCACGAGCACGCCCGCGGCCTCCGGCGCGATGAGGCGCGCGGCTTTCTCGCGCGAGGCGCCCCACTGCACGCCGGGTCCGAGCGGCCCCCACTCCACGACCACCACCTCGCGCGCGTCGAGCCAGCGCACCGCGCGGCCCGCCGCGCGCGCGCCGAGGAACGCCGCGAACAGGCGGCTCGACCACAGCTCGCCGAATCCGGCCGCGCGGTCGCTGATGCCGCGGCTTGCCGAGCGCACCAGAGCCACCGCCTGCAACAGGCGCTCGAGATCGCCGAGATCGGACTGCAGCGACTCGACATAGGCCTGCCGGGCGACGGGCTCGAGCAGCTCCGTCGCGATGGCCGCGTGCCGTGCCTCCAGGCGCTGCAGGCCCGCGCGGCAATTGTCGAGCCGGCCGCCCTCGGCGGCGGTCACGAGGTTGATCAGCTCGTCAGTCACGCCGCGGCAGGCAGACAGCACGAGCGCGACGCAGGGTTCCGGGAAGCCGTCGACGATGTCCGCGACGCGCCGGAAGCAGTCGGCGTCCGCGAGGCTCGAGCCCCCGAACTTGTAGACCACGAAGCGGCGCGCCGCCGTGGGGTCCGCGGCGATCCCGTCCGCGGCAGCCGGGACCTCGCTCAGCATACGAGGCGTCGCTCGGCCTGCGCCTCGACCAGACAGGCGTGGCGCACGTCGAACAGTCGCAGGATCTGGCGCACCAGCACGTGCCGGATGCCGGAGCCGATCAGCGCGTCGTAGAGCGGCACGATCGCGCCGCCCGGGTAGCCGAACACGACTTCGACCCCGCGGTCGCGCGGCGCCTCAAGAAATGCCTCGCTCCCCCTCATGCGCCTTCCTGCCCGCTCCGGCCGCGGCGTCTCAGGCCGCGGCCTGGCGCTTCAGCCAGGCCATGCGCTCGCGCAGGACCTTGCCCACGCGCTCGATGGGATGGTTGAGGTCGCGCTGCAGGAGCTCGCGGTAGCGCGGCTGGCCGGCGGCGTTCTCGGCGATCCACTCGCGCGCGAACTCGCCGGAACGGATCTCTTCGAGCACCTGCCGCATGGCGGCCTTCGCGTGGCCGTCGACGACACGCGGCCCGCGCGTCAGGTCGCCGTACTTCGCGGTCTCGCTCACGAATTGGTGCATCTTCGCGAGCCCGCCCTCGTACAGCAGGTCGACGATCAGCTTGAGCTCGTGCAGGCACTCGAAGTAGGCGACCTCCGGCTGGTAGCCGGCCTCGACCAGCGTCTCGTAGCCTTTCACCACCAGCTCCGTGGCGCCGCCGCACAGCACGGCCTGTTCGCCGAAGAGGTCGGTCTCCGTCTCCTCCGCGAAGCTGGTCTCGAGGACGCCGCTGCGCGTGCCGCCGATCGCGTGCGCGTAGGCCAGCGCGCGCGCCTTCGCATGGCCGGTCGCGTCCTGCGCCACGGCGAGCAGGCACGGGACGCCCTGCCCCGCCTCGTACTGCCGCCGCACGAGGTCGCCGGGGCTCTTCGGCGCGACCAGCACCACGTCGTGGGTCTTGCCGGGCCGTACCTGGCCGTAGTGGACGCTGAAGCCGTGCGCGAACAGCAGCGTCGAGCGCGGCGCGAGGCGATCCTTCACCTGCTCGAACAGCGTGTGGTGAGTCATGTCGGGCGTCAGGAAGGCGACCAGCGTCGCGCCGGTGACGGCATCCGCAGGGCTGCGCACCTCGAGACCCGCGGCCTGCGCGCGCTCGGCGCTCCTGCCGTCGGGCCGCAGCCCGACGACTACCGGGTAGCCGCTGTCGCGCAGGTTGAGCGCATGCGCGCGGCCCTGGCTGCCGTAGCCTAGGACCGCAATCGGCCCGTCCTTCAGCACCTGCGGATCCGCGTCTGCTTCGGAAAAGATCTTCATCGCTCGCACTCCTCCAGTCCCAGAAACTAAGAACCCCGCAGCGGTCGGTCCGGTGCGGGGTTCTGGTTACAGTTCGGCCCTGCCGCCAGATCAGGTAACCCCGCTAGGTCCTCCAATAAGGACTACGAGCACCGTACCGATCAGCATCGAAACAGGGAGCGCACGAGTGGACGCCGTCGATATCGCGTTCGTCAGGGGCGTGGCCATCGCGTCGCCTGCATTGTGCATTGCAGCGATGTTCTGGGATGGGCGAAGGCGAGTCAAGGCTTTACGGAAAGAACGTAAAACGCCCGTTCAAGGCGGCAGGAAGCTGCGTACCTGTACGTCCGTACAGTCACCTGTTCGACTGACGAGCGGTTTCGCAGCCGGGTCTAGCCGGTTTCCCGTGAATGCTGCTCGGCCGGAAGCAGCGCCTTCACGTCGGCCACGATCATGGTGCCGGTGCCCTCGTTGGTGAATACCTCCGCGAGCACGCTGTCCCGGGCGTGGTAGGAAATGACGTGCACGCGCCGCACGCCTCCGCGGATCGCAGCCTCGATCGCCGAGGCTTTCGGCAGCATGCCGTCCTCGAGACTGCCGGCTCTCTCGAGGCGCTTGAGCCCGGCGAGGTCGGTGTAGGACACCAGCGACCGCGGGTCCTCGCGCTGCTCGAGGATGCCCGGCGCGGCGGTGCACAGGATCAGCTTCTCGGCGCCGAGCGCGGCGCCAAGCGCAGCCGCCACGGTGTCCGCGTTGATGTTGAGCACCGTGCCCGCGTCGTCCGCGGAGATCGGGCTGACAACCGGCATCAGCCCCGCGTCCAGCTCCTTGCGGATCACGGTCGGGTCGACGGAGACGATGTCCCCGACGTAGCCGTAGTCCACGGTCTCGCCGTCGACGTGCGCGGGCGGACGCCGGTTGGCCCGCACGAGGCCCGCGTCGACGCCCGAGAGGCCGACTGCGTCGAGGCCGACTTCGCGGCAGGCGGCGAGAATGCGGGTATTGATGAGCCCGTTCAGCACCATTGTCGTCGCGTCGATCGAGCGGTGGTCCGTGACCCGGCGACCGCGGACCATGCGCGGCTCGATGCCGAGTGAGCGCTGCATCTCGTCGAGCTGCGGCCCGCCGCCGTGCACCATGACGACGCGGATGCCGAGGTGGTGCAGGATCGCGATCTGCTCGACCAGCGCGCGCGTGCCCGCGAGGTCGCCGAAGATCGCGCCGCCCGCCTTGACCACGAAAGTCCTGCCCTTGTAGAGGCGGATGTAGGGCGCAGCGCCGCGCAGCGCGGCGATGACGGCGGTCTGGTCGATGCGACGGTTCATGTCCACCCCGGCGCCGGAGCAGTCAATCCTTCCGTCTCGGCGAAGCCGAGCAGCCGGTTCATCCACTGCAGCGCCCCGCCGGCCGCTCCCTTCACGAGATTGTCGAGGACCGACATGACGGCGATCGTGCGCCCGTCCGCGGCCGCCGAGAGGTGTGCGTAGTTGCTCGCGGCCACGTCTTTCACCCTCGGCGGCTCGTCGAGCACGCGCACGAATGGCCGGCCGGCGTAGAACTCCCGAAGCGCCCCGATCGCAGCCGGCGTGTCGAGCGGCTTCGCGAGTCGCGCCTGGACGGTTGCGTGAATCCCGCGCGCGAACGGCCCGGAGTGCGGCACGAAGGCGATAGCGGCGTCGCGGCCGGCAGCCGCGCGCGCGAGCGCGGCGAGCTCGGCGCCGTGGCGGTGGGCAAGCGCGCTGTATGCGTAGAGGTCGGAGTGGCGCAGCGGATGGTGCGTGCCGGCGATCGGGCTGCGCCCGGCGCCGGTGCTGCCGGTGACCGCCGAGACGAAGAGCGGCCCTTCCGCGAGCTCGAGCCTCAGTAACGGCACGACGGCCAGCAGGGAAGCGGTCACGAAGCAGCCGGGATGCGCCACGTGCGGCGTGGGCGCCCGGTCGAGGTGCTCGGGCACGGCGCAGGTGAAGTCCTGCGCGCGCGCCGGCGCGCCGTGCGGGTGTCGGTACACGCGCTCGTACTCCGCGAGGTCTGCGTAGCGGTAGTCCGCGGACAGGTCGACCAGCGAAGGCCTCGCGCCCTCGGTCTCGGCCGCCTTGAGCAGCCTGTCGATCATGGCGTGCGAGACGCCGTGCGGCGCCGCCGCGAGGACGGCGCTGCGCGCATGCCGCGCGGCCAGGGCAGTCGCGTCCGCGATCGATGCGTAGCGCCGGTCCCCGCAGGCGGCGGCCAGGTGCGGGAAAGCGCTCGCGACCGGTTCGCCGGGCCGGCTGTCGGAAGCGATCGCGGCGAGCTCGAGCCGCGGGTGCGCGAGCACCAGGCGCAGCAGCTCGCCCGCCACATAGCCAGTGCCGCCGAGGATGATCGCCGGGACGCGCGCGCTCATGCGCCGACCAGGCCCGCGATTTCGCCCGAGTGCGCGGCGCCCTCGAGGTCCGCCGCCGCGATGACACAGTCGCCGAGCGCGGCACCGTGCGTCAAGGCGTTGAATGCCGGGACCTTGAGGTGCTCGCGGATGATGTCGACGCCCACCGCATTGTCGGTCGCCGGCCCGGTGACCGCCGCCGGCTCGATGCCGAAGCGCTCGCGCAGCAGCTTCACGCCGCCCCAGGCCGCGACCGGGTCGTTCGCCGAGAGCACGACGGCGGTGAGCGCGCCGCGCACGTCCGGCGCGTCGAGGATGGCTTCGACGCCGTACGCGCCAAGCAGGCCGTCGCCGAGCTCGAACACGATCGCGTCCGGCCGGCCGGCCGCCATTTCCGTCAGCATCGTGCGCGTCAGCGCCGGGCCGTTCCTGGCCGTGGTTGTGACGATGCCGAAGTCGGTGAAGATCGCCGTGCGGCGCGCCCCGGAATCCTCGAACGCGAGGATGTCGCGGCGCAGCGAGACGCCGGTCGCCTTGAAGGCGTCGACCACCAGGCCCCGGTGCCGCATGCGCGAGATCATCGCGCTGGCGGCCGCGGTCTTGCCGGCCTCCATGCAGCTGCCGGCGAGCGCGATGACCGGCACGCCGCCCGTGTCGAGCGCTGCGCCGTAGTCGAGCGCGCGCATGCCGACGCGGGCGGGAACGCCGATCCGCTCGCCGAGATAGGGGAAGTGCAGGACCGCGCCGAGCACGCGGCAGTCGAATGGCCGGCCATTTTCCGGATTGGCCGAGTCGCAGATCCCGAGCACGCCGCCGATGTTCAGCATCTGCACCACGTCGCCGGGCGCGAGCCGCGCCGGCACGTGACCCGAGTAGCCGAACAGCGCCTTGCGATGGCCGAGCGCGCCGACCACGACGTCGCCGCGCGACAGGCTCGCCATGCGGCCGCTGGTCAGCTCGAGCGTGTTGTACTGCGACTTGTTGGTCAGGATTTCGACCGCGAGGACGGCGCCTTCCTCGCAGGGGATCTCGCCGGAAATCCGCAGCTCGTGCGACAGCGCGCAGGCCTGCGTCACGGAGGCGATCTTGTCGACGATGATCGCCCGCGTCGCACCGGGCCGGTTTTGACCGTACTGCATATTTATGACATCATACTGCAAGTTTATGCAGGCGAGGCGCGAAATCATCCGTCGCATCATCTGCGGCTCGCGTGTCGGGCGGCAGGCGGATCTCGTGCGTCTGCTCGGCCAGGCGGGCCACCCCGCGACGCAGTCGAGCGTCAGCCGCGACCTGCGCGGCCTCGGCGTCGCGAAGCGCGGCGACCGCTACGTGCTGCCGGATGAGTCGGGCCCGGTCGTCGACGATTTCTCGAAGGTCACGGCCTTCGTCCGCTCGGCCCGACCGGCCGGGCCGAACATGACCGTCATCCGCACGACGATCGCGGCGGCCCAGAGCGTCGCAATCGTCATCGACCGGATGGAGTGGCCGGAGGTCGTCGGGACTCTTTCCGGGGACGACACGATATTCGTCGCCACGGCCGGCGCCAGCGGGCAGCGCCGCCTGCTCGCGCGCCTGCACGACAAGCTGCGAGTCTGAGCCCCGGCATGCCTGACGCCCCGCACGGCGCGCCCGCGCCCATCCTCCTCGCCTTCTCCGGCGGCCTCGACACCTCGTTCCTGGTGCCCTGGCTCGCCGAGACCTGCGGCCGGCCGGTCGTCACGGTCACCGTAAACACCGGCGGCATCGACGCGGCGGCCGCGCAGAAGCTCGAGCAACGCGCGCTGGCACTGGGCGCTGCGTCGCACCATCTCGTGGATGCGCGCCAGGCGTATTTCGATCGCGTCCTCAAGTGGCTGCTGATAGGCAACGTCCGCCGCGGCCAGCTCTATCCGCTGTGCGTGGGCGCGGAACGCACGGTGCAGGCGCAGATCGTGGCGGAAGTGGCGGGCAGGCTCGGCTCCGGCACGATCGCGCACGGCTGCACGGCGGCAGGCAACGACCAGGTGCGCTTCGAGGTGGCGCTGCGGACGCTGGCACCAGGCCTCGAGATCCTGGCGCCGGTGCGGGACCGCGCCTTCAAGCGGCCGGAACAACTCGCCTATCTGCAGGCGCGCGGCCTGCCGCTGCCGCCGCATGGCGCGACCTATTCGACCAATCACGGCCTGTGGGGACTCACCATCGGCGGCCGCGAAACGCTGACTTCCACGGGCTGCATTCCCGAATCGGCCTGGGTGCTCTCGCCGAATGCGTTCGCCGCGCCCATCGAACCGCGCAAGCTCTCGATCGGTTTCACCCGGGGCGTGCCGTCCGCGCTTGACGGGATTGCGGACGAACCGGTCGGCATCATCGAGTCGCTGGAAGCGATTGCAGGCCCGTTCGCAATCGGCCGCGGCATCCACCTCGGCGATACGATCATCGGCACCAAGGGCCGCGTCGCGTTCGAGGCACCGGCCGCGACCGTGCTGATCGAGGCTCACCGCGAACTGGAGAAACTCGTTCTCGGCGCGCGCCAGCAGCGGGTCAAGGACCTGGTGGCCGCAGCCTATGGCGATCTCGTGCACGAAGGCCAGAATCTCGATCCGGTCTGCCGCGACATCGAGGCGCTGTTCGCGTCGTCGCAGGCCCGCGTGAGCGGCACGGTCACGCTGCTGTTGCGGCCGGGATCGGCCTTCGTCGAGGGCGTCGAGTCGTGCCATTCGCTCATGAAGGCGAGCCGCAGCGTCTATGGCGAGGCCGCCGGCGAGTGGACGGCGGAAGACGCGCGCGGCTACTCGAAGATGCTTGCGCTGCCAGGGGTCTACTGGTCGCGGGCGGCGAACGGCGCCCGGGAGCAGCCGTGAAGGGCTTTCTCGACCTGGCCGACCTAGGCCGGGAGGGCGTCCTGGACCTCCTGCGGCTCGCCGAGCGGCTGCGCCGCAGCCCGGAACCGACGGCGCTCGCCGGTCGCGTGCTGGGGCTCCTGTTCTTCAACCCCTCGCTGCGCACGCTCTCCTCCATGCAGGTCGCGATGACCCGGCTCGGCGGCACCTCGTTCGTGATCACGCCGGGCACCGGAAGCTGGCAGCTCGAATCACGCGATGGCGTGGTCATGAACGGCGCGGCCGCGGAACACGTGCGCGAGGCGATTCCCGTGCTGGCCTCGTACTGCGACGCCCTCGGCGTGCGCGCCTTTGCCGACGGCCGGGATCTCGCGCGCGACCTCGCGGAGCCGGCCATCAGCCAGATCGAATCGCTGTGTCACGTGCCGCTCATCAACCTGGAATCGGCGGTCAATCACCCGTGCCAGGCGCTTGCGGACTGGAGGACGCTCGACGACCTCGGGGTTCCGCGCAACGGCAAGCTGGTGTTGTCGTGGGTGAATCATCCGCGCGCATTGCCGCTCGCGGTGCCCGCCGCCGTCGCGCACATGGCGGCGCTGCGCGGCATGGAGGTCGTGGTACTGCGACCGGATGGCTTCGCGCTTCCGCCGGCGATCATGGAGAAGGCGAGACAAGCCGCGGCGCTCGCAGGCGGCCGTGTCGCCGAAACCGCGGATCGCGACGCCGCGATTTCGGGCGCACACGTCGTGTACGCGAAGGAATGGGGTCTGACGGCGCCGTACGGGGATGCCGAGGCGGACGGCCGCGCGCGCGCCGGACTCACGAACTGGACGCTGCGGGAATCCTGGTTCCGCCGCGCGCAGCCCGACTGCCGGCTGATGCACTGCCTGCCGGTGCGCCGCAATCTCGCCGTCGCCGACGAGGTGCTGGACGGGCCGCGCAGCGTCGTCATCCAGCAGGCGCACAACCGGCTCACCGTGCAGGTGGCCGTGCTGCACCGGCTGCTCGCGGGCACGGATCCGCAGGATTGACGCCATGATCAACGGCGCAGTCGCGTGAATCGGCTCTGGGACAAGGGCAAGGAGCTCGACCACCGTGTGCTCGCGTTCACCGCGGGCGAGGATCATGCGCTCGACGCTCGCCTGGTCAGCCACGACGCACGCGCATCCATCGCGCACGCGGAGATGCTGGCGCAATGCGGTCTGTTGCCGCCCGCGGATCTTGAGCGCATACGCGAGGGTCTCGCGTCGCTTGCGGCGTCGCACGCGCGCGGCGAGTGGAGCGTCACGATCGAGGAAGAGGACGGTCAGACCGCGCTCGAATCACGCCTCACCGCGCTCATCGGCCCTGCGGGAGGGCGCATCCACCTCGGGCGCTCGCGCAACGACCAGGTGCTCGCGGCGCTTCGCCTCTATCTCAAGGACGCCGTCGCCACGCTGATCTCGGGCACGTTTGCGGTCGCGGACAGCCTGCACGCTCTCGCCCGCCGCCAGGGCGAGGTGATGCTCCCGGGCTACACCCACGGACAGCAGGCCATGCCCTCGAGCGTGGAGCTCTGGGCGCATGGCTTCATGTCCGAGGTCCAGGACGACGCCGAAGGGCTCCGGCGGTCGCTGCGCCGCATCGACCTGAATCCGCTCGGCTCGGCGGCGGGCTTCGGCACGCCCGGCCTGCCGATCTCGCGCGATGCGACGCGCGAACGGCTGGAATTCGGCCAGGTCCAGGAGCCCGTCACCGCCGTCCAGCTCTCGCGCGGCAAGGCCGAGGCGCAACTGTTGTTCGAAATCACGCTGCTACTCAACGACCTCGGCCGTCTGGCCGCCGATGTGCTGCTTTTCAACACGCGCGAGTTCGGTTTCGTCGAGCTGGACGCCGGTCACACGACCGGCTCGTCGATCATGCCGCAGAAGCGCAATCCCGACGTGTTCGAGCTGGTCCGCGGGCGCGCGGCAACCGCGACCGGCTGCCTCGTCGAGGCGCTCGGGATTTTCTCGCGGCTGCCGTCCGGCTATCACCGTGACCTGCAGCTTCTCAAGGCGCCGCTATTTCGCGGCATCGACGTCTGCGGCGAGGTGCTCGCGGTCCTGCCCGTGGTGCTCGACGGGCTGCGATTCCGGCCGGAGCGCATTCGCGTCGATCCGGCGATCCACGCGACTGGTCGCGCGAATGCCCTGGCCGCCGGCGAGGGGCTGCCGTTTCGCGAGGCCTACCGGCGCGTCGCCGCCGAGCTTTGCGCATCCGTCACGCCGGGCGCCGAGCGCTGACCGGCGGCCTGCACGTCAGGGCGGGCGACGCAGCGTCAGCGGCCGGGAGCCGAGTTCGAGCACTTCGCCGGGCACGCCGAGCGCGTGCCAGTCCGCGATGCGCTGCTGAACTGCGGGCGGGAATGGCGCGCTGCGGACGGTCGCATCCTGACGCACGTGAATCAGCATCACATCGACGACCGCGGCGATCTCGCCCGTGCCGGCGGGACGCATGGCGAGCAGCAGTCGCAGTCGCTTGGCGTCGAATTCCGCCGGGTACCAGTCGATCCGCAGGCGCTCGCCTCCCTTGATCTCGCGCAGGAATCGCAGGTGCAACTCGAGGGTATAGAGCGTGCAGTGCGTGGCGCGGCGATAGGACTCGTCGATGCCGAGATCATCCATCAGCGCATCGATGCTGGCGCTCGCGATAACCGCGAAGTACCCGTCGCGCAAGTGGCCGTTGTAGTCGATCCAGGCCGGATCGACGCCGCACTCGTGCGGCCCGGGCGGCCAGGCAGGCGGATGGCGTCCACTGCTGTCGGGATTCACGTGGGGTGCGCCCGTATTTCGGCTTTCCTTCGAGGGTACACTATGGCTCACGCGGGCATCCATGAAAAAGCGCCCCGCGACCAGCAGGATGCATGCCGCCATGAGCGAAACCACCCCGCGATGCCGTCGCCCTCCCGGCCGCGAAGCGCGCCGTGCCGAGCGTTCCGGCCCGCTGCCCGATCACCTGCGCCCGGTGCGGCCCGGCATGCCGAGCGGGCGCTACCAGCCGCTCACGCAATCTGACATCGAGCAGATCCATCGCACGGCGCTGCGCCTGCTGGCCGAGGTGGGCCTGGCGGACGCCACCGATTCGGGCATCGAGATCATGACCCGGGCCGGCTGCGAGCTGACCGGTACCGGCCGGCTGCTGTTCCCGCGTTCGCTGGTCGAGGACACGCTCGCCAAGGCGGCGCGGCGGTTCGTGCTGCACGGGCAGGACCCGCGGCACGACATGGAGCCCTGGGGCAAGCGCGCGTACTTCGGCACCGCGGGCGCGGCAGTCAATATCGTCGATGCGACGGGCGCTTATCGCGAATCGCGGATCCAGGACCTGTACGACATCGGCCGGATCGTCGATGTCATGGAGCACATCCATTTCTTCCAGCGCGCCGTCGTGCCGCGCGACCTGCCCGACCCCTTCGACATGGATTTCAACACCTGCTACGCCTCGGTCATGAGCACGACCAAGCACGTCGGCAGCAGCTGGGTAAATCCAGCGCACCTCGAGGCCTCGCTGCAGATGCTGCACGCGATCGCCGGCGGCGAGGCTGAGTGGCGCGCGCGGCCCTTCGTCAGCCAGTCCAACTGCTTCGTCGTGCCGCCCATGAAGTTCGCCGCGGACGCCTGCCGCTGCCTCGAGGGCGCCGTGCACGGCGGCATGCCGGTGCTGCTGCTGTCCGCGGGACAGGCCGGGGCCACGGCGCCGGCGGCGCTCGCCGGCGCGCTGGCGCAGGAAGTGGCCGAGGTGCTCGCCGGGCTCGTGTACGTGAATGCGATCAAGCCGGGACATCCCGCGATATTCGGCACCTGGTGTTTCGTGTCGGACCTTCGCACCGGCGCGATGTCCGGCGGCAGTCCGGAACAGGCGCTGCTGTCGGCGGCGGCGGGCCAGATGGCGAACTTCTACGACCTGACCGGCGGCACCGCCTCGGGAATGACCGATTCGAAGCTCGCCGATGCCCAATCCGCAGGCGAGAAGGCGCTGAACCATGCGCTGGTCGGCAATTCCGGCGCCAACCTCATCTATGAATCCGCGGGCATGCACGCGAGCCTGCTGGGCTACTCGCTGGAGAGCCTGGTGATCGACAACGACATCATCGGCGCGACGCAGCGGACGATCAAAGGCATCGAAGTCAGCGACGACCGCCTGTCGTTCGAGACCATCCAGGACGTCTGTCTCAATGGACCGGGTCACTTCCTCGGCAGCGCGCAGACGCTGGAACTGATGCAGACCGAGTACCTGTATCCGTCAGTGGGCGATCGCCGCAGCCCGAACGAGTGGATCGAGCAGGGCTCCATGGACGCGCTGCAGCGGGCGACGCTGCGGGTCCGCGAGATCCTCGGCACGCATTACCCGAGCCACGTCGGCGAAGCCGTCGACGCCGAGATCCGCCGCCGTTTTCCCGTCAAGCTGCCGCGCACCGCGATGCAGCCGGCGCCCGCTCCGGGCGTTGCGCGCGCCGCGCTGCAGGGCTCTGCCTGACACGCCTTGTCCCTGCCCTCGCACGCCAGCGTCGTCATCATCGGCGGAGGCATCGCCGGTTGTTCGATCGCATATCACCTGGCGAAAATCGGCGTCCGCGACGTCGTGCTGCTGGAGCGCAAGCAGCTCACCTGCGGCACGACCTGGCACGCTGCGGGACTCGTCGGCCAGCTGCGCGCGACGCGCAACCTCACGGAACTCGCCAAGTACACGGCCGACCTCTACCGGTCGCTGGAGGCTGAGACCGGCCAGGCGACCGGATTCCGGCAGAACGGATCGATCAGCGTCGCGAAGACGCCGGCGCGTCTCGAGGAACTGCTGCGCGGCGCGTCGATGGGCCGGACCTTCGGTCTCGAAGTCGACGCGCTGACCACGGCCAAGATCAAGGAACGCTGGCCGCTGCTGGAGGTCGGCGACCTGGTCGGCGGCATATTCCTGCCCAAGGACGGCCAGATCAATCCCGTCGACACGACGCAGGCCTTCGCGCGCGGCGCAAAGCAGCGCGGCGCCCGGGTCTTCGAGAACACCCGAGTACTCGGTATCCGGGTCGAGAAAGGCCGTGCCGCCGGCGTCGACACCGAGGCCGGTTACATCGCCGCGGACACGGTCGTGCTCTGCGCCGGCATGTGGTCGCACGCGCTCGGGCGTGCCGCCGGCGTGTCGATCCCGCTGCACGCGGCCGAGCATTTCTACATCGTCACGGAACCCATCGCCGGACTGCCCGGCGACCTGCCGGTCCTGCGCGTCTACGACGAGTGCGCGTACTACAAGGAAGACGCCGGCAAGCTGCTGATGGGCTGTTTCGAGCCCGTGGCCAAGCCCTGGGGCATGCACGGCATCCCGGAGAGCTTCTGCTTCGATACGCTGCCCGAGGACTACGATCACTTCGAGCCGATTCTCGTCGCCGCCACGCAACGCGTTCCGGCGCTCGCGGATGCCGGCATCCAGCTCTTCTTCAATGGCCCGGAGAGCTTCACGCCGGATGACCGCTACTACATCGGCGAGGCGCCGGAGGTCCGCGACCTGTTCGTGGCGACCGGCTTCAATTCGGTCGGCATCGCGGCGAGCGGCGGCGCCGGCAAGGTCGTGGCGCAGTGGATCGTCGACCGTCGGCCGCCGATGGACCTGGCCGACGTCGACATCCGCCGCGCCATGCCATTCCAGTCCAACCGTCGCTATCTCCGCGATCGCACGGTCGAGACGCTCGGCCTGCTGTATGCGATGCACTGGCCGTATTACCAGTACCAGACCGCGCGCGGCGCGCGGCGCAGCGTGCTGCATGACCGCCTGCTGACCGCGGGCGCCTGCATGGGTGAGACCGCCGGCTGGGAGCGGCCGAACTGGTTCGCCGAACCGGGCACGACACCGAAGTACGAGTATTCCTACGGGCGCCAGAACTGGTTCGATGCCTGCGCGCGCGAGTGCCTCGCCGTGCGCGATGCCGTCGCGCTCTTCGACCAGAGCAGCTTCGCGAAGTACCTCGTGCAGGGGCCGGATGCCTGCGGCGTGCTCAGCCTCCTGTCGACGGCCGACGTCGCTGTCGCGCCGGGACGCGTCGTGTACACGCAGTGGCTCAATGACCGCGGCGGTATCGAGGCGGACCTGACCATCACGCGCCTCGATGAAACGCGGTTCCTGGTGGTGACAAGCGCCATCTGCCAGACCCGCGACCTTCACTGGCTCACGCGTTACCTCGACGACCATCCCGAGCTGCGCTGCACCGCCACCGACGTGACCGCCGGCATCGTCATGCTGGGCGTCATGGGGCCGCGGAGCCGCGACCTGCTGCAATCCCTCTCCGGCGCCGACCTGTCCAACGCGGCGCATCCGTTCGGCGGCTCGCGGGAGATCGAGATCGGCTACGCGCGCGTGCGCGCGAGCCGCATCACTTACGTCGGCGAGCTGGGCTGGGAACTCTATTGCCCGGCCGAGCACACGCTGGATGTCTACGAACGGCTGCTGGAAGCCGGCGCCGGTCACGGAATGCGCCTTGCCGGCTATCACGCCATGGCGGCCTGCCGCGTCGAGAAAGGCTACCGGCACTGGAGCCACGACATCGGCGACGAGGACACGCCGCTGGATGCCGGGCTCGGATTCACGGTTGCCTGGGACAAGCCTGGCGGTTTCGTCGGCCGCGAGGCGCTGCTCGCGCAGCGCGCGCGCGGCACGCCGGCGAGGCGGCTCGTGCAGGTGATGCTGGAGGACCACTCGGCGTCGGCGCCCCTGCTCTACCACGAGGAGCCGATCGCGCGCGACGGCGTCATCGTGGGTTCGACGCGTTCCGGCGCGTGGGGACATCGCATCGGCCGTTCGATCGGCATGGGCTACGTGAGTTGCGACGCCGGCGTGACCCGCGAATGGCTGGCAGCGGGCCGCTGGCAGGTCGAAGTGGCCGGCGAACGCCACGCGGCGCGCGTGCAGCTGGAACCGTGGTACGACCCGAAGAACGAGCGCATCCGGTCATGAGCAGCCGTGCCCCATGAAGAGCCGTGCACAGGTCGTGGTCATCGGCGGCGGCGTGGTGGGCTGCAGCGCCCTCTACCACCTGACGCAGCTCGGCATCACCGACGTCGTGCTGCTTGAGCGCGACGAGCTGACGGCCGGCTCGACCTGGCATGCGGCCGGCAACTGCCCGAATTTCTCGACCTCGTGGAATCTCATCAAGCTCCAGCGCCACAGCACGCGCCTGTACAGCGAGCTCGCGCAGCGCACCGGCTACGACATCAACTACCACGTGACCGGCAGCATCCGGCTCGCCCATACGCCGGACCGCGTCGATGAATTCCGTCACGTCGCGTCGCAGGCGCGCGCGCAGGGCATCGAATTCGAGCTGCTGACGCCCACGCAGATCCGGGAGCGGCACCCGTTTGTCGTCACCGACGGCATCCGCGCGGGTCTGTACGACCCGTACGACGGCGATATCGATCCGGCGCAGCTGACGCAGGCGCTCGCCAAGGGCGCGCGCGAAGCCGGCGCAGAGATCCATCGCCAGACCCGGGTGACGGCGATCGGGCGTACGCGCTCCGGCGAATGGCGGATCACTACCACCAGGGGCGTGATCCAGGCCGGGAGGATCATCAACGCCGCCGGTTACCGCGGCGGCGAGATCGCGGCGATGGTCGGCGAATACCTGCCCATGGTCACGCTCTCGCACCAGTACCTCGTCACCGAGGAAATCCCGGAACTCGTGGCGCGCGGCACGGAACGCCTGCCGCTGCTGCGCGATCCGGACGTCAGCTACTACCTGCGGCAGGAAAAGCACGGCCTCATCCTGGGGCCCTACGAGCGGCAAGCCACGGCGCACTGGCTGGACGCGATCCCGGACGAGTTCGCGCACCAGCTGTTCGACGACGATCTCCCGCGCATCGAGGATTACATCGAGGCGGCCTGCAGGCGCGTGCCGATCCTGGGCTCGGTCGGCGTCAGGACCGTCATCAACGGCCCGATTCCGTATGCGCCGGACGGCAACCCGCTGATCGGGCCGGCGCCCGGCCTGCCGGGCTTCTACCACTGCTGCGCCTTCACGTTCGGCATTGCGCAGGCCGGCGGCGCCGGCAAGTGCATCGCCGAATGGGTGGCCAACGGCCAGCCCGAGTGGGACATGTGGCCGCTGGATTCGCGACGCTACCTGGAATGCCACAATCACCGCTTCACGCTGGCCAAGGCGCTTGAAACCTACCGGCACGAGTACGGCGTCGGATTCCCGGCGGAAGAGCGCCCCGCGGGCCGGCCCGCGAAGACCTCGCCCGTCTATTCGCGCCTCAGCAACAAGGGAGCGAAGTTCGGCGCCCGCGGCGGCTGGGAACGCGCCGTCTGCTTTCCGGAAGCGAGCGACCCGCAGGACCGGCCCGAGCTGTCGTTCCGCCGCCCGCGCTGGCACGCGGCCGTCGCGCGCGAGTGTGAAGCGGTCGAGCAGCGCGTGGCGGTGCTCGACCTGCCGGGATTCACGAAATTCGAGGTGTCCGGCCCGGGTGCCGCCGACTGGCTCGATCGCATGGTGGCGGGCGTGGTGCCCAAGCCCGGGCGCACGGCACTCAACTACTTCTGCGCGCCCAGCGGCGGCATCGTCACGGAGATGACGATCACGGCGCTCGAGCCGGATCGCTACTGGCTGATCAGCGCGGCAGCGGGCGAGCGGCACGACGAGCACTGGCTGCGCGAACACCTGCCGGATTCCGGCGCGGCCGTCCGTCTCGAGAACCGGTCGGCGCGTTTCGGCACGCTGATCGTCGTGGGGCCGCGTTCACGCGAACTGCTCTCGCGGCTGACGCGCGCGGATCTTTCCAGCGCGGCGTTTCCCTGGCTGTCGGTGCGCGACATCCCGATCGGCTACACGCGCGCGATCGCGCTGCGCGTCAATTACGTGGGCGAACTGGGCTGGGAACTGCACCTGCCGGTCGAACACCTGCTGTCGGTCTATGACCTGCTGTTCGAAGCGGGGCGGCAATTCGGTATTCGCGACTTTGGCCTGTACGCCATGGACAGCCTGCGCCTCGAGAAGTGTTACCGCGCCTGGAAGGGCGACCTCACCACCGAATACACGCCGCTCATGGCATCGCTGGATCGCTTCGTGAAGCTCGACAAGCCGGGCGGCTTCATCGGCCAGGAGGCGCTGCGGCGTGAGGCGGCCGCCGGGCCGCGCGAGCGCTTCGTGCCGCTCCTGGTGGATGCGGACGACGCGGATGCCGCGCCGGTATCGATCGTGTTCCACGAGGACCGGCCGGTGGGGCTGGTCACGTCCGGCGGCTACGGGTATCGCCTAAAGCGGAGCATCGCCCTCGCCTATGTCCGCACGGATCTCGCGCTGCCCGGTACGGAGCTCGAGGTCGAGATCCTCGGTGACCGCCGCCGCGCGGTCGTCGCACGCGAGCCGCTCTACGATCCGGAGAACCTGCGGCTGCGGGCCTGACCCCCGGCCGCGCGGCCTCAGACGCTGCGCGGGTAGGCCCCGAGCACCCGGAACAGCGAGGCGATGCGGCCGAGTTCCTCGAGCGCGGGCGCGACGCCCGGGTCCGCGGCATGGCCGAGGATGTCGACGAAGAACACGTAGTGCCACTTGCGCTGCAATGACGGCCGCGACTCGATGCGCGTCATGCTGATCGCGTGCCGTGCCAGCGGCTCGAGCAGGCGATGCAGCGCACCGGGTGCCTCGGTGTCGGACATCGACATCAGCAGCGTCGTCTTGTCGCGGCCGGAGGGCGCGAGCAGCGAGCGGCCGATGATGTGGAAGCGCGTGGTGTTGTCGGGCCGGTCCTCGATCTCGGCAGCGAGCGTGCGCAGGCCGTAGATGTCCGCGGCCGCCTGGCTCGCGATCGCCGCGGTGCCCGTCTCGTCGCGCGCGCGCCGCGCGCCCTCCGCGTTGCTCGCGACCGCGACCCGCTCCACGCCGGGCAGCAGCTCATCGAGCGACGCGCGGCACTGGGCGAGCGCCTGGGCGTGCGCGCAGATGCGCCGCACGTCCGACAGGCCGCCGGCCCGCGCCAGCAGGTGGTGGCGGATCGCGAGCTCGACCTCGCCGCAGATCTTGAGGGGCGAGGACAGGAACATGTCGAGCGAGTGGCGTACCGTGCCCTCGGTCGAATTCTCGATCGGCACCACGCCGAAATCGGCGCTGCCCGACTCGACCTCGCGAAACACGTTTTCCACCTCCGGCAGCGGCAGCGCCCGCACCGAGTGACCGAAGTGCCGCGACACCGCCGCGTGCGTGTAGGTGCCTTCGGGACCGAGGAAGGCGATCTTGAGCGGCTCCTGCTGCGCGAGGCAGGCCGACATGATCTCGCGGAACAGGCGCAGCATCTCCTCGTCCTTCAGGGGGCCGCGATTGCGCGCGACGACGTTGCGCAGCACCTCCGCCTCGCGCTCCGGGCGGTAGAAGTCGACCGCCGCGCCCGCCTTCTTGCTCGCGCCGACCTCGCGCGCGAGCCGGGCGCGGTCGGCGATCAGCTGCTGGATCTGCTCGTCGATGCCGTCGATGCGGCGCCTGATCCCGTCGAGTCCGGTGCTTTCGTCCATTTCCGTCTCCCCAAATGGCAAAAAACCCCGCAGCGGTCGTCCGGTGCGGGGTTCGTCAATCGTGCCTTCGTGCGCGCAGTCAGCCCGTCGGCCCGTACCCCAGTGCGGTCCTAAAGAAGAAGCCGGTGCAGTTGCTGCCGTGCATCGGGGGCCATCATCCGGGCCCGCGGCCCGGCTTGTCAACCGCGGCCACGATGCGACACGATGCCCCGTCATGACAGACCGCGATACCCGCAAGTTCTCCCGCCTCGTCGTCGACGGCGCCGAACGCTCGCCGAACCGCGCAATGCTGCGCGCGGTCGGCTTCACCGACGAGGACTTCCGCCGTCCGCAGGTCGGCATCGCCTCCACCTGGAGCCGCGTGACCCCCTGCAACCTGCACATCGACGGTCTCGCAGAAGCCGCCTGCTGGGGCGTCCGCGAAGCCGGCGGCCGTGACGTGCTGTTCAACACGATCACTGTCTCCGACGGCATCTCGATGGGGTCGCCCGGCATGCGCTACTCGCTCGTCTCGCGCGAGGTGATCGCCGACTCGATCGAGACCGTGGCCGGCGCCCAGGGCTTCGACGGCCTGGTCGCGATCGGCGGCTGCGACAAGAACATGCCGGGCTGCGTGATGGCGCTCGCGCGACTCGACCGGCCCGCGGTCTTCGTCTACGGCGGCACGATCCGGCCGGGCGCGGGCCGGCGCGACATCGTCAGCGTGTTCGAAGCGGTCGGCCGTCACGCGAAAGGCGATCTCGACGACGCGGGCCTCGCCGAGATCGAGCGTACGGCGATCCCCGGCGCAGGCTCCTGCGGCGGCATGTACACGGCGAACACGATGGCTTCGGCGATTGAGGCGCTCGGCATGAGCCTGCCGAACAGCTCCGCCCAGGAGGCAGTCTCGGACGCGAAGCGCGAGGACTGCCGGCAGGCAGGCGCCGCGGTCGTGCGGCTGCTCGAGCGCGGCATCACGCCCGCGAGGATCCTCACGCGCGAGGCCTTCGAGAACGCCATCACCGCGGTGATCGCGCTCGGCGGTTCGACCAATGCGGTCCTGCACCTGCTCGCGATCGCGCACGCGGCGCGCGTTCCGCTCGAGCTCGACGATTTCACGCGCATCGGCCGCCGCGTCCCCGTGCTCGCGGACCTGAAGCCGAGCGGCAAGTACCTGATGTCCGAGCTGGTCGCGATCGGCGGCATCACGCCGCTCATGCGCATGCTGCTCGAGCGCGGATTGCTGCACGGCGACTGCCTCACGGTCACCGGGCGGACGCTGGCCGAGAACCTGGCGGAGACCGGCCGCTATCCGGCCGGCCAGGACATCGTCCGCGGCTTCGACGACCCGATCAAGCCGGAGAGCCACCTGGTGGTGCTGTACGGCAACCTCGCGCCGACCGGCGCGGTCGCCAAGATCAGCGGCAAGGAAGGCCTGGCGTTCACGGGGCGCGCGTGCGTATTCGAATCGGAAGAGTCCTGCCTGCAAGCCATCCTCGACGGCGGCATCGCGCCCGGCAGCGTGATCGTGATTCGCTACGAGGGGCCAAAGGGCGGGCCCGGCATGCGCGAGATGCTCTCGCCTACCGCCGCGATCATGGGCAGGGGCCTCGGCGACTCCGTTGCCCTGATCACGGACGGTCGCTTCTCCGGCGGCAGCCACGGATTCGTGGTCGGGCACGTGACGCCGGAAGCCGCAGTCGGCGGCCCGCTGGCGCTGGTCGAGGACGGCGACACGATCACCATCGATGCCGGGAAGCGCGAGTTGCGCCTGCAGCTCGATGAGGCGGTCATCGAAGCCCGTCGCAGGGCTTGGAAACCGCCGCCGCTCGAGGTGCCGCCCGGCGTGCTCGCCAAGTACCGGCGGCTGGTCGGCAGCGCGTCGGAGGGCGCGGTCACTGACGGCTGAATGCTGCGTCGGCCCAACACACCTGATGGGCGCCGTCTCTGCGCGGCGAGCTTCGGACTACTTGCGCCGACGCTTCGAAAAATGGGACTGGGCGAGAAACGACAGCAGCATGCCCGCAGCCAGCAGCAAGACGGACAGCTTGCCTCGATGCGGCGTATCGGCGGTCCAGATGCCGCTGGATTGGAGCCGGTAAAAGACATACAAGGCCAGCACCCATGGAGTGAGCGCCAGCGCGCTTTCAACCAGGTAGCGGCCCATTGCCCGCAGCCGAGGCGACATCGGCCGGATGCTACCATGCGCTGCGACCCGGCTCGTGTCATGCAAGCGACGGAGATGCCTTGAGCAAGTCGTGGCAAGCGGTCCTGAAACACAAGGCACTCAATGCCTGGGGACTGTTCTGCCTGCTCAGCATCCCCATGTCACTCGTCATGGTCGCCGAGATGCTGCGGACCGACCTGTCTGCGCCGACCGGGGTCTCGCACCTGATTTCCTACGCGGTACGCTGGGCGGTGCCGCTGATCTACCTGGTCACGGCGGCGTCGGCACTGCACGCGCTGTTTCCGGGACCGCTCTCGACCTGGCTGATGCGCAACCGCAAGCACGTCGGGCTCTCCTTCGCCGTCGCGATGGCCTGGCAGGGTCTGTTCATATTCCTGGTTTCGACCTCCCATCGAGACTACTACTTCAGCGAGATATTTCTCCTTCGCGACGAAATCGAAGGCAGCACGGGCTACCTCTTTCTGGCCGCCATGGTCGCGACATCTTTCGAAGTCGGCCGCAGACTCCTGAGCGCGGCCCAGTGGAAATTGCTGCATCGCAGTGGCGTTTACTTCCTGTGGGCCTATCCGTTCAGCGTCTACTGGTGGAATCTGTTCATCTACCCGGACCCTCGGCCCATCGACTATGTCTTTTACTGGGGCGGTTTCATCGCCTTCGCGCTCAGAATCGCCGCCTGGGGCAGGAAGCGGCAGCAGGCCGCTTTGCGGGCAGCGGCCGGCAGCGTGCCGACGGCCAACCGGATTGCAGGCGCCAGCCTCATTGCCTGCGGGCTGGCGGCTGCCGGCACGGGTGGGTGGTGGCAGAAATCGGTGACCGGGTTTCTGACCGCCCCGGAATGGTCCGCAAACCTGGTGGCGTGGCTTCCATTCTGGCCATTCGAACTCTTCCTGCCGCTGGTCGCCGTCGGCCTCGGCACACTGACCGCCACGACCGGGCGCGCGGCAGGCTCAGGATTCCCTGAGCCCGCAGCGGACTAACTGACCCGGAGCCGGTCCACAACGGCGTCGCCTGCTGCCTGTGTCGGCGCCGCGTCGGTGCCGCGCGGCGCGATGTCCGGCGTCAGTACGCCGGCCGCGATGGCCTCCGCGACCGCCCGTTCGACCGCGGCGGCCTCGGTCTCGAGTCCGAGCGAATGGCGCAGCAGCAGCGCCGCGCTCGCGATGGCACCGTACGGGTTCGCGATGCCGCGACCCGCGATGTCCGGCGCCGAGCCGTGGATGGGCTCGTACAGGCCGCGGCGGCCGTCGCCCAGCGATGCCGAGGGCATCAGGCCGAGCGAGCCGGCGAGCGCGGCGGCCTCGTCGCTCAGGATGTCGCCGAACAGGTTCTCGGTCACCAGCACGTCGAAGCTCGCCGGGCGCGTCAGCAACAACATCGCCGCGGAGTCGACCAGTTGGTGCTCGAGCGTGATGGCCGGGAATTCCTCCCGAACGACGCGCGTGACCGTCTCGCGCCACAGCCGCGAGGTTTCGAGCACGTTGGCCTTGTCCACCGACGTGACGCGCCCGCGCCGCGCCGCGGCGAGCCGGAAGGCGATGCGCGCGATGCGCTCGATCTCGCCCGCCGTGTAGCGGCACTCGTCGGTGGCCGAATCCGCCTCGCGCGTGCGGCGGCCGAAATAGATGCCGCCCGTCAGTTCGCGGACGATCAGCAGGTCGACGCCGCCGAGCAGCGACTCCTTGAGCGGCGACGCCACGTGCAGCGCCGGCTGCGGAACGACGGGCCGCAGGTTGGCGTACAACCCGAGGGCCTCGCGCAGACCAAGGATCGCCTGCTCCGGCCGGATTCTCGCCGCGGGGTCGGCGTACTTCAGCGCGCCGATCGCGCCGAACAGGATGGCGTCGCACTCGCGCGCGAGCGCGAGCGTCGCGGCCGGCAGCGGCTCCTGCCCGGCGTCCATCGCCGCGGCGCCCACCGGCGCCTCCTCGAAGCCGAAATCGTGGCCGAATCGCGCCGCGACGGCCCGCAGCGCGCGCACGGCCTCGGCCGTGACTTCCGGGCCGATCCCGTCGCCCGGCAGGACGGCGATGCGCGCCTTCAAGCGCCGCGGCTCCGCTCATACGCGTCGATGGCGCCGGACCGGGACAACAGGTAGCCGAGTTCGTCGATCCCGTTCAGCAGCCGATAGCGCGCGAAGGGTTCGACCGGAAACGGCGCGGGCGCCAGACCCGGCGCCGCCAGCGTCGTCGCCTCGAGGTCGATCGTCACTTCGACCCCGGGGTGCGCTGTCAGCCAGGCGAGCGCGTCGCCCGGCACCGCGACCGGCAGCAGCCCGTTCTTCAGGGCATTGTTGCGGAAGATGTCCGCGAACGAACCCGCGACTACCGCGCGAAACCCGTAGTCGCGCAGCGCCCAGGCCGCGTGCTCGCGCGAGGAGCCGCAGCCGAAATTCCGGCCCGCGACCAGCACGCCGGCGCCGCGTGTCTGCGGGTCATTGAGCGCGAAGCCGGGCCGCGGCTGCCCTTCCCCGTCGAATCGCCAGTCGGCGAACAGCGCGTCGCCGAAGCCGTCCCGGCGCGTCGTCGTCAGGAAGCGCGCGGGGATGATCTGGTCGGTGTCCACATCGTCGGCCGCGAGCACGACGGTGCGCGCGCGGATGGTGCGGATGGGCGTTGTCGCAGTGACGTCCATGGTCAGGCCGCCAGCTCGCGCGGATCCGTGACCCGGCCGGTCACCGCCGCCGCGGCCGCCGTGGCGGGACCCGCGAGCAGCGTGCGGCTGCCCGCACCCTGCCGGCCCTCGAAGTTGCGGTTGCTCGTGCTCACGACGTACTGGCCGGACGCGGCGACGTCGCCGTTCATGCCGATGCACATCGAGCAGCCGGACTCCCGCCACTCCGCGCCGGCCGCGAGGAACACGCGATCGAGTCCCTCCGCCTCGGCGGCGCGCTTCACCTGCTGCGAGCCCGGCACGACCAGCATGCGCACGCCGCGGGCGAGCTTGCGGCCGCGCAGCACCGCCGCGGCGGCCTGCAGGTCCGACAGGCGCGAGTTGGTGCAACTGCCGATGAACACGAGATCCACGCGCTTGCCGGCGAGCCGCTCACCCGGCTCGAAGCCCATGTAGCGCAGGGCCTTCATGAACGCCGCATCGCCGGCCTCGGGGATGCTGCCGCCGACGGCGGTGACCATGCCGGGGTTGGTGCCGTAGCTGATCATCGGCTCGACTGCCGCCGCATCGAGCGAAACCTCGCCGTCGAATGCCGCGCCGGCATCGCCCGGCAGCGCCTGCCAGCGCTCGACGGCGTGCTCCCAGTCCTCGCCCGCGGGCGCGCCCGGGCGGCCCTGCAGGTACGCGAAGGTCGTGGCATCCGGCGCGATCATGCCGGCCCGGGCACCCGCCTCGATCGACATGTTGCACACGGTCATGCGTTCTTCCATGGACAGCGCGCGGATGCCCTCGCCGCGATACTCGATGACGTGGCCGGTGCCGCCGCCGACGCCGAGCCGGCCGACGATCGCGAGCACCAGGTCCTTGGAGCCGACGCCTGCCTGCAACCTTCCCCCGATCGTAACCGCGAGGCAGCGCGGCTTGCGCTGCAGCAGGCACTGCGTCGCGAGCACGTGGCCGACCTCGGTGGTGCCGATGCCGAAGGCCAGCGTGCCGAAGGCGCCATGCGTGCTGGTGTGGCTGTCGCCGCAGACGATCGTCATGCCGGGCTGCGTGCGCCCGAGCTCGGGACCGATCACGTGCACGATGCCGCGCCGGCCGTCGCCGAGACCGAGCAGCTCGATGCCGTGCGCGCGCGCATTGCGCTCGAGCGCCGCGACCTGGGCCGCCGCCGACGCGTCGCGGATCGGGATGCGTCCGAGGAGTTCGGCCGCATCGGTCGGCGTCGAATGGTCGAGCGTGCCGAGCGTCCGGTCGGGCCGGCGCACGGGCAGGCCGCGCGACTCGAGTTCGGCGAACGCCTGCGGCGTCGTCACCTCGTGCACGAGGTGCAGGTCCACGTACAGGACCGCGGGCGTTTCGGCAGTCTCCGCCACGACCTCGTGGGCCTGCCAGATCTTCTCGAACAGGGTGCGCGGCGTCATCCGGCTGCGGCTTGCGGACGGCGCGCGCTCTGCCGCGCCGTCTCGATGCGGTTGACGACGTCGAGGAACGCGCGCGCGCCCGACTCGACGATGTTGGTGCTGACGCTGCCGCCGCGGTAGGTGCGACCCTCGCACTCGACCGTGACCAGCGCCTCGCCCTGGGCGTCCTCGCCCTCGCTGACGCTGCGCACCTCGAACTTGCGCAGCCTGAGCGGGAGTCCGAGTGCCTGCTCGATCGCCTTGAGCGCCGCGTCCACCGGCCCGTCGCCGCTCGCGGCCAGCTTCAGGCGCCGCCCGTCGCCGTGCACGAGTTCGACTTCGGCGCGGGCGGGCTCGCCGGTGACCGCGGTGGTCGCGAGTCGCGCCAGCGACCAGGGACCGGCGCTGCCGCCCTCGACGTCGAGCACCAGCGCCTCGATGTCGCCGTCGAACAGTTCCTTCTTGCAGTCCGCCAGCGCCTTGAAACGCGCGAACACCACGTTGAATTCGCCCTCGTCGAGCTCGAAGCCGAGCTCGCGCACGCGCTCGCGGAATGCGTGCCGGCCGCTGTGCTTGCCGAGCACGAGGTGGCTGCGCGACAGGCCGACGTCCTGCGGCCGCATGATCTCGTAGGTCTCGGCGTGGCGCAGCATGCCGTGCTGATGGATACCGGACTCGTGCGCGAAGGCGTTCTCGCCGGTGATGGCCTTGTTGCGCGGGATCGGCATGCCGGTGATCGTCGAGACCAGGCGGCAGGTGGGATACAGCCGCTCGGCGCGGATGCCGGTGGTCGCGCCGAATGCGCCCTCGCGCACCTTGAGCGCCATCACGATCTCCTCCATCGAGCAGTTGCCGGCGCGCTCGCCGATGCCGTTGATCGTGCACTCGACCTGCCGCGCGCCCGCGCGCACGGCCGCGAGGCTGTTGGCTACCGCCATGCCGAGGTCGTCGTGGCAGTGTACCGACAGCGTGACCGACTCGATCCCGCGCACGTGCCGCTTCAGGTGTGTGAAGGTCTCGTGGAATTCCTGGGGCGTCGTGTAGCCGACCGTGTCGGGCACGTTGATCGTCGTCGCGCCGGCGTCCACGGCCGCCTGCACCACCTCGGTCAGGAACTCGGGCTCGGTGCGCGAGGCGTCTTCCGGCGAGAACTCGACGTCCTCGCACAGGCTGCGCGCGTAGCGCACGCCCTCGGCCGCGAGGCGCACGATCTCCTCACGCGCCATCTTGAGCTTGTGCTCGCGGTGGATCGCGCTGGTCGCGAGGAACACGTGCAAGCGCGGCCTCTCGGCTTCCCGAATCGCGCCCCAGGCGGCGTCGATGTCCGCGCGCGTGCAACGCGCGAGCGCGCACACGACGGCCCCGCGGACCTCGCGCGCCACGGCGGCGACTGATTCGAAGTCGCCCGGCGACGCTGCCGGGAAGCCGGCCTCGATGATGTCCACGCTGAGCTCGGCGAGCGCGCGCGCGACGCGGACTTTCTCCTCGCGCGTCATGCTGCAGCCCGGTGACTGCTCGCCGTCGCGCAGCGTCGTGTCGAAGATCTTCACCCGGTCCGTCATGATTCCTCCCGCGCAAAAAACGAACCCCGCAGCGGCCTTGCCGGTGCGGGGTTCCTGTCTCCAGGTTTCTTCGGGCGTCAGCCCGTCGTCCCGCACCTCGGTGAGGCAAGCAGAAGAAGGCCAAGCAGGGCGATTGGCTGCCGTTTCGTCATGGGATCGCCGCGTCCATGGCGCGCATAACACCACGGCTGGCGTGCGCGTGTCAATCGCGGGCAGGCACAAGCGGCGGCAGGCGGCAGGTAACGGACCGTTATAAGGGCATAACGAGGGAGTCTTTCCGTAGTGCCCGCCCCGCTCCGTAGGATCGGAAGCAGGAGAACCTGCGAGGCGCCATGATGGCCAATCCGTTGCCCACATCCCAGGCCTTCCCGCTCGACGCCGAGCGCGCCGACCGGCTGGTCGAGCTCGTGCGCGGCCTCGACGCGCCGGGCCTGCTCTGGATCTCCGGCTACGCAGCGGGACTGGCAGCCGCGGGACTCGCGGCCGCCGCGAACCACGTGACCTGGGGCGCCGCCGGCGCCGCGACCGCCTCCGTGCCGACGCCGGACGCCGACGCGCCCTGGGCCGCGACCATCGTCTACGGCTCGCAGACCGGCAACGGCCGACGCATCGCGGAAGCGCTCGGCGCGCGCCTCAAGGCACAAGGCCATCGCGTGCGCGTCTCCCGCGCCGGCGAGTATGCGACAAAAGAGCTCGCCCGCGAAAAGCGCCTGTTCATCATCATGAGCACGCACGGCGACGGCGATCCGCCGGACGACGCGCGGCCGCTGACCGATTTCCTGTTCGGGCGGCGCGCGCCGCAACTGCCGTCGCTCGAATTCGCCGTGCTGGCGCTCGGCGACTCGAGTTATCCGAAGTACTGCGAGATCGGACGGCGCGTTGACGGGCGCCTCGCGGAGCTCGGCGCGAAGCGCCTGTTCGAGCGCGTCGACTGCGACGTGGACTTCGACGTTCCTGCAGCGGGTTGGCAGGCGCGGGTCAACGAATGGGCCGAAAAGCTGCCGCCGGAAAGCACCGCCCCCGCGCGCGTCGCCGTGCTGCGCCCGGTCGCGAGCGCTCCAGCCTGGAGCCGCGAGCGGCCGTTCGCGGCCGAGGTCCTCGCCAACCAGCGCATCACCTGGGGCGAGGGCGTGCGCGACGTGCGCCACGTCGAGCTGTCGCTCGCAGGCTCGGGACTGCGCTACGAGCCGGGCGACTCGCTTGGCGTCGTTCCGGAAAACCCCGAAGCCACCGTCGCCGCCGTGCTCGCCGCCGCGCGTCTCGATGGCAACGAGTCCGTGCAGCGCGACGGGCGGCGGCGCCCGCTCGCCGAGTGGCTGTCGAAGGGCCTCGAGATCACGCTCGTGACCCGGCCCTTGATCGCGAAAATCGCGGAGCGCGGCCGGCAGGCAGCGCTCGCGGCACTGCTGCGGCCCGGACACGAGGCGGCGCTGCGCGCCTTTCTCACCCAGAACCAGCTCGTCGACCTGCTGGAGACCTACCCCGCCGATTGGGACGCTGACTCACTGGTCGCGGCGCTCCGGCCCCTCGCGCCCCGCCTTTACTCGATCGCCTCGAGCGCCCGGGAAGTCGGCGACGAGGTGCATCTCACCGCGGCACGGATCGATACGGGCGGCGGCATCTCGAAGCGGCCCGGTGCGGCGACGCATTATCTCGCGACTCGCGCCGAGGGCGCGGCGATCCCCGTTTACGTCGAATCAAACCCGCGCTTTCGCCTGCCCGTCGACGGCGCGCGGGACGTGATCATGATCGGCGCCGGCACGGGCATCGCGCCCTACCGCGCGTTCCTGCAGGAGCGGGTTGCGGCGGGCAGCCGCGGGCGCAACTGGCTGATTTTCGGCGCGCGGCACCTCGCCCGCGACTTCCTCTACCAGCTCGAGTGGCAGCGCGCCCTCAGGCAGGGTGCGCTGGCGCGCATCGACCTCGCCTTCTCCCGGGATTCGGGCCGCAAGACCTACGTGCAGCAGCGCATCCAGGAGGCCGGCGCGACGCTCCACGACTGGCTCGAGAGCGGCGCGACGCTCTACGTCTGCGGCGACGCGACGCGCATGGCCCCCGACGTGCACGCCGCGCTCGCCGGCGTGATCGCGAAGCACGGCGGTCTCTCAACGGAAGCCGCGCAGGAGCACCTGGACCGGCTCGGCGCGGACGGCCGTTATCTCAGAGACGTGTACTGATGGCCGCCGCGAACCCCAGTGCCGTCGAGCGGATCAAGGCCGCGAGCCGCGGCCTGCGCGGCACGATCGTGGAGAGCCTCGCCGACCCGGTGACCGGCGGGCTCGCCGACGACGACCAGCACCTGCTGAAATTCCATGGCTCCTACCAGCAGCACGACCGCGACAGCGCCGAGGCGCGCCGCCAGGCGAAGCTCGAGCCCGCATTCAGCTTCATGATCCGCACGCGCCTGCCCGGCGGGCTCGTCACGCCGGCGCAGTGGCTCGCGCTCGATGCGCTCGCGACCCGCTACGCGAATGGCACGCTGCGCCTGACGTCGCGCCAGGCGTTCCAGCTGCACGGCGTGCTGAAAGGCGACCTGAAACCGGCGATCGCGGCGATGAATGCGGCACTCGTCGACACCATCGCGGCCTGCGGCGACGTCAACCGCAACGTGCTCGCGTCGCCGGGGCCGCTGGCCTCGCCCGTCCATGCCGCGGTGCAGGCCTGGGCTGCGAAGCTCTCCGCGCACCTGTTGCCGCGTACGCGCGCCTACCACGAGATCTGGCTGGACGGCGCGAAGGTCGCGCCGGAGCAGGAAGCAGAGACGGTCCTCGGCGCGAACTACCTGCCGCGCAAGTTCAAGGCGGCGATCGCCGTGCCGCCGGTCAACGACGTCGACGTCTTCGCGCAGGACCTCGGCTTCATCGCGATCGCGCAGGACGGCCGGCTCGCCGGCTTCAACCTGGCGGCCGGCGGCGGGCTCGGCGCGACGCACGGCGACGCGCAGACATATCCCCGGCTCGCGGAGGTCGTCGGCTTCCTTGCACCTGAGCAGTTGCTCGCCGTCGCCGAGGCGGTCGTCACCACGCAGCGCGACTTCGGCGATCGCGGCGAGCGCAAGCACGCGCGCCTCAAGTACACCATCGCCGATCGCGGCCTCGACTGGTTCCGCAGCGAGCTCGAGCGCCGGCTCGGCTTCGCGCTCGAGGCGCCGCGGCCCTTCGAGTTCACGACCACGGGCGATCGATTCGGCTGGAGCGAGGATGGCGAGGGCCGCTGGCACCTAGCGCTTCGCATCGAGTCCGGGCGTGTGGCCGACCGGGGCGACCGGCGGCTGCGCGCGGGACTCGCGCGCATCGCGCAGGTACATCGGGGCCACTTCCAGCTGACGCCGAACCAGAACCTCATCGTCGCGGACGTCGCGGATGGCGATCGTTGGCGCATCGACGCCCTGGTCGTGGGCTACGGGCTCGACGCGTACCGCAGGTCGCGGCCGGTCGCGCTCGAGTCGCTCGCCTGCGTCGCGCTGCCCACCTGCCCGCTCGCGATGGCGGAAGCCGAGCGCTACCTGCCGGCGGCGACCGCCGCGATCGACGCGCTGATGGAGAAGCACGGCCTCGGCGGCGAGCCGCTGCTGTTTCGCGTGAGCGGCTGCCCCAACGGCTGCTCGCGGCCCTACCTCGCGGAAGTCGCGCTGGTCGGCAAGGCGCCGGGACGCTACAACCTGCATCTCGGCGGCGCGCGCGACGGCCGGCGCCTGGCCGCTCTGTACCGCGAAAACCTCGACGAACCCGCTATTCTCGCCGCGCTCGACCCGCTGTTCGCCGCCTGGTCCGCGGAGCGCACGCCCGCAGAGGCATTCGGCGATTGGCTGCACCGCAGCAGGCGGCTGTCATGAGCTGCGTGATGCGTGAGACGCGCACCGCCCGGCAGGGCCTCGTGTTGTCCGCGCTGAACGCGGAGCTGCGCGCGCTCGGCGCGCGGGCGCGCGTCGAGCGCGCGGCGGAATTCCTGCCGGGGCCGCAGATCCTCAGCTCTTCCTTCGGCGCCCAGGCGGCGGTATCGCTGCACCTCGTCACGCAAGCGCTGCCCGGCATCCCGGTCGTGCTGATCGACACCGGCTACCTGTTCGCGGAGACGTATCGCTTCGCCGACCAGCTCGCCGCACGCCTGCGGCTGAACCTCAAGGTCTACGGACCAGCAGAGTCGCCAGCCTGGCTCGAGGCGCGGCACGGGAAGCTGTGGGAACAGGGAGCCGCCGGCATCGAGCGCTACAACCAGGTTCACAAGGTCGAACCGATGCAGCGCGCACTTGCCGAGCTCGGCGCCGGTACCTGGTTTGCGGGCCTGCGCCGCCAGCAGTCCGGGACCCGCGCCGCGATCGAGCCGGTGCAGCGCATCGGATCGGGCCGGTTCAAGGTGCATCCGATCTTCGACTGGACCGACCGCGACGTGCACGAGTATCTGCGACGCAACGACCTGCCGTATCACCCGCTCTGGGAGCGCGGCTATGTGTCGATCGGCGACTGGCACACCACGCGCTCCCTGCGCGAAGCGGGCGACGATGCCGGCGGCACGCGGTTTTTCGGTGTGCAGCGGGAGTGCGGCCTGCACCTGATCGGCGCCGGCGCCGGACGCTGAGCGTGCGCCACCTCCCCGTCTTCCTCGACCTCAAGTCCGCGCCGGCGCTGGTCGCCGGCGGCGGGCGCGTGGCCGCGCGCAAGGTCGCGCTGCTGCGCTCCGCGGGCGCGGCGGTCACCGTCGTCGCTCCGACCGCCTGCCCCGAGATCGCGTCCCAGGCGGCACGCGGCGAGCTTGCCTGGCGGCCGCGGAGCTTCGAGCCCGGCGACGTTGCCGGCACTCGCGTCGTGTTCGCCGCGACCGACGACGAGTCCGTCAACGACGCCGTCGCGGTAGCGGCCCGTGCGGCGGGCGTGCCCGTCAACGTCGCGGACGACGGCGCGCGTTCGAGCTTCATCCTGCCGGCAATCGTCGATCGCTCGCCGCTCCTGGTTGCGGTCTCGAGCGGCGGCGCCGCGCCCATGCTGGCGACCGCCGTGCGCGCGCGCATCGAGGCGCTGCTCGACCATTCCTGGTCGCGGCTCGCCGAGTTCGCCGACCGCTGGCGGCAGGCGATCCGCGCGGCGCGGCCCGGGATCGCGGCCCGCCGCCGGCTCTACGAATGGCTGCTCGACGGGCCGGTGGCCGGGGCCGTGCGCGCCGGACGCGAGCCGGAGGCGGACAAGCTGTTCGCAGCAGCGCTCGCGGAAGAGGCGCCTGCGCCGCGCGGATTCGTGTCCCTGGTCGGCGCCGGGCCAGGCGACCCGGACCTGCTGACGCTCAAGGCGCTGCGCGCGCTCGGGACCGCGGACGTGATCCTCGCGGACCGGCTGGTCGGCCCCGAGATCCTGGCGCGCGCCCGCCGCGAGGCGGAAGTCGTGGACGTCGGCAAGAGCGCGGGCGGCGCGGGCGAGTCGCAGGAGCGCATCAACCGGCTGCTGGTGCATCACGCGCGGCGTGGACGGCGCGTCGTGCGGCTGAAGGGCGGCGACCCGCTGGTGTTCGGCCGCGGCGGCGAAGAGGCTGCATGGCTCGCGCGCCACGGCGTGCGTTTCGAGATCGTGCCGGGTATCACCGCCGCGCTCGGCTGCGCCGCCTACGCGGGCATTCCGCTCACCGACCGGCGTTACGCCGAAACGCTGCACTTCGTGACGGCGCACGGCGCCGACGCGGCCGATCGCATCGACTGGCAGCGCCTCGCGGGCCGCCGCCAGACGCTCGTCGTCTACATGGGCGTCGCGGCTGCCGCAAGCGTGCGCGAACGCCTGATCGAGGCACGGCTACCCCCCGCGACGCCGGTGGCGATCGTCGAGAACGGCACGCTGCCCGGGCAGCGCGTGCTGCTGAGCGACCTCGCCGGCCTCGGGTCGGCTATCGCGGCCGAAGGCATACGCTCGCCCGCCCTGCTGATCATTGGGGAGTCCGCCGCCGAAGCGGCGCGCCTCGCCTGGTTCGGGCCGCCGCCCGCCGTCGAGGCTGTCCGGAAATCCGCCTGAGGACGGCGCGCTTCCCTCGACGGCGCCCCTGCCGGTATCGTGGCTGAATCCCATGAAGCTCCACCAGCTGCGCTACCTCGTCACGATCGTGCAGAACGGCCTCAACATCACGGCCGCCGCGCGGGCGCTGCACACCTCGCAACCCGGGATCAGCAAGCAGATCAGGCTGCTCGAGGAAGAGCTCGGCTTCCAGATCTTCGAGCGCGAGGGCAGGAACGTCACGCGCGTGACGGCGGCGGGCCAGGCGGTCGTCGAGCACGCGGCACGCATGCTCGAGGAGGCCGAGAACATCCGCCGCCTGTCGGCGGACTTTCAGGACGAGAATCGCGGCTCGATGTCGATCGCGACCACGCACACCCAAGCGCGCTACGTGCTGCCGCCGGTCATCAAGCAGTTCCGCGCGCGCTACCCGAAGGTGGACCTGCACCTGCACCAGGGCACGTCGGAGCAGATCGCCGACCTCGCGGCGGCGGACCGGGTCGACTTCTCGATCGCGACCGGCTCGCACGAGCTGTTCCCGACTCTCGCCCTGATGCCCTGCTTCCGCTGGCACCGCGACATCGTGGTGCCGCGCGATCACCCGCTAGCGTTCGTCACAAAGCCGACGCTGAAGCAGATCAGCGAGTACCCGATCGTCAGCTACGTGTTCAGTTTCACGGGCCGCTCCTCGCTCTCGGAGCTCTTCGAGCGGCACGGCCTCAAGCTCGAGGTCGCGCTGACCGCGCGCGACGCCGACGTGATCAAGACCTATGTGCGCCTCGGCCTCGGGGTCGGCATCATCGCCAGCATGGCCTACGAGGAAAACGAGGACCGGGATTTGGTCGCCATCGATGGATCGCATCTGTTCCCGGAGTCGGTGACCTGGATCGGAGTGCGCCGCGGTCGGCTGCTGCGCGGCTACATGTACGAATTCATCCGCCTCGTCGCGCCGCAGCTGACGCGCAAGCTGGTGAACCGGGCGCTCGCGGAGAAGGATGCAGCAGGAGTCGGCGCGGTACTGGAATCCATCAAGGTTCCCAGCTACTGACCGCCCGCACCCGCCCGACCGAGGAATACGATGATCGCGCCGTTCATGCGCACGAGATCATCGTCCTCCCCGCAGCATCCTTGTCGCCTGTCAGGTCGCTGCGGAGCACGGGAGCTGCATGCAACGTCACCCACTCGATGTGGCCCTGGACAGCGGTTCCGATGAGGTGGCGTCGGTTCTTGCCAGGTGACGAGGCCACTCCGGCGCCCGCACGTCAGGCGCGCGCAGCGCCCGCTCCAGTGCCACATCGAGATCTTCGAGCAGGTCCTCCGCCGCCTCGATTCCGACCGACAGCCGTAGCAGCCCCGGCCTGATGCCCGCGGCCGCGCGCGCGGCCGGGTCCATGCCTGCGTGCGTCATCGTCTCCGGATGCGCGACCAGGCTCTCGACGCCGCCGAGCGATTCGGCGAGCGAGAAGCAACGCAGCCCCTCGACGAAGCGGCGCACGGCGGGCTCCCCGCCCGCCAGCTCGAAGCTGACGATCGCACCGAAGGCGCGCTGCTGGCGCGCAGCAAGCGCGTGTCCCGCGTTATCGGGCAAGCCCGGCCAGAATACCCGGCGTACGGCAGGATGCCCGGCGAGCTTTGTTGCCACGGCTTCCGCGTTCTCGGCGTGCTGGCGCATGCGCGGGTGCAGCGTGCGCAGGCCGCGCAGCGTCAGGTAGGCGTCGAACGGGCTGCCGGTGACGCCGAGGCAGTTGGCCCACCAGGCGAGCTCCTCGTGCAGCGCGCGATCGCGGCAGATCACGGCGCCGCCCACGACGTCGCTGTGGCCGTTGATGTACTTGGTCGTCGAGTGCACGACCAGGTCCGCGCCGAGCGCGATCGGCTGCTGCCAGGCAGGAGACAGGAAGGTGTTATCCACGGCGGTGAGCGCCCCCGCAGCACGCGCGAGTCGGCTGACGGCGGCGATGTCCGTGATCCTGAGCAGCGGGTTGCTGGGCGTCTCGATCCACACCAGCCGCGGCCTCGCGTCGAGCGCGCGCGACACCGCCGAGAAGTCCGTGAAATCCACGAACTCCGCGACCAGGCGGCCGGTACGCGCGAGCGCCGACAGCAGGCGGTGCGTGCCGCCGTAGCAGTCGTACGGCGCAAGCACGCACTCGCCCGGCTTCACGAGCGAACAGGCGAGCGTCACCGCTGCCATGCCGGTCGACGTGACGATGCCGCCCGCCCCGCCCTCGAGGGCGGCGAGCGCATCCCCGACCAGGTCGCGCGTCGGGTTGCCCGAGCGCGAGTAGTCGTAGGCGCGCGGCCGGCCGAATCCGGCGAACGCATAGTTTGCGGACAGGTGGATCGGCGGCACGACGGCGCCGTGCTGGTCATCGCACTGGATGCCGGCGCGCACCGCCACCGTCTCGGGCTGGATCGCTCGCGTCATGTCACTTCTCCCTCGAGCGCCGCGCGGAATGCCGGCGCCAGCAGTTCTCGTTCCTTCAGGAACGCATCGTGGCCGTACTCGGAATGCAGCTCGTGCAGGACCGCGGGTCCGGCAAGCTGCGCCGCAAGCTCGCGCACCTCGGCAAGTGTCACGAGCTGATCCTCGGCGATCGCGACCAGGTGCACGGGCACGCGCACGCGGGCCGGGTCCAGGCGGAACCGATCGATCGACTCGGACAGGCACAGGAAGGCCTCCGGCCGCGTCATCCCGGCATAAGCCTCGCCGCGCGCCCGCAGGTACTGTTCAACTGCCGACGGGCCCGCGGCCGCGCCGACCGGAAACCGGCGCTCGAACTCCGCGCGCGTGCGGTAGGTGGTCATCGCCAGCGCACGCGCGAGCGCCAGCGCCCCCGCGCCGTCGCCGAGCGCGAGGCCGTGACGGACGATCGCGCGCTGAATGCCGCGCCAGCCGGCCGAGAGTGCGTTGCTGCGGTGCGAAGTGCTGATGGCAAGCACGGCGCCGACGCGCGCCGGGGCGAGCTCGGCGAGCGCGAGCGCGGCCATGCCGCCGTAGGATGCGCCCGCCGCCGCATGCAGGCGCGCGATGCCGAGCCGGTCGCGCAGACGGCGAGCAATGCCCGCGCCTGGTCGCGGGCATCGATGGTGGGGAAGCCATCCTGATCCGGGCCGGGCGCCGTGCTCGCGCCCGCGCCGCCCAGCCAGTCGATGGCGAGGACCGCGTAACGATCCGTGTCGAGCGGCAGGCCGGGTCCCGCGAGCTCGCGCCACCAGCCGCGTTCGGGATCGCCCGGATCGCAGGCCTCGCGTCCCGCGGAAATGCCGCCAAGCGCCGCGACCACGGGCGCACCGGTCGGACCCACCAAGCGCCAGGCGACGACCACCCGCTCCTGCCGGCTGTCGGCGTGGAAGCGGAACCTGGGGATGCCGAGCAGGCCGTGGCTGACGGTGGCAGGCGGACGCGCTGCTGGCGCCCAAGCGGGCGCTCGCAAGCCGGTCGATTCGAGCATTTCCGGGCCCTCCTCGCTGCACGGCCATCGGCCGTCGTCCTGCGGGGAGCCCGTTGGGGCGGATCGCCTGCCGGCCCCGCCCTGGCGGGAGGCTTGCGACCACTCATCTGTCGGGGACGATTCTCCGTCCTCCGCAGGACTTGGCACCGTACCGAACAGCATCTTCGGCGGTTGCCCCGGCGTCTTCGGGCCTGAACCCTCGGCCGGTCTCGATGAGCGGGCCCAGTCTAGCGGGGCGCGGCCCGGCAGGTCAACCGGCCCCTTGCGGCGGCCGTCATATTGCACTAGTGTATTAGCACGTTATTACAGATTCACGGACGCCGATGAAAGCCCACCGCCAGGTCAGCCCGCGCCAGGAAGCGCTCAACGAGCGGGCCCTCTACCAGGCTATCCTCAGCCTGCGCTCACCCGAGGAACTGCAGGCCTTCTTCCGCGACCTGTGCACGCCCGCCGAGCTGCAGGCGCTCACCGACCGCTGGGCCGTCGCCGTGAAGCTGCAGGACCGCATTCCCTACCGCGAGGTGCAGCGCGAGACCGGCGTCAGCGTCACGACCATCGGGCGCGTGGCGCGCTACCTCAATGCCGGGCACGGCGGCTACTCCATCGCCGCGGCGCGTCGCGCCGCCGGCCACCGGTGATCCGGGAAACCGCGCCGCGCCTCAGGATCGCGATCCAGAAATCCGGCCGGCTGACCGACAACTCTCTGGATCTCCTCACCCGCTGCGGCTTGCGCTTCTCGCGCGCGCGCGACCAGCTGGTGTGCTTCGGGGAGAACCTGCCGCTCGACATCCTGCTGGTGCGCGATGACGACATCCCGGGCCTGGTGCAGGAGGACGCCTGCGAACTCGGCATCGTCGGCCAGAACGTGATCGCCGAGAAGCGGCTTGCGCTCGCCGGCAACGGCGGCGCGCCATTCCAGGAGGTGATGGCGCTCGACTTCGGCCGCTGCCGGCTCGCGATCGCGGTACCCGAGGACGCAGCCTGGGCGGGCATCGAGTCGGTCCGCGGGCGGCGGGTCGCGACGAGCTATCCGCTTGTTCTCGCCCGCTGGCTCGCCGACCGCGGGATTTCTGCGGACGTCATCCCGCAAAACGGTGCCGTCGAGATCGCGCCGCGGCTCGGGCGCGCGGACATGATCTGCGACCTGGTCTCGACGGGATCGACGCTTGCGGCCAACGGCCTGCGCGAAGTCGAGACCGTGCTGGAGAGCCGGGCGGCGCTGATCCGCACGCCGGTGTCGATCGCGCCTGAGAAAGCCGACTGGCTCGATCGGCTGCTGAGGCGCATCGAGGGCGTGCAGAAGGTGGACGGCAGCAAGTACATCATGTTGCACGCGCCGCGCGCCGCGCTGGCGAGAATCACGGCGCTCCTTCCCGGCAGCGAGCACCCGACGATCCTCCCCCTCGACGGCACCGACGAGAAGGTCGCGCTGCACGCGGTGTGCCGCGAAAACGTGTTCTGGGAGACGCTCGAGAGCCTCAAGGGCGCGGGCGCGACCTCGATTCTCGTCCTGCCGGTGGAAAAGATGCTGGCATGAGCGGCACCCTCCTCGCCTGCGCCGATTGGACCTCCGCCTCTGTGGCCGAACGTGTGCGACTCCTCGCGCGCCCGCGCGGCGGCAACCTGGAGGCGTTCCACGACGACGTGCGCGCTATCGCGGAGCGCGTGCGTTCCGGCGGCGACGGCGCGCTCATGGCGCTCGCCCGCCAGCACACGGGCGCCGTGCTGGATTCCGTCGCGGTCGGCGCGGACGAACTAGATGCCGCGGGCGCGCGGCTCGCGGACGCGGACCGCGCCGCGATCGATGCGGCGATTGCGAATGTCGAGCGCTTCCACGCGCCGCAGCTGCGCGCGCCCGTGCACATCGAGACCGCACCCGGCGTCTTCTGCGAGCGCGTGCAGCGCCCGCTCGATGCCGTGGGGCTCTACGTGCCGGGCGGCACGGCGCCGCTGCCCTCGACGGCGATCATGCTCGCGGTGCCCGCGCGCATCGCCGGTTGCCGGCTGCGGATCCTGTGCACGCCCCCGCGTGCTGACGGCAGCTGCGATCCGTCGGTGCTGTACGTCGCGCGCGCCTGCGGCATCGAGCGCGTGTTCAAGGCGGGCGGCGCCCAGGCGATCGCAGCGATGGCGTTCGGCACCGAATCGGTGCCGCGCGTGGACAAGATCTTCGGGCCGGGCAATGCCTGGGTGATGGCGGCGAAACAGCTCCTGTGCGGCGGGCCCGCGGGTCCCGCCGCCGACCTGCCCGCGGGACCGTCCGAGGTGCTGGTGATCGCGGACGACACGGCATCCGCCGAGTTCATCGCGGCGGATCTGCTCGCCCAGGCGGAGCACGGGCCGGACTCGCAGGTGCTGCTCGTGTCGCCTTCGCGCGAACTGATCCGCGCGGTGGAGGCGGCGATCGAGCGCCAGCTGCCGGGACTCGCCCGCCGGGAGGCGCTCCAGTCGTCGCTGCGCCAGAGCCGCGCCCTGCGCGTGCCGGATCTCGCCGCGGCCACGGAAGTCGCGAATGCCTACGCGCCGGAGCACCTGATCCTCGCGGTCGCGAATCCGCGCGCCCTGCTGCCCGCGATCCGGTCGGCCGGTTCGGTGTTCCTCGGCCACTTCACGCCCGAGGCGCTCGGCGACTACTGCAGCGGAGCCAATCACGTGCTGCCGACCCACGGTTATGCCCGCACCGCTAGCGGTCTCTCGGTCGCCGACTTCACGCGCGAGATGACGGTACAGGAGGCGAGCCGCGCGGGGCTCGAGGGACTCGGCCCGGTTGCGGAACGACTCGCGCGCCTCGAAGGGCTCGACGCGCACGCGGCCTCGGTCGCAGTGCGGATCGCAAGCCGGGCCGCGGAGGTCGCGTGAACGAGGTCCTGGCACTCGCGCGGCCCGAGATTCGCGCACTCGTTCCGGCAGCGGCACACGTCAACGGCATCCCGTCCGCCGTGCGCCTGCACGCGAACGAGAACCCCTGGGCGGACGAGGCGGACGTCTCGCCGACCGCGCTCAACCGTTACTTCGACGGCCAGCCGCAGGCGCTGGTCGAGGCACTCGCCGCGCATTACGGCACGAGTCCCCGGAATGTCCTCGTCACGCGCGGCAGCGACGAGGCGATCGACCTGATCGTGCGCGCCTTCTGTCGCGCGGGTCAGGACCGCATTCTCGTCTGCACGCCGACATTCGGCATGTACCGCTTCTCGGCCGAGGTCCAGGGCGCGGACGTCGTCGCCGTGCCGCTCAGCCCGGATTTCCGCCTGGACGCCGGGTTGCTGCTCGCCCGCTGGACACCCGAGGCGAAGGTCGTGTTCCTGTGCTCGCCCAACAACCCGACCGGCAACGCGCTCGAGCCGGAGGCAGTCGAGCGCGTGCTCGCCGCGCTCGCCGGCCGCGCGATCGTCGCGATCGACGAAGCCTACCTCGAGTTCTCCGGTCAGCCGGGCTTTCTCGGCAGCCTGCCGCGGCATCCGGGACTCGTGATCCTGCGCACGCTATCGAAGGCGCACGGGCTCGCCGGCGCGCGCTGCGGCGCGGCCATCGCGGCCCCCGCGCTCATCGAGCTGCTCGGCCGCATCATGCCGCCCTACGCCCTGCCCGGCCCGACGGTCGCCGCCGCGCTCGACGCGCTCCGGCCGGAACGCCTCGCGCGCATGCGCACGCGCATCGAGGCGATCGTCGGCGAGCGCATGCGCCTCGCCGCCGCGCTTGCGGCCCTGCCGGGCGTCGCCCGGGTCTGGCCCAGCGAGGGTAATTTTCTGCTGGTGGAGTTTCGCGACGCAGCGCGCGCACTTGGCGCCTCAGCCGAGGACGGATTGCTGCTGCGCGAGTTCCCGCGCCAGCCGAAACTCGAGGCGAGCCTCAGGATCACGATCGGCAGCCGCGCCGAGAACGACCGCCTGCTGGCCGCGCTGGAGCGCGCATGACGGCGCCCGCGCCCACGCTCTTCATCGACCGCGACGGCACGCTCATCGAGGAACCGCCGGACGAGCAGGTGGACGCCTTCGAGAAGCTGCGCCTGCTGCCCGGCGTGATCCCGGCACTGCTGCGCCTGCGCGATGCCGGCTACCGCCTCGTCATGGTCACGAACCAGGACGGGCTCGGCACCGAGTCCTTTCCGCGGCCCCGTTTCGAGGGCCCGCAATGGCTGCTGCTGCAATTGCTCGAGTCGCAGGGCATCGCTTTCGACGCCGTGCTCATCTGCCCGCACCGCGCCGGCGATGGCTGCGACTGCCGCAAGCCCGCGACCCGGCTCGCCGACGAGTACCTCGCCGCCCGGCCGATGGATCCCGCACGCAGCCGGGTGATCGGTGACCGCGCGACCGACGTCGAGTTCGCGGCGCGGCTCGGCATCGCCAGCATCCGCATTGTCGCCGGTGACACGGGCGCCTGGCAGCGGCTTGCGGACGAGCTCACGGCACGCGCGCCGCGTCGCGCCCGCGTCGCGCGCAAGACGCGCGAGACCGACGTCACCGTTGAGGTTGACCTCGATCGCGGAGAACCGGTTTCGGTCGCGACCGGCATCGGCTTCTACGATCACATGCTCGAACAGATCGCGCGCCATGGCGGCTTCTCGCTGGCGCTCGCCTGCCGCGGCGACTTGCACGTCGACGAGCACCACACGGTCGAGGACTCGGCGCTCGCCCTCGGCGAGGCGCTGCGCGCCGCGCTCGGCGACAAGCGCGGCATCGACCGCTACGGCTTCGTGCTGCCCATGGATGAATCCGAGGCGCGCGTGCTGCTCGACCTCTCCGGACGGCCGTTCTGCGCCTTCTCCGGGCAGTTCAGCCGCGAGTCGGTGGGCGGCCTGCCGACCGAGCTCGTGCCGCACTTCTTCCGCTCGCTGGCCGAGTCGCTCGGCGCCGCGGTGCACGTCGAGGTGCGCGGCGAGAACGCGCATCACATGATCGAGGCCTGCTTCAAGTCGCTCGGCCGGACGCTGCGCAGTGCGCTCCGCCGGGATGGCGACGCGCTGCCGAGCAGCAAGGGCGTGCTGTGAGCGGGCCGGTCATCGTCGACACCGGCGGCGCCAACATCGCGTCGCTGCAGCTCGCGGTCGAGCGGCTCGGCCGCACGGCCGAACTCTCCGCCGACCCGCAGCGCATCGAGCGGGGCTCGCACGTATTCCTGCCCGGTGTGGGCGCGGCAGCCGACGCGATGACGCGCCTCGAGCGCACGGGCCTCGCAGAAGTGATCCCGCGTCTCACCCAGCCGGTGCTCGGCATCTGCCTCGGCATGCAGCTGCTCTACGAGGCGAGCGAGGAAGGCGAAACGCGCTGCCTTGGCGTGCTGCCCGGTCGGGTGCGCCGCATGTCGCCCGCCCCCGGCCGGCCGGTCCCGCACATGGGCTGGAACCGCGTCGCGCACGGCCGCCCGCACGCGCTCCTCGAGGGACTCGAGGACGGCGGCTTCGCGTACTTCGTGCACAGCTACCGCGCGCCGCTCGGCGAGGACACGCTCGCCGCCTGCGAATACGGCGAGACTTTCACCGCGATCGCGAGCCGCGGCAATTTTCACGGCGTGCAGTTCCACCCGGAGCGCTCCGCGGCGCTCGGCTCGCGCTTTCTCGCCAATTTCCTGGAGCTCCCCTGATGGAACTCGTGCCCGCGATCGATCTCCGGGGCGGACGTGCGGTGCGCCTGCTCCGGGGCGCGTTCGACCGCGAGACGCCGGCGAACGAGTCGCCGCTCGAGCTCGGCCGCCGCTTCGCCGCGGCCGGAGCCCGGCGACTGCACGTCGTAGACCTCGACGGCGCGCGCGACGGCGTCGCCGCCAACCGCGCGGTGCTGCGCGCGCTCGCCGCGGCACGCGACCTCGAGATCCAGGCGGGCGGCGGCCTGCGCACGTCCGTCGACGTCGAGCTGGTACTGGCCGACGGCGCCGCGCGCGCCGTCGTCGGCAGCGTCGCCGTCGAGTCGCCGGTGACACTCGCGGACTGGCTGCGGCGCTTTGGTCCGGAGCGGATCGTCGCCGCGCTCGACGTACGCGTCGGCCAGGACGGCACCCCTCGCCTCGCGACGCACGGCTGGCAGCGCGACTCGACGGCGACGCTGTGGGAAAAGGCGGCACAGCTCACGGAGCTCGGCCTGCGCCATGCGCTGTGCACCGACATCGGCCGCGACGGCGCGCTCGAGGGACCGAACCTCGCGCTGTACCGCGAGTGCGTCGGGCGCTTTTCCGCGCTCGCCTGGCAGGCGTCCGGAGGCGTGCGCGACGCCGCGGACCTCGCCGCGCTCGCTGGCACCGGCGTTGCGGCGGCGATCAGCGGCCGCGCGCTGATCGAGGAACGCATTTCGCTGCGGGAGTTCGCACCATTCTTGCCCGCCGCATAATTCCCTGTCTCGACGTGCGCGACGGCCGGGTCGTCAAGGGCCTGCGCTTCCGCGACCACGTGGACGCCGGCGATATCGAGGCGCTGGCCGCACGCTACCGCGAGGAGGGCGCGGACGAGCTCGTGTTCTACGACATCACGGCGAGCCCCGAGGGCCGCCGGCTCGATCGCGCCTGGGTGCGCCGCGTCGCGACGCTGCTCGACATCCCATTTTGCGTCGCGGGCGGAATCCGCAGCGTCGCCGATGCCGAGGCGGTGCTCGCCGCCGGCGCGGAGAAAGTCTCGGTGAACTCGCCGGCGCTCGAGCGCCCGGCGCTCGTCAACGAGCTTGCGCGGCGCTTCGGCTCGCAGTGCGTGGTGGTCGGCATCGACAGCCGCGGCCCGCCGGGCGGCTGGCGCGTACACCAGTACGCGGGCGACCCGGCCCGGGTGCGCGACGCAGGGCGCGACACGCTCGACTGGCTGGTGGAGGCGCAGGAGCGCGGCGCCGGCGAAATCGTGCTCAATTGCATGGAGCAGGACGGCGTGCGCCGCGGCTACGACGTCGCGCAGCTTTCCGAGGCGCGCGCGCACTGCGACGTGCCGCTGGTCGCGTCAGGCGGCGCGGGGTCGCCGGAGGATTTCAGCGAGGTGTTCGAGCGCGCGGGCGTCGATGCGGCGCTCGCCGCCGGCGCCTTTCACGACGGCTCGATCCGCATCCCGGCGCTGAAGGCGCACCTGCTCGGTCGCGGCATTGCGGTGCGGCCGTGACCCGGGACGACGTCGCGCGACTCGACTGGGCGAAAGGCGACGGCCTGCTGCCGGCCGTCGTGCAGGACGCGGGCAGCGGCGCCGTGCTGATGCTCGGCTACATGAACCGCGACGCGCTCGAGGCGACGCTCGCGACCGGGCGCGTCACGTTCTACAGCCGCAGCCGGCGCAGCCTGTGGGTCAAGGGCGAGACCTCCGGGAACCGGCTCGCGCTCGTGGCCGCGAGCGCGGACTGCGACGGCGACGCGATCCTCGTGCAGGCACGGCCGGCAGGGCCCGTATGCCACGCCGGCACGGCGAGCTGTTTCGCGGCGGCGCCGCCGACCGCCGCCGCGCCTCTGGCGTTCCTTGCCGCGCTCGAGGACATCATCGCGGCACGCATCGCCGAGCCGACTCCCGCCAGCTACACCGCCCGCCTGCATGCGCAGGGATTACGACGCGTGGCGCAGAAGGTCGGCGAGGAGGCGCTCGAGCTCGCGCTCGCCGCGAGCGGCGGCAGCGATGCCGAGGTCGTCGCCGAGGGAGCCGACCTGCTGTATCACGCCGCACTCCTGCTGCGGGCACGGGGCCTGTCCCTCGCGGACCTGGCGACCGAGCTGGAGCGGCGGCACGCGGAGCGGGTTTCCGGGGCACCTCCGGCGACCCCGGCAGGCGCGACTTGACGGCGGCACCGCGACCCCGCAATACTCAGCCCGATGTCCGGCCTGACCCGCAACCTGCGCTGGTGGTGGCGCCACTCCTAGGAGAGGGCGCTGGGGCTTGCTGTTGACGTAGACATCTAAGCGTTTTTCAGGGAATCCAGAACCCGTCTCCGGCTGCAACCGGGACGGGTTTTTTGTCGTACGCGAAATATGAAACCACCATTCGACCTGTCGGGCGACCTCAACACACCGGTCTCGGCGTACCTGAAGCTCGCGCCGTTCCGGCCACGCTTCCTGCTCGAGAGCGTCGAGGGCGGCGAGCGCCTCGGCCGCTACTCGTTCATCGGCTTCGGCGACGCGCTCGACATCAAGCTCGACCGCCAGGGGCTCACGCTCGGCGGCCGGCGGCTGCCGGCGCCCGCGACGGGCGCGGAGCTGCTCGGCGTGCTGCGCGCCGCGCTCGCCGGCGCGCCCTGCCCGCAACCGGCCTGCAACGGCGTGCCGCTCGCCGGCGGGCTGGTCGGCTATGCCGGCTTCGACGTGGTGCGCCTGTTCGAGCGCCTGCCTGCGCCGCAGCGGCCCTTCCAGGCGGTGGTGCCCGACCTGCCGCTGCTGCACTACGTTGCGCCCGCCTCGCTGCTCGTCTTCGACCACGTGACGCGCGGCATCGCGCTGCTGCACGCCGGCGGCGAGGACGAGCGCGAGCGACTGCGGCAGGAAGTGAACCGGGCGTTGCACGGCGCGCTGCCCGCGCGGCGGCAAGGCACCGGATTCTCGCGGCCGCGCGCCGGGCTCGCGCGCGAGGCATTCCTCGAGGCGGTGCAGCGCGCGCAGGAGCACATCGCGGCCGGCGACGTCTACCAGCTCGTGCTCTCGATCCTGTTCGAGGGCAGCCATGACCTCGACCCGTTCCAAGTCTACCGCGCGCTGCGCGCGATCAACCCGTCGCCTTATCTCTACTATTGCGAGCTGGACGACGTGACGGTGATCGGCTCCTCGCCCGAGGCGCTCGTCAAGCTGAACAGCGGGCTTGCGGAACTCAGGCCGATCGCGGGAACGCGTCCGCGCTCGGACTGCGAGGCCGCCGACCGCGCGCTCGAGCAGGAGCTGCTCGGCGACGCGAAGGAGAACGCCGAGCACGTCATGCTGGTCGACCTCGCGCGCAACGACCTCGGCCGCGTCGCGGAGTCGGGCAGCGTGCGCGTCGAACCCTACCGTTCGATCGAGCGCTACAGCCATGTGATGCACCTCGTCTCCGGCGTGCGCGGCCGGCTCGCGCCCGGGCGCGACGCCTTCGACCTGTTCGCGGCGGCGTTCCCGGCCGGCACGCTGGTCGGCGCGCCGAAAGTGCGCGCAATGCAGATCCTCGACGCGCTCGAGCCGACCGCGCGCGGGCTCTACGGCGGCACGGTCGGCTACTTCGGCCTGCGCGGCGACATGGACCAGGCGATCGCGATCCGCACGCTGGTATTCCAGGGCGACCGCTACGGCTTCCAGGCGGGTGCCGGCATCGTCGCCGACAGCGACCCGGCCGCCGAGCACGCCGAGATCCTCGCCAAGGGCGCGGCGATGCTGCGCGCGCTGGAAGCGGCGGAGGCGCGGTCATGAAGGCGCGCCTGCTGCTGATCGACAACTACGACTCGTTCACCTACAACCTGGTGCAGGCCTTCGAAGTGCTCGGCGCCGAGGTGCACGTGCGCCGCAATGACGCGATCACGGTGCCGGAGGCGCTGGCGCTGCGGCCGACGCGCCTGTGCATCTCGCCCGGTCCCGGGACGCCCGCGGAGTCCGGCGTCAGCCGCGCGTTGATCCGCGCGCTCTCCGGCACCGTCCCCGTGCTCGGCGTCTGCCTCGGTCACCAGGCGATTGTCGAGGTTTTCGGCGGCACAGTGCGGCGCGCGGCGCGGCCGATGCACGGCAAGACCTCGGTGCTCACGCACGCCGGCACGGGCCTGTTCGCCGGCCTGCCGCAGGACTGCGTGGTCGGCCGTTACCACTCGCTGATCGCCGCCCCTGACTCGCTGCCCGCCGCGCTCGAGGTGACCGCGCGCACGCCGGACGGCGAGATCATGGCCGTCCGCCATCGGCACCACGCCACGGAGGGCGTGCAGTTCCACCCGGAGAGCATCCTGACGCCGGACGGGCCGCGGCTACTCGCCAACTTCCTGAACGGGGTTTCCCATGTTGCCGCTGCGTGAGTTCCTGGAATGCCTGCTCGAGGGCCGCGATCTCGCCGAGTCGCAGGCCGAGGACCTGCTGGTGCAGCTCACGAACATCGAGGGGGCGCCGGCGATGGCGGGCGCAATCCTCGCGGCGCTGCGCTGCAAGGGCGTCTCGGCTTCGGAACTGCGCGGCTTCGCCCGCGCGATGAGGAGGCTCGCGCTCCGGCCCCAGGTTCCCGCGGGCCTGCCCGCCATCGACATCGTCGGCACCGGCGGCGACGGCTCGAACAGCCTCAACATCTCGACCGGCACCGCGATCGTCGCGGCCGCGTGCGGCCTGCCGGTCGTCAAGCACGGCAATCGCTCGGTCTCGAGCCGCGCAGGCAGCGCCGACGTGCTTGCAGCCCTCGGCCTCAAGATGCCGCTCGACGAGCGCGCCGCCGCGAGCTGCCTCGCGGCGACCGGTTTTACCTTCCTGTTCGCGCCCTACTACCACCCGGCGATGAAGGCCGTCGCGCCCGTCCGCGCCGCGCTCGGCGTGCGCACGGTGTTCAACATCCTCGGGCCGCTCTCCAACCCTGCGCAGCCGCCGTACCACCTGCTCGGCGCCTTCAGCCAGGAAACCGCGAAACTCATGGCGGAAGCGATCGCCGGCCTCGAAATCGAGCGTGCCTTCGTCGTGCACGGCGCCGCGGGCTGGGACGAGCCGACGACCGTCGGTCCATTCACGCTCTATGACGTGCGTCCGGGCCGCGTCACCGTCGAGACGCGGCAGCCGGAGGATTTCGGCCTCGCGCGCTGCACGACGGCCGAGCTGGCGGGCGGCGACCCGTCGCACAACGCCCGCGTGCTGCGCGGCGTGCTGCTGGACGGCGTCCGTAACCCCTATCGCGACTGCCTGCTGCTCGGCGCCGCGCTCGCGCTCGAGGTTGCCGGCGAGGAGGATGCGCCCGCGGCCGCGATGGCGCGCGCGACGCACGCCATCGACAGCGGCGCGGCAGGACGCTTGCTCGGCTCACTTGCGGCGTTCTCGCCATGAGCGACGATTTCCTCGCGGCCATGGCCGCCGGCAGCCGCCGCCGTGCCGGCGAGGCGCGCGTGCGGATTCCGTACGATGCGCTCGAGCGGCAGGCGCGGCAGGCGGCGGCGCCACCGAAGCTCCGGCTCCACGCGCGCTTCGACCTGATCGCCGAGATCAAGCTGCGCTCGCCGGCCGCGGGCGGCCCGGCGCGCGCCGACGACGACCTCCCCACCCGCGCGGCCGCCTACGCGGCCGGAGGTGCGGCGGCCGTTTCGGTGCTCACGGAGCCGAGCCGCTTCGATGGATCGATCCATCACCTGCAGCGCGCGGCGCGCATGCTCGAGCCGCTCTCGCTCCCCGCGATGCGCAAGGACTTCATCGTCGATCCCTATCAGCTCGTCGAGGCGCGCGCCGCGGGCGCGGGCGGCGCGCTGCTGATCCTCAGGCTGCTCGAGCCGGCGGAACTCGCGTCGCTGGTCGCGGTCGGGCGGAGCCTGGAGCTATTCCTGCTGCTCGAGGCTTTCGACGCTGCGGACCTAGATGCGGCGCGCGCGCTGATCGACGCGGTCGGGCCGGAGGGACTGCTGGTCGGGGTCAACAGCCGCGACCTCACGACGCTGCAGGTGCGGCCCGAGCGGCTGCTCGAGCTCGCACCGCGCCTGCCGCGGGCGGTTCCGTGCGTCGCCGAGAGCGGCATCGCGTCGGCGGACGACGCCTGCGCCGTCGCGCGGGCGGGATACCGCGTCGCGCTGGTCGGCACGGCACTGATGCAAAGCGGAGATCCGGGCGCGCTGGTGCGCGAGCTCGTCGACGCGGGGCGTGCGGCATGAGCGGGCCCTGGATCAAGATCTGCGGCGTGACGACCCCCGAGGCGGTGAGCGCGGCGGACAGCGTCGGAGTCGACGCGATCGGCTTCATATTTGCCGCCTCGCCGCGGCGCGTGACGCCCGAGCGCGCCTGGCGCCTGGCCGCCCCGGTCCGCGGCCGCATCGCCTGCTGTGCCGTGGTACGGCGCACGACCCAGGCGGAGGTGGACGAGATCCTGCGCGTGCTGCGGCCCGACATGCTGCAGGCGGACGTCGCGGAACTCGGGTCGCTCGAGCTGCCGGAGACGCTCGAGGTGCTGCCGGTCGCGAGCACGCGCGCGCCGGCGCCGGAGGCGCTGCCGGATGCCCTGCTGCTCGAGCGGCCGCCCGCCGACGACGGCGTGGGTTGGGACGAGGCCGCGATCCGCGGGCTCTCGCGCCGCACGCGGCTGGTGCTCGCGGGCGGCCTCGATGCCGACAACGTCGCCGGGCTGGTGCGGTCCGTCACGCCCTGGGGCGTTGACGTCTCGCGCGGCGTCGAGGTGGCGCCCGGCATCAAGGGGCACGAACTGATCCGGCGCTTCGTCAAGGCCGCACGCTCGATGAATGGGGTGATTCCACTATGAATGCGCAACTCGAACACACTACCGCCGCCCTGCTCGAGGACGAGGTCGCCGGCCGCTACCCGGACGCGCGCGGCCGCTACGGTCCGTTCGGAGGACGCTACGTCCCGGAGACGCTGGTGGCGCCGCTCGAGCGGCTCGCCGACGCCTGCCGCCTGTTGCGCGACGAGGGTTTCCTGGCCGAATTCAGCGCGGAGCTTCGCGCCTGGGCGGGCCGCCCCACGGCCCTGACGCCGGCGCGCGGCCTGTCGCGGCGCTGGGGCGCGGAGGTGTGGCTGAAGCGCGAGGACCTCGCGCACACCGGCGCGCACAAGATCAACAACGCCATCGGCCAGGTGCAGCTTGCGAAACGCCTCGGCGCGCGGCGCGTGATCGCTGAGACCGGCGCCGGCCAGCACGGCGTAGCGACCGCCGCGGCCTGCGCGCGGCTCGGCATGCCGTGTACCGTCTACATGGGCGCGCTCGACATGGAACGGCAGGCGCCCAATGTCGGCCGCATGCGGCTGATGGGCGCGACCGTGGTCGCCGTCCTGAACGGCGACCGGACGCTGCGCGCCGCGGTGGACGAGGCGTTGCGCGACTGGGTGTCGGATCCGGACGGCACCTACTACTGCCTCGGCTCGGCAATCGGCCCGCATCCCTACCCGTACCTAGTCCGCGAACTGCAGTCGGTCATCGGGCGCGAGGCCCGCCAGCAGCTCCTCGACGCGGCGGGGCGTCTGCCGGATGCGGCGGCCGCTTGCGTCGGCGGCGGCTCGAATGCGATCGGCCTGTTCCACGCCTTTCTCGCCGACCGCAGCGTCGCGCTGCTCGGCTTCGAGGCCGGCGGGCGCGGCAGCGGCCTCGGCGAGAACGCGGCCTCGATCGCCCATGGCCGGCCGGGCGTGCTGCACGGCTGCTACTCGCAGTTGCTGCAGGACGTCGACGGCCAGGTGCAGGAAACGCATTCCGTCTCGGCGGGCCTCGATTACCCGTTGGTCGGACCGGAGCACGCGCTGCTCGCGCTCACCGGACGCGTGCGCTACGAGGCCATCGCCGACGACGTCGCGCTCGCCGCGCTCGCGGAGTGCTGCGCGGCGGAAGGCATCCTGCCGGCGATCGAGTCTGCGCACGCGCTCGCCGGCGCGCGCGAATGGGCGCGCACGCACGCGGGCGCAACGATCCTGGTCTGCCTGTCCGGACGCGGCGACAAGGACCTGAAGACGCTCGAGGCCACGCTGCTCGCCGGCGCGGGCGCGGCGGCATGAACGCGATCTCCGCCGCGATCCGGGGCGCCCGTCACGACGGCCCCGCGCTGGTCGCTTACCTGACGGCCGGTTACCCGCGACGCGAGACATTCCTCGCGACGCTGAACGACATTGCGGAGGCGGCCGACGTCGTGGAGATCGGCGTGCCGTTCAGCGACCCGATGGCGGATGGCCTCACGATCCAGCGCTCGAGCCGCGTCGCGCTGGCGCAGGGCGTGTCACTCGGCTGGCTGCTCGAGACGCTTGACGGATCGGGCGGCGGATTCAAGGCGCCGCTGCTGCTCATGAGCTACCTCAATCCCCTGCTCGCCTACGGCCTTGGCGCGCTGCCCGCCGCGGCGCGGCGCGCCGGGATCTCCGGCTTCATCGTGCCGGACCTGCCGCTCGAGGAGTGCATGGAACTCAAGGCGGCGCTGTCGCGCGAGGATCTCGCGCTCGTCCAGTTCGTGGCGCCGACCACGCCGCCGGAGCGCGCGGCGGAACTCGGCGCGGCGAGCGAGGGGTTTCTCTACGCGCTGACCATGAACGGGATCACCGGCCAGGACGCGGCGCTGCCGGAGGCGACGCTCGCCTGGCTGGCGCGGCTGCGCGCCCTGGCCGCAGTACCGGTCTGCGCGGGTTTCGGCATCCGCAACGCCGCGCAGGTGGCGCGCCTCGCGCCGCACGTGGACGGCGTGATCGTCGGGTCCGCGCTGGTGGAGGTGCTCGAGCGCGGCGAGGATGCGGGCGCTTTCGTGCACGGCCTGCGCCCGGCCCGCGCCGGCTGAAGCCGCGCGATTCCGGTCAGCCGCGGCTCAGGTCCGCCGAGCGTCGGCGCGCGGCCTCGAGTCCGGCGCGGAACGCGACCGCGAACCGGTGCTCGTCGAACGCCTGCATTGCGGCCGCGGTCGTCCCGCCGGGCGTCGTGACGGCGCGCCGCCAGTCAGCGGCCGAGCGCTCGCCCGACTCGAGCAGGCGCGCGCTCGCCGACAGCACCTCGTGCGCGAGCACGCGCGACTGCTCGGCGCTGAAGCCCATGGCCTGCGCGTTCTCCGCGAGCAGCTCGGTCAGGTAGAAGAAATACGCGGGCCCCGTGCCGCCGAGCGCCGTGAAGGCATCGAGCAGCGCCTCGTCGTGCACCTCGATCTCGATGCCTGTCGCCCGGAAGATGCTGCGCGCGAGCCCGACCTGCGCCGGCGAGCAGTCGGGTGCCGCGATCCACGCGGTGGCGCCCCGCCCGACCTGCGCGCCGAGGTTCGGCATGCAACGCACCGTAGCGGCCGCTCCGAGCGCCCTGGCGACGTTCGCGAGCGTCACGCCCGCCATCACCGAGATGACGAGCTTGCCGCCGAGCGGCGTCTTCAGGGATCCGGCCAGCACCGTGAACTGCTGCGGCTTCACCGCGACGATCACGGCCTCGGCCTCGCGCGCCGCCGCATCCGCCTCGCGGAACGCGTGCCGCGCCCCGAGCTTTGCGAGCTGCGCCTCGTGCGTGTCGCAGACCAGCAGCGCGTCCTCGCCGACCACGCCCTTGAGACTGCGGTACAGCGCGCCGCCGACGTTGCCCGCGCCGATGATGGCGATGCGGTCCATACGCGTTAACCGGAGAACCACGCCGGCAGCAGCGGGCCGCCGAGCCAGAGCCACTGGGCGAGCCAGGCACTCACCAGGCTGATGCCGATCGTGAGCGGGATGCCGACGCGGAAGAAGTCGCCGAAGGTGTACTGCCCGGGATTGATGATCAGCAGGTTGCCGTGGTGGCCGATCGGCGTCAGGAACGCGGTGACCGCGCCGAGCGCCGTGCAGACGATGAACGGCTGCGGCGGCAGGCCGAGCGCGAGCGAGATCGGCGCCAGCAGCACGGTGGTCGCCGCGTCGGACAGGATCTGGGTCACGAGCGCCGCGCCCCAGTAGAGCGCCAGCATGACCGCGAGCGGCGACCACCCCGCCGTCATCTGCTGCAGCTGCTCGGCGAGGAATGCGGCGGTGCCGGTCTTCTCCATGCCGAGGCCGAGCGGAATGACGCCCGCGATCATCACGTAGATGCGCACGTCGATCTCGCGGTAGGCCTGGTCCACGGCGACGCAGCCGCGGTCAGGACCAGCGCGACGGCGCCGGTCAGGAAGGCCATCTGCGGCGGGAAAACGCCCGACGCGGCGGCACCCACCGTCGCCGCGACGATCAGGAGCGTGCGCGTCGCGAACTGGCGGCGGCGCGGGTTCGCCGAGAACGGCACCATCATCAGGAAGCCCTGGTGCGGGGCGAGCTCGGCGAAGCGCTCCGGCGTGCCGCGCAGCACCAGGAGATCGCCCTCGCGCATCTTGACCTGCGAGAGCCGGTCGCGGATCCACTCCCGCCGCCGCCAGAGCCCGACCACCAGCACGTCGAAGGCCTTGCGGAAGTCGACGCTGCCGATGGTCTCGCCGATGAACGGGGAATGCGGCGCGACCACGACCTGCACCAGCTGATGCGTGCCTTCGTCCTGCTTGCCGCCAGTGCCGCCGTACTTCTTGACGGCATGCAGCGACAGGCCGGGGTCGCCCTCCACGGTCGCGATCTCGTCGGGCGTCGCGCTCGCGAACAGGACGTCGCCGGCGGCCAGCACCGATTCCTTGCCCTTGTTGTGCTGGGGCACGCCCTCCCGGAGCCACTCGGCGACCTCGAGGCGGCCGTCGTAGTAGCGGTTGAACTCCGCCATCGGCCGGCCGATCCAGCGCGAGTCCTCCTCGATCACGAGCTCGGTGTAATAGCGGTCGAGCCGGAGATAATCGGCCTCGTCGGCCCGCGCCTTGCGCTTCGGGAGTATCCAGCGCGCGATGATCATGTAGGCGATCGCGAGCACCACGAGCGCGATGCCGATGGGCGTGATGCCGAACACGCCGAGCGTCTCCTGCCCGCCGGTCAGCAGCAGGTGGTTCATCAGCAGGAACGCCGGAGCGCTGAAGATCGTCAGCGTGGTGCCGAGCGAGGCCGCGAGCGACATCGGCATCAGGAGGCGCGACGGCGACAGGTTCTGCCCGCGCGCGAGGCGCATCATGATCGGCAGCATCATCGCCGTGATCATCAGGTGGTGCGAAAAAGCCGCCAGCGCGGCGACCGCCGGCATCACGACCAGGATGGCGTGCCCTTCGCGCGCGCCGGCCGCCCGCGCGATCCCCCCGCCGATGCGCTCGGTGATGCCGGTCTGGGTGAGCGCGGCCGAGATCACGAATACCGAGGCGACGATGATCGCCGGCTCGCTCGCGAATCCGGACAGCGCCTCGCTCGGCGTCAGGATGCCGGTCGCCGCGAGCGCGAGCAGCGTCAGCATCGCGGCCACGTCCATGCGGATCCGCTCGCTGATGAACAGGATCAGCGTGACGGCGACGATGCCCAGGAATATCAGTTGTATGGTCGTCATGGCGGCTTGCCCGCGATTTTACGCACCCGCGCGGGTCCGTGTACCATGCGTTTCGATGAGATCCCTGTCGGCCGCGGTCGCAAGCGTCGTGGTAGCGGCCTGCGCGGCGCAGGCGCCGGCGCCAGCCCCCACCCCGGCCGAGCCGGCCGCCGGCAAGCCCGCGCGGGCCCCGTTCTCCTCCACCTACGCGGCACCGGCCGCGCCGCCGTCGCTGATCCGCAATGCGACGATCCTCACCGGCACCGGTGTGCGCATCGACGGCGGCGACGTGCTGATCGTCGGCGGGCGCATCGAGTCCGTCGGCCAGGCGCTCACGGCGCCGGTCGGCGCGGTCGTCATCGACGCGAGCGGCCGCTGGGTGACGCCGGGCCTGATCGACGTGCATTCGCACCTCGGCGTGTATCCGAGCCCGGGCACGGACTCCGCAAGCGACGGCAATGAGTCAACCGATCCCGTGACCGCCGAGGTCTGGGCGGAGCACAGCGTCTGGCCGCAGGATCCGGGGCTCGAAGCCGCATTGCAGGGCGGGGTCACGACGCTGCAGATGCTGCCCGGCTCCGCCAACCTCATCGGCGGACGCGGCGTCACGGTGAAGAATGTGCCGGCGACGACCTACCAGGCGATGAAGTTTCCCGGCGCGCCGCAGGGACTCAAGATGGCCTGCGGCGAGAACCCCAAGCGCGTGTACGGGCGGCGCAGCCAGGCGCCCTCGACGCGCATGGGCAACGTCGCCGGCTACCGTCAGGCCTTCGCGGACGCGCGCGACTACATGGAAGGCTGGAAGGAGTACGACGCCAGCCTGGCAAAGTACGAACGGGACCAGGCGAAGGGCGATGAGGACACAACGCCGCCGAAGCCGCCCAAGCGCGACCTCAAGCACGAGACGCTCGCCGAGGTGATGCGCGGCGATCTGCTCGTGCACAACCATTGCTACCGCGCCGACGAGATGGCGACCATGCTCGACGTTGCGCAGGAATTCGGGTTCCGCATCTCGGCCTTCCACCATGGCGCCGAGGCCTACAAGCTCGCCGGACGGCTAGGGCGCGAGGGCGTGTGCGGCGCGCTGTGGGCGGACTGGTGGGGCTTCAAGATGGAGGCTTACGACGGCATCCAGGAGAACATCGCGATCGTCGATGCGGCGGCGGGAGGCTGCGCGATCGTGCATTCCGATTCCGAAGAAGGCATCCAGCGACTCAACCAGGAAGCTGCGAAGGCGATGACGCGCGGCAATCTCGCAGGACTCGCCATCGCTCCGGAGCGCGCCATTCGGTGGATCACGGCGAATCCGGCCAAGTCGCTCGGCATCCTGGACCGGACTGGCACGCTCGAGGCGGGCAAGATGGCGGACGTCGTGGTCTGGAACGGCACGCCGTTCTCGGTCTATGCGCTCGCCGACCAGGTGTTCGTGGACGGCGTGCTGCTCTACGACCGCGCGCATCCCGCCGCGAAACCCCGCTCGGACTTTTCCCTGTGAGAACGCCCGCGTTCATCGCCGCCCTGCTGCTCGCGCCAGCTCTTGCCGGGGCGCAGGATGTCCTGATCCGCGGCGCGCGCGTGCACACCGCATCGGCCGCGGGCACGCTCGAGAGCGCCGACGTCCTCGTGCGGGATGGCCGCATTGCGGCGATCGGCGCCGGCCTCGCCGCGCCGGCAGGCGCCGCCGTGGTCGAGGCCGGGGGCCGGCCGCTCACGCCGGGTCTGTTCGGCGGGATCACGCAGATCGGGCTCGAGGAGGTGAACCTCGAGCCCTCGACCTACGACGCACAACTGAAGCTCGCGGCCCCGGCCTGGCAGCACATGTGGCGGCCGGAATTCGACGTGACGCCGGCCTTCAACAGCCGCTCCATCGTGCTGGCAGTCGCGCGCGTCGAGGGCGTGACCTGGGGCACGATCGCGCCGCTCGCCGCGGACAGCCTCGTCATCGGCCAGGGATCCGCCGTCACGCTCGACGGCCGCTTCGATGCTGCGCTCCCGAACAGCCGGACGCTGTTCGTGAACTGGGGCAGTGCCGCGCACGCCGCCTCGGGCGGCAGCCGCGCGGCGCAGTACATGCTGTTCGACCAGGCGATTCGCGAGGTGCGTGAGCCCGGTTCGAGCGGCGCCGCCGCGCTGCTGCAGCCGGAGGGCCGCGCGGCGCTCAAGGGCTACCTGGCCGGCGGGCGTGTCGTGTTCTTCGTCGAGCGCGCGAGCGACATCCGTGAGATCGTGCGCTTTGCACAGGCGCGCGGCATGAAGCCGGTGGTCGCAGGCGGTGCCGAGGCCTGGATCGTCGCCCGCGAGCTCGCTGAAGCGGGCGTGCCGGTGATTTTGGACCCGCTCGAGAACCTGCCGAGCGACTTCGACAAGCTCGGCGCGCGGTTCGATAACGCCAAGCTGCTGCACGAGGCCGGCGTCACGATTGCCTTTTCACAGACCATCAGCCATCAGCTGCGCAAGAACCGCCAGCTCGCCGGCAACGCCGTCGCGCACGGCCTGCCCTGGGAGGCGGCGCTGGCCGCGATCACTTCCGTGCCGGCGGAGATCTTCGGGCAGGGCGCCGCACGCGGGCGCATCGCTGCGGGCCAGGCAGCCGACCTGGTGCTCTGGAGCGGCGACCCGCTCGAGGTCACGTCGGTCGCGGAGCAGGTCTGGATCGCCGGCAATCCGGTCACCATGCGCTCGCGCCAGACCGAGTTGCGTGATCGCTACCTGGAACGCCTGAGGTCGGGCGCCACGGACTGACGTGGCCGCGCTCACGATCTTCCACAATCCGAAGTGCAGCAAGAGCCGTGAGACGCTCGCGCTGCTCGAGGCACGCGGTTTGCGCCCGCGCGTGGTCCGGTACCTGGAAAGCCCGCCGACCGCCGCCGAGCTCGCCGGGATCGTCCGCAAGCTCGGCATACGGCCCGAGCAGCTCGTGCGCAGGGGCGAGGACATCTACAAGGCGCGCTACGCGGGCCTCGCGCTCAGCGACGAGGAATGGATTGCGGCGATGATCGAGCACCCGGTCCTGATCGAGCGGCCGATCGTCGTCGCGGGAACGCGCGCCGTCATCGGCCGGCCGCCGGAGCGCGTATCAGCACTGCTCGACATGTGAAGAAGGCGTCCGTGCCCACCGCGCCGCAACTCACGCGCGGCTTCGCCGGCGTGTTCCGCTACAGCCGCCGGGCGCTCGAGCTGGTCTGGACGACAAACAAGGCTCTGAGCGTCGCGCTCGGGCTGCTGACGCTCGCCGCCGGCATGCTGCCGGCCGCCGTCGCCTGGGTCGGCGCCCTGATCGTGGACGCGGTCGTCGCCGCGATCCAGTCGGACGGGGGCGCGCGCAGCGCCGCCACTGGTCACGCGCTGTGGCTGGTCGCGGCGGAGGGCGGCCTGGTCGCCGCACTCGCCGGCGCTCAGCGCGGCATCTCGCTGTGCCAGTCGCTGCTGCGCGCGCAGCTCGGCCAGCGTGTCAATGCGATGATCCTCGAGAAGGCGCTGACGCTCGAGCTCGCGCAATTCGAGGACTCGGAGTTCTACGACAAGCTGACGCGCGCGCGGCGCGAGGCCTCGAGCCGGCCGCTATCGCTCGTCATGCGCACCTTCGGGCTCGCGCAGAACGGCGTTTCGCTCGTCAGCTACGGCACGCTGCTGGCCCAGTTCTCGCCGTGGGCCGTCGCCGTGCTGGTGCTCGCGGGGCTGCCCTCCTTCCTCGCCGAAGCGCGGTTCTCCGGCGCGGCATTCCGGCTGTTCCTCTGGCGTTCGCCGGAAACCCGCATGCAGCTCTATCTCGAGACGGTGCTCGCACGCGAGGACCATGCGAAGGAGGTCCAGCTGTTCGGCGTCGGGCCGCTGTTCCTGCAGCGCTACCGCGACATCTTCGGCAAGCTCTACCGCGAGGACCGCGACCTTACCGTGCGCCGCGACGGCTGGGGCTTTGCGCTCGGCCTGATCGCGACGGCGACACTCTACGGCGCCTATGCCTGGGTCGCGTTCGCGACGATCGCCGCGCGCATCACGCTCGGGCAGATGACGATGTACGTGATGCTGTTCCGCCAGGGGCAGGCAGCGGTTTCGGCGAGCCTCGCGGCGATCGGCGGCATGTACGAGGACAACCTGTACCTCGCGACGCTGTACGAGTACCTCGAGACGCCGGTGGAACCGCGCAAGGGCACGGCGGTCCGCGGGCCGAAGCCAGACGACGGGATCCGCTTCGAGAACGTCGCTTTCGCCTACCCCGGCTCCGAGTCGCCGGTGCTGAATGGCGTCAGCCTGCACATCCGGCCGGGTTCCGCGCTCGCGCTGGTCGGCGAGAACGGCTCCGGCAAGACGACGCTGATCAAGCTGTTGACGCGCCTGTACCGGCCGACGTCGGGCCGGATCACGCTCGACGGGCTGGATCTCGGCGAATGGGACGAGGCGGCGCTGCGCGCGCGCATCGGCGTCATCTTCCAGGACTTCGTGCGCTACCAGCTGATGGTCGGCGAGAACATCGGCGCAGGCGACGTGCGGCATCTAGATGACGAGCCGCGCTGGCGCGAGGCGGCCGGCAAAGGCATGGCCGCGCCGGTCATCGATGAGCTGCCGGAGAGATACCGCACGCCGCTCGGCAAGTGGTTCAATCACGGGCGCGACCTGTCCGGCGGCGAGTGGCAGAAGATCGCGCTCTCGCGCGCCTTCATGCGCACCGAGGCCGACATCCTGGTGCTCGACGAGCCGACCGCCGCGATGGATGCTGCCGCCGAGGCGACGGTATTCGAGCACTTCCGCGCGCTGACGCAGGGCCGCATCGCGATCCTGATCTCGCACCGCTTTTCGACCGTGCGCATGGCCGACCAGATCGTCGTCCTGCAGGACGGCCGCATCGTCGAGCGCGGCAACCACGACGAGCTCGTGCGGGCGAACGGCCACTACGCCCGCCTGTTCGAACTCCAGGCCCGTGGCTACCAATGACCTGAACGGACCTGAACGGTGCCGGGTCGCACTGACCTGAATGGTGCCGGGTCGCACTTATCGCACTTATTTGCAATAAGTACGATAAGTGCGACCCGGCACCGTCTGGGCTACTTCAGGTGACGGCGCAGCAGGTAGAAGGCGCCGACGCTGAGGCCGGCGAGCGCGAACATCGCGGATACCGCCGCGAGCAGCACGAACAGCAGCGCCCCCGACACCGGACGGGCGACAATGACCTCGCGGCTCGCTTCCAGAACCTCGAACAGCGCCCGGTGCACGTCGGCCGACTTCGCGAGCATGGCGAGCGCAATGCAGAGCAACGCCAGGAAGGCCGCGCGACGCCAGACCGCGCCATGGTGCCCAACAGCGCCTTCATGCTTCATCTGGCCGTGAGTCTGCCACAGGCGGCTGCCCGCCCCTACAATGCGACGCATGGCAACACGCATCGCCCTCGTCACCGGCGCCAGCTCCGGCATCGGCGCGGCCATCGCCCGCCGCCTCGCCGCAGACGGCTGGCAGCTGCTCGCCGCCGGCCGGGACGCCGCGCGCACCCAGGCGCTGGCGGCCGACGCCGCGGCAATCCGTCCCTGGGTGGGCGCGCTCTCGACCTCGGCCGACGCGGACCGCCTCGTCGCCGACTGCGTGCGCAGCTTCGGCGGGCTCGACCTGCTCGTGAACAACGCCGGGATCTACGAAGTCGCCGATACCGAGCGCACCACCGATGAATCCTGGCAGCGGACCATCGCCATCAACCTCTCGATGCCCTTCTATCTCAGCCGCGCGGCGCTTCCCGAGTTGCGCAGGCGCAAGGGCTCGATCGTCAACATCGCCTCGGACTGGGGCCTCAAGGGCGGCGCCAACGCGGTCGCATATTGCGCGTGCAAGGGCGGTCTCGTGCTGATGACGCGCGCCATGGCGATCGATCATGCCGACGAAGGCATTCGCGTGAACGCGGTCTGCCCCGGCGACGTCGAGACGCCGATGCTGTATCGCAGCGGCGCGACCCGCGGCGTGGATGAGAAGACGGCATTGCGCCAGGCGAATGCGGAATCGCGCAGCGGCCGCGTGACGACGCCCGAGGAAGTCGCTGCCGTCGTCGCCTTCCTCGCTTCCGACGACGCGCGGCAGATCAACGGCGCCGCAATCCCGATTGACGGCGGCGGCCTCGCCTGATGCCCGGCAGCGGCCTCGCCTAGTAGCGGAAGGTGTAGCTCAGCTTCACGGTGAGGTCCGACACCAGCGGGCGAAACGACCCGTCGCGGTCGAAATCCTCGCGCAGGGTATTGAACGCCAGCACGCCCTCCTGTCCCGCCCGCGGCACCCAGCGCAGGATGCTGTTGAGTCCGACCGTGTCCGTGACATTGTCGTACTGGATGAAGTTCTCCCAGGACCAGGCCGTGCTGAAGGCGACGTCGAGATTCAGCGTCGCGAGACGCGTGATGAAATCGCCCTGCGGCAGGTCAACGTCATTGTATGCGCCGCCAAGTACGACCTTGAGGTGCTTGCTCGGTCGCCAGGTCGTCCTCGTCTCGAACAGGAAGATGTCGCCATCGTAGAAACCGCCGCCGCAGACCGACGATTCGGTGGAGAGCACGCGTTGCTCGCCGGTCTTGAGGGTGATGCAGGTGTAGTCGAAGCGGTAGTCGCCGCCCGGGATCACGATGCCGTCTGAGATCTCGAACGGCTCGACGAACTCCTCCTCCTGGAACAGATGCATGAGCACCAGGTGATCGGACGACTGGTTCGCGGCCCCGAAGAACTTCAGGTTGACCTGCCGGCTGCGATCGTCCCCGTCGATCGGCTCGATGAACTCGGCCTCTACCTCGGTCTTGATACTGCGGATCCAGTGGCCATCGGGCCGCCACGTGTAGCCGAGCTCGGCGCTCGTCGCCTCGATGTCCGTGCGGCTCGCGAAACCGAGCGCCGGGAAGAAATTCCTCCCGAGCACCTTGAGCGCGGCCTTGCCGTTCCAGCCCTCGCTGTTCGGCACACCGAATCCGATTCCGTACCCGGCGTCGTCGCCGGAAACGCCTTCGGTGTCGGTCTGCTGGTACCAGGCCGTGGCCTCCAGGCTGCGCCCGCCGCCGAAGCGCGTGTTCAGGTAGCGGAAATCGACGCCGACCAGGCTGTTGTCGACGGCCGTATCGGGATTGCCGCTGGTCACGATGACGCCGAGGCTCGACTCCTCGAGCACGTTGACCGCGACACGCCCGACGAAGAGCTCCGCGGAATCCGGCCCGACGGCCGCGTCCTGGCGCACGCCCAGCACGCCCACGCTGACCGGTCCCGCGCGCCCGGTGAGCTTCAATCCGGCATCGAGCGTCAGCGTCTCGCCCTCGTCATCGAGGCCGATGCGGCGCGAGAAGAACGGCAGCCCGCTCTCCTCTTCCAGGCGACCAAACTGGAAGATGTCCGAGTCCTGCAGGAAGAAAGCACGCTGCTCCGGGAAGAACAGATCGAAACGCGTCAGGTTGACCTGGCGCGTGTCGACGGTCGTGCCGGAGAAATCCGGGTTGAGCGTCAGCGCCGCGGTCATGGACGGCGTGACCTTCCAGAACACGTCGAGCGACGGCTCCAGGAAATCGTCCGTTTCGTCCGTCACGTGGTCGCGCGTGGAACCTGCGCGCAGGCCGGGAACCACATCGAGCCCGCGGCCCTGCTGCAGGCCGGCCAGTCCCGTGACCAGCCCGGTGCGCACCAGGTCCTGCTTGCGGTTGTACGATACCCAGCCGAACTGCTCGCTGTCGGCGCCCTTCCAGCGCGTGAAGTTGACGCCCCAGGCGTCGCGCGCGGGATCGAAGGACAGTGTCTTGATGGGGATCGCCGCCTCGGCGGCCCAGCCCTCGTCGTCGATCCGTCCCGCGGCGTCCCAGAGCCCTTCCCAGTCCCAGTTCTGTCGCTCCTCGTCGATGTAGATGGCTTCGCTGCGCATCCCGTTCGAATTGACGTCGAACATGTAGCCGGCGCGGCCCTGGTCGAACGGATCGAGGATGATCGAAAAGCTGTCTTCCCCGAAGGAGTAGTCGCGCCTGCTCAGGACCTTCGCGACGATCCTGTCCGGCTGCGAGTCGAAGAACCGCGCCGCGAAATAGAGGTTGTCGTCGTCGAACGCGACGTACACGCGTGAACGCTCGCCCGGCGTGCCGAACTCGTTCGAAACGACGATATGCAGGTCCTCGACGAATGCGGCCTCGCGCCACACGGCGTCGTCGAGGCGACCGTCCAGCACGGGCGGCGTCGCCGCGCGGCGCGCCGCCACGACCTTGCGCCCGGGCGCATCCGCCGCCGCCGTCGCCGCGGCCGCTGCGGCCAGACACATGATCGCCGCGGTCACGGCACCCGTCTTCATACGGCAGTTTAAATTGTTGACAACTTGAGGAAAATCAAAGGCGTAAGGGGGTGTACGGCGTCTGTACGGCGCGCCGTACGGAAAAAACGTAAGCCCTTGCCAGATAAAATCTCCAATCATTTCAATGATAAAGCAGGGCTGCATCAAAAAACCTCGGGGAAAATAGGTTTTTTGGGCGATTAGCTCAGCGGTAGAGCGGCGCCTTCACACGGCGTAGGTCACTGGTTCGATCCCAGTATCGCCCACCATCCATCGATGTCATCGCGCCGATCGGCGCAAGCTCTCGCATGTAGCGGTTAGCGCCAAGCGCTGCAGCACCTGACGCGCCACTAGGCCACATCCTGTTACCTATCCAGATGCGCGAGGATCCTCGCGATCACCTCCGGCTCCGCGATGCTGGCGATGACCTTGAGCTTCCCGCCGCACCAGGCACAGGCCTCGATCTCGATGCCAAAGGCGCGCTTCAGCCGCCGCGCCCAACTCATCGCCACGTGCCGGGGAGTCGGCGGCCTGGCCGAGTCTTCGGCCATGGCAGACTGCTTGGCTGCGCCCGTTCCCCGGTGCGCGGGCGTCACCGCCTGTCGGGCTGAGGCCGTGCCGGCGGGACCGGCCGATATCGTCGCGCTGCCACGTGCGGCTGCCGGTCCGGTAGTCAGGCGGGCGCTAGTCGCCGGCGCGGCACGGGCGCTATGCTGCGGCACTCCGAGCCCGTTTCCCGCCAGTAGCCTGCCATGAAGCATCGCCTTGCCCGTGCCCTGCTGCTCTCCATCGTCCTCGCGAACGGGACCTCGCTGCAGGCGCGGGACACGCCCGAGCCCGGCACCACCGAGGCGATCCGCGCGGCGACCACCGACCCGCGCTTCCTGCCCGAGTCGCTCGCGCTGCTGCCCGATTCGGCGACTGTGCCCTCGCCATCGGACCACCTCGGGCGCATCGCAGGCGCGCCGGGAGAACTCGTCGACACCGCGCAGGCGCACGCCTACCTGCGGGCACTCGCCGCAGCCTCGCCCCGCGCGCGGCTCGTCCCGATCGGACGCAGCGAGCAGGGGCGCGAGATCCTGATGCTCGCGATCGCCGACGAAGCGGGTATCGCCACGCTCGATCGCCTGAAGGAGAACAACGCGCGGCTCGCCGACCCCCGCACGCTGGACGCCGCCGGGGCCGCGGCGCTGCTCGGATCGTCGCGGCCGTTCTACTACCTGAACGCGGGCATCCACGCCGACGAGACCGGCAGCGCCGAGGCGATGCTGGAGCTCGCCTACCGGCTGATCGTCTCGGAGGAACCGCGGCTGCAGGCGATCCGCGAACGTCTCGTCGTGCTCGTGAACCCGGTCGCGAACCCCGACGGTCGTGATCGCGTGGTGCAGTGGTTCTACCGCTTCCTGAAGGGCCGCACGGATTACGCCGCGCTGCCGCGCCAGTCGCCGCCCTACTGGTCCGACTACGCTTTCGTGGACATCAACCGCGACGGACACCAGCTCGTGCACCAGTCCGCGCGGGCCGTGCATCGAATGTTCATGGACTGGCACCCGGTGGTGATCCACGACCTGCACGAGGCGATACCGCTGCTCCTCAGCTGGAACGGCACCGGGCCCTGGAGCCCGAACATGAGCGGCATCACGATCAGCGAGATGCTGGAGATGAGCTTCCACGAGGTGCGCGCGCTCACCGCGCTCGGCATGCCCGGTGTCTCGACTTGGAACTTCGGCGAGGGATTCAGCCAGCACTACATCGACGGCATCGCGAACAACCACAACGCACTCGGCCGCGGCTACGAGACCTTCGGCAATGCGAGCGCCGAGACGATGCAGCGCGTGCTGGATCCCGATGAGTCCACGCGCGAGTGGTGGCGGCCCGTGCCGCCGCCGCCGACGCTCGCGTGGAGTGCCCGCGACAACGCGAACTACAACCAGGCGGGCGTACTTGCCGCGCTCGACTACAGCGCGCGCCACGCCGACGAACTGCTGATGAGCTTCTATCGCAAGAGCCATGCGTCCTGGCGCGCGGGCGTCGAGGAATCCCCGAAGGCCTTCCTGATCCCGCCCGCGCAGGGCGACCCCGCGCGCGTGGCGGAGATGGTCGCGCGACTCATGACGCAGGGCATCGAGGTCGGTCGCGCCGCGCGCGAGATCCGTTCCGGGGGACGCGTGTATCCCGCGGGGACTTTCGTGGTCGCCCTGGACCAGCCCTACCGAAACTACGCGCTCGACCTGCTGGCTCCGCAGCGCTACCCCGTGGAGTCCGGCGTCGAGCCCTACGACGATGTCTCTTGGTCGCTGCCGATGCACTATCGCGTCGAGGCCGTGGCCTCGGACGATGCGGCGCTGCAGGACCCGCGCCTCGCGCCGCGCCTCGCGGAGCCGCCCGCGGTGCAGGGCGCAGTCGAGGGCGAGGGTGCCGCTTTCCTGCTGGCCGATACCGGGCAGGAGGCGCTGCTCGCCGCGCGCTACCGCCTCGCGGCCTTCCGCCTCGAGGTCGCGAGCGCGGCCTTTAGCGCAGGCGGCAGGGACTACCCTGCCGGTTCCTGGCTGCTGCCCGCGCAGCCCGGGCTCGCGCAGGCGCTCGACGAGCTCGCGCGCGTCACGGGTCTGGTCTTCACCGCGGTCTCCCGCCTGCCCGCGGTGCAGAGCCGGCAGGAGACGGCGCCGCGCCTCGGGCTGTGGGTGCCGTGGGCCGACACCGACTCGATCGGCTGGATCCGCTACGCGCTGGATCAGCGCCACATTCCGTACACCTACGTGCGCGACGAGGACATTCGCACGGGCGCCTTCCGCGCCGGCACCGACGTGCTGCTCTACGGACATGTCGACCTTGAACTCGCCGAGCAGATCCACGGCCTGCCCGCACGCTGGGGGCCGATGCCCTGGAAGAAGACGCCGGCCACCCCCAGCCACGGATTCCCCGTGGAGTCCGAGGACATCACCGGTGGACCCGGCTGGCGCGGGCTGGCCGAACTGCAGGACTGGGTGGAGTCGGGCGGCCTGCTGGTCACGCTCGGCAGCGGATCCATGTTGCCGCTGGAAGCGGGCATCGTGCGCGGTGTCCGCCGCAGCGAGGGCGGTGTGCCGCGTTCCAGCGACGGGGGTGGCGAGAGCTCCGCGGCCGCAGCGGCCGCTGCCGGCACCCGCACACCGGGCGCACATCTGCGCGCGAGCTTCACGGACCCTGCGCATCCCCTCGCCTACGGTTACGGGGCCTCAACGTCCGTGTACCGGCAGAATTTCCCGCTCTACGACACGCCGCGCGCGTGGCTGCGCATGGCTTACTGCACGTCCTGCCTCGACGGGCCGCCCGATCCCTCGGGCGTGGTGATGCGCTGGGGCGCGGAGGGTCAGCCGCTGGTGGCGAGCGGTGGCGCCTGGGGAGAGGCGGGACTCGTCGGGCGACCGGGGATCCTCGATCTTCCCGTGGGCAAGGGGCGCGTGATCGCCTTCAACTTCAACCCGCTGCACCGCGACCTCAACCGCGGTGACAACCGCCTGGTGTGGAACGCGGTGCTGAACTGGCAGGCGATCCTCGCTCCCCGCAGCCTGCCTGCCGACAGGCGCTGAAGCCATTGCCGAACAGTCGTCATCCGCTCCGAGGTGTTCACCACGGCGATGGACGTGCTGGGCATCATAAACCCGACCAAGGCCACACGCCTGGCGCTGCAGAACGCCGCGTGCGTCGCCGGCGCGCGCATTAGGCGAATTCACTCGCCCGATTGCGGCTCCTGAGGCGCTTCGACGCGGATCCTGCGATCGGGCTTCAGGTCCAGCTGGCTGTCGGGGGAAGCGAGGCAGTCGATCAGCGCCGTGCGGCTTTCCGTGTCGCGAATACCCCCGAATGCCATTGTCGTTCCCGGCGCGAATGCCGCGGAGCCCGCGATGAACGCATCAAGCCGTTCCCGAGTCCAGCTGCCGCCGAGCGCCCTCAAGGCGGGCGAGTACTCGAAGTCTGCATCGGAGGCAACCTTTCGGCCTACGATGCCCACGAGGCTCGGAGCGACAGCGGGCGTTCCACCGGCCGGAGCGACATGGCAGTTGGCGCAGGCGCGGAAGATCGACGCGGCCGAGACGCCTTCATCCAGCTCCGCAGGCGCGATGAAATGGATGGCCCGATCATCGCTCCAGACGACCAGCGAGCCGTCGTGGCCCTAGATCACGTCCCGGATGCGTTGCCCGAATGGGAAACGCTCTGCCATGACGACGCGCCCTTCGCGAACGCGAAGCCGCCAAAATTCCTGGTCCCGCAGTGAACATGCCAGTAAGTCGCCGCGCCAACGCTCGAAACGGGGGCTCGTGATCTCGGACACGCAGGAAACCCCGATCGACGGCACCCAGGTGAAGTACGGCTCGATCAGGCCTTCTACCTTCCCCGCTTCCAGCGTCAGCGGCCAGCTGAAGGTTCCGTACTGCGTGCCGTAAGTAGCCAGCGGCCAGCCGTAGTTGCCGCCCTTTTCAATCAGGTTCAACTCGTCGCCGCCCTCCGGGCCATGTTCCGTCGACCAGACCTGGCCCGCGGCCGACACGGCGAGACCCTGCGCGTTGCGATGCCCGGAACTGTAGATCTCGGCGCTGCCGTCTTCCGGACCGACGGCAATGGTCTTGCCGAACGAATAGGCCGGGTCCTGTGCGACTTGCAGCCCGGCATTCCAGCCATCCATGCTGTGGTCGCCAATGGTCACCAGCAGGCGTCCGTCCGGCAACCATGCGAGGCGCCGCTTTCCAGCGCCCCGAAGCGCGGCGGATGACCTGGCAGCGACAAGGGCATGCAGGGCCGGGTCTCGAACGCCGTCTTCCATTTCAACACGGCGCGTTCGGACATCAGATCGTCAAGCGTGCCTTCGAGCGATGAGACGCGCATCACCCAGCAGCGGTCGGCGGACTTCCAGTAATGGTGCGAGACGAACACGCGATACCCGCCATTTCCCTGCTGCACGGCGACGCCGCCGATGCGAAACGCGTTTTTCACGAATGCATGCCTGGACGCTTCGTCGAACTCGGCCGCATTGACTGGCACCTTGTAGGCCAGGGGATGGAGTTCGAGCGACCGCATGTCGTCGGCCGGCTTGAACGCGAGGAGCTGCCCGCCGCCAGCCGCTCGGCAAGGGCGACGCTGCGGCGTAAGCCGCTGCGCAAGACAAAAAGCCAAGTAAAATCGTCGCGAGCCGGGGATTCATCGGCGCATTCTACGGGCGCGATCAGACCGGATCGTCGATCGACTTTGCGAGCGGCGTGAAGAGTCTCGGCCCCTGCTCCGTCATGTGCCAGATGTCTTCCATGCGCACGCCGAACTCGCCGGGGATGTAGATCCCGGGCTCGTTCGAGAAGCACATGCCGGCGGCGAGCGGCGTGCGATCGGCGCGCATGAGGTTGGGCGGCTCGTGGCCGTCCATGCCGATGCCGTGGCCGGCGCGGTGCGAAGTGCCGGGCAGGCCGTAGTCCCTGGCCCAGCCGAGCCGCTCGTAGTGGTTGCGCACGGCGATGTCCATGTCACCGACCGGCGCGCCGATCTTCGCCGCGTCGAGCACGATTTCCTGGCCGCGCCTGACCGTGTTCCAGACTTCGCGCTGGCGTGCCGTGGGCTCGCCCTGCACCCAGGTGCGCGAGATGTCGGACGAGTAGCCGTGAAATCTGCAACCCGTGTCGATGAGCACGACCGATCCGTCGCGCACCGCCTGCGGCTGCTCCGTGCCGTGCGGATAGGCGCTCGCCTCGTTGAGCAGCACCAGCGAGAACGGCTCGGCACCGCCCAGCGCGCGGATCCGGCCCTCGAGGATCGCGCGGAGGTCGCCGGCGGTCATGCCGATCCTGGTTTCGGCGTGCGTATGGCGGATCGCCGCGAGCGTGAGATCGTTCGAGGCCTGGATCAGCGCGAGTTCAACCGGCGACTTGATCATGCGGCAGGCGTTCACCAGCGCCTCGCCGGAAACGATCGGGCGATCGAATCCGGGCGCAGCGCGCGCGTGGTCGACGATGAAGTAGCGCGTGGTCCACTCGACAGCAAGCGGCGCCGCGGCCGGCGCGGCACGAATTGCGTCCGCGATCAGCGCGAATGGGCTCTGGTCCTCGTGCCAGGGCCGCACGTCGGCCGCGACCTCGAGCGATTCCTGGATCGAGGGCACTTCGAAGAACGGCGTCACGACCACGACCTGACCGCGCGCGGGAATAAGCGCCGCGGTCGTGCGCTCCGAACGCCACCAGCGGATGCCGGTGAAGTACTCGAGCGAACTGCCTGCCTCGACGAGAAGCGCCGCGATGCCGTCGCGCTGCATGAGCGACTGGACCCTGGCGACGCGCGCCGCGCGTTCCACCGGCGTGATCGGCGGGACGCCGGCAAATGTCGGCACGTTCTCTCCCTCCGCAATCGCGCAGCGCGAGCGCAGGCCGGCCGCGAGTGCGGCGCCTGCCGCCGTGAAGCCGAGGAAACTACGCCGGTCGACGTGAGTCATGGCTCATTCCTGCAGCACGAGGTCGGCGAAGGCCGGATCCGCATTGCCCCCGCACAGGACGAGGACGACGGACTGCCCGGCGTAGTCCGCCGCGGTCTTGAGAAAGGCAGCGACCGCAACCCCGGCCGCGCCCTCGAGGCGCTGACCGTCGTCGCGGCGGACACGACGCGCGGCCGCGAGAATCTCCGCCTCGCTCACCAGCACGGTGTGATCGATGACCTGCCGGCAGATGTCGAGCGTGATGGCGCCCGGTTCTACGCCGCCAGCGGTGCTGGTCGAGTAGGTCGGACGCTCCGGCACGTCGATGACCTTTCCCGCCCGAAGGCACTCGTACAGGGCCGGCGCATTCTCCGGCCAGCAGCCGACGATCCGGGTCGCGGGCGAAGCGCGCTTCAGGTACAAGCCGATGCCGCCGATGAGCCCGCCACCCCCGGTCGTCACGAAGACGGCGCCCAGCGCACCCGCCTCGGACGGGAGTTGCCGCAGCACTTCGACCGCGAGCGTGCCCTGCCCCTCGATGACCGTCGGGTCGTTGTACGGAGAGATATAGGGTCGGCGCGAATCGTCTGCCTCGCGCCGCGCTTCGAGCTCGGCCTGCAGGGGATCGCCGGCGACGACACGCAGCCGGGCGCCCAGGGACTGGATGCGGCTGCGCTTGACCGGGTGCAGCTGCTCGGAGACGAAGATCTCGACCGGGAACCCGAGCTTGCCGGCCATGGTCGCGACCGCGAGCGCATGGTTGCCGCTCGAGGCGGTGACCAGGCCGCGGGCCGCCTCCTCCCGCGGCAGCGATAGCAGCTTGTTGGCCGCGCCGCGCAGCTTGAATGCACCGGTCTCCTGTAGGTGTTCGAGCTTCAGGTAGACGCGCGCGCCCGTCGCGTCGCTGAGCGCGCGCGAGTGCGCGAGCGGAGTCTCGCGGACGTGGGGGCGGATGCGCTGTTCGGCGGCTACGGAATCCATCCGCCGCATTCTACGGCATCGTGATGATCACCTTGCCGCGGGCGCGGCCGGTCTCCAGGTAGTGCATGGCCGCGGCAGCCTCAGCGAACGGGAACGTCCGGTCGATCACGGGCGTGACCTTGCCTGCCTCCATCCACCCGGCGAGCGTCGCGAGGTCCTCGCCGTGAACTTCCTGCTCGACCGGGATGCCGAGGGCTGGGCGAGCGACCTGGCCAGGCTGAAGACCAAGTCCGGCGCCTGCGATACGACGGCACCGATCGAATCCGACGGCATGCTGACCGGCGAATTCACCTGGCGCTGCGAACGCGGGCGGATCAGCAGAACCCTGTTGCTCGCTCCTACCCGGCCGGCGCGCATCCAGGCCTTGCGCCTGTCGCGAGTGATGCCCTGAGCCTGCTAGCGCACGGGTTTCACTCCGCGTCGTACGCGAACAGGACGGCGACGATCTTCCAGCCGCCGCTTTCCTCCGCCAAATGCAGCCCCAGCTTGCCGGGGAGCTCCTCGCCCTCGTCCACGAAGATGAAGTCCGCGCTCACGCGCGCGATGCGCCGGCCCATGTCGATGCGGACGTTTTCGAGCCGCTCCGAGATACGCCGCCCGGTCGCGAAGTAGTCGCGCTGGCGCCCGAAGAACTCGTCCAGCGTGCGCGTCGTGATCGTGCCATCTTCGTCCGGAAACGCGACCACGACCGCCGGATGGAACAGGGTTCGCCAGCGATCGAGGATCGGGCCGGCATAGAGGCCGACATAGTCGGCTACCACCCGCTCGACGGCGGCCTGCGCCGGTTCAGCACGCGCCGCCGGAATCCCCGCAAGGGCCGTCAATGTGAGTACGCCCAGCACTTTGAAAATTTCGCTCACGCGCACGGCAGTGCCTCCTGGACCGGCATGACGCCGGTGACCCGGAGCCATGTTACCGCCGCCGCCGGCGAAATGAGGGCGCGAGGCCCCATTTTCATTTTTCGGCGCCCTGGCGCTATGCTTGCCCCATAACCCGAGTGGCGCCGTGACGCTGACCGAATTCTGGGAGTCGCGTGTCTCGCGCAAGCTGTGCGGGGGCGTACTGTCCGCCGCGCTTCACGTCGTGCTGTTGTTCATCGTCCTGTCCGGCAGCCGCTAGTACCTGATCCGCGAGGGCGACGCGCCGTTCTCGCACCTGCTTCACACGGCAGATTTAAATGCTTGACTTTGTAGGGACATCAAGGGTTTAAGGTGTGCGTACGGCGTCTGTACGGCGCGCCGTACGGAAAAAAAAGCACTGCGTTCTTATGTGATTGATTTACACGGAAACACTGGAAAAATAGGCATATTTGAAAGAAATTTACCGTCGAACGGCAGGAGTTTTGCAGAAAACACCGAGAAAAAATAGATCTCTCGGGCGATTAGCTCAGCGGTAGAGCGGCGCCTTCACACGGCGTAGGCCACTGGTTCGATCCCAGTATCGCCCACCATCCCCCCTGCGAATTCTTTGACCCTCACTCACCCGTCGAGCTGACGCGCTCTGGGTGATTCAAAAAGTAGCTCAGCGCATCTGCCGAGCAGGTGATTTCGGGAGCGAACACCTGCGCTGCAGCTCACGAGCGGATAGCAGCCCCTTACGGGGGCCAGTCCGACCTGACACCCGAGTTTAGTCCCGGACGGGAGTAGAGAAGACTGAACTCAGCGATCCCTGTTTGCCATCAATGACTTACACGTGTCACTAACCTGTGTGTAAGCGAATGTGTAAGTAACTATTAAGTTATGACGCTCGATACGTATCAGCAATTGGTGGGTGAGCGGAGAGTTTTCAGTTAAAGCACCGCGTCGAGACCTTTGCGATCCAATAAGTTGAGAAGCTTTAAAGACGGACCGCTCGGCTGCTTCTCACCAATCTCCCACTTGCGTACCGTCGAAGCGCTCGTGTTCAGCAACGATGCGAACACCGTCTGACTAACTTTCACGCGCTCGCGCAGTGCACGAATTTGTTTGCCTGCATATTGCGGGATAGGTTTCAGATCCAGCGCTTTGATCGCCCGCTGTTTCCTTCTGTCGATGAAGCCCAAACGACGAAGGTCATCGATGGTATCGTCGATCTCCTTTATAAGTCGGCTCTTCTTTTTCGTTTTAGCTTTCACAACAAATCTCCTCTATTGCAGCATCGGTAATCGCAATACCCAACTCGCGATGTGACAGGCCGAGTAGCGCTGCACCAAGATCTTGCAAATGCCGAAGCTCTTCACGGGTAATGCTGTCACGCTCAGACTTTTCGAATCCGAACACGAAAAACCAGTGCGCACCTTTTCGGGTCGCCACCAACGTGCGAACGCTTCCGCGCTTACCTCGCCCGGGCAGAGCTATACGCTTTTTGAGTACACCGCCACCCAAGTCAGCATCGATCAATCCGGCGGACATCTCTCGTACGGCTGCGCACAAAGCCTCATTGGTAAGCGATGACTTACGCATCCAACGAGCGAAGGTCCGGGTTTTGAAGACACGCCGCACTGGAGAACTGTGCCACTAGGTGGCATAGTTGTCAAATGAAACTACAGCTGATCGAATACGATTCACCGGATACATTCGACGTTTGAGCAATAGGATGACCGATATGACCTTTATCGTCGTTCCGTGTGATCAAGGAGGGTCTCCTACCCAGGCGATTCCAGAGATGCCGACCGCACTCGCTGAAAATTGTCTAGCAACTGCCGATCTCTATCGGCGTGTCGGTTTCTCGCCTCCTTGGATCGGCTACGTGACTACGGTGGACGGGAGAGGGGTCGGCGGCGGTGCATTTGTCGGTCCACCGAAAGACGGCTTCGTGGAGATTGCCTACTTCACGCTTGAGCACGAGCAAGGGAAAGGCTTCGCTTCAAGAACGGCCGCTGCGCTAGTGCATATCGCAAAGACGGCAGATCCACGGATAGGACTGAAGGCGTTCACCCTCCGGGAAGAGAATCCGTCGACGAGGATCCTCATGAAGCTTGGATTCACCATGGTGGGCACTGCGAAAGATGAGGACGCCGGCGAAGTATGGGAGTGGCAGCTCTCCGGTTCTTGAGACTGGGCCCGCTTGGATTCGAACCAAGGACCAAGGGATTATGAGAAGACTGTACTCAGGGATCCCTTTTGGGCATCAATGACTTAACATGTGTCACTAAGCAGTGTGTAAGAAAATGTTTAAGTAAATATCTTATTTTTGACACGCCGCAGGTCTGATTCCGATCGTAACCAACCCGCACAGATTTATTTTCATCAAGTTTTACTGAGTCGATCAGCCATTCGCGTCTGCCAACCGGGACCGGTGGACTTCCAGCGTGCGATGACATCGGCAGGCAATCGAATGGTTATCAACTTCCGAGGATTCGTTGATACCGGGCGCCCTCCTTTTCGAATCGAACCACGCGCGATCAACTCCGGCGTCAACTCGGGGAGCTCTTTATACTCTTTGACGGTCACAACGTGAGCATCCGACCGTGCAAGGTCAGATTTTAAGGAGCGGCGTGAGGCGCAGCGCGTACGTGGCGTCGGCTACGAACCCCGCATACCCATTACCGCGCATGATCTCGGTGAGCTTTCCTGTTTGCAGATCGAGGCTATGAATATCATGCCATTGCAGGTCGCGATTATTGAGACCAACGAGAATACGATCTTTAATAAGCAGTGAGACGCTCACGATCTGCACTCGGGTTTTTTCAAAGGGCGTGAGTGTGCGCTCGCCACCGGTTCGAACATCGACGCTGTAGAGCAGGAAGTTTTCATCTCCCACCTTATCTTGGATTTACATCACTATAGAGCTATCTGGTGACCAAAACACGGTTCGTATCGGTCGATCGTTGGAAGCCGTCAGCGGGCGCGCGGAGCCACCTGCAACAACCCATGCGGATGTGACGCATCCTGGAGCAGGCGTACCGCACGCGTACCGGTCAAGGAGACCGCCGGTGCCGGTGCGCTGGCGACGAGCGCGGTCTTCAGTTCCGCGAGCACCTTCGGATACACCGAGCGTGACTCCAGAGCGGTCCGCGTCGCGCGGGTCTCGGCACGGGCCCAGCCGAGCGCCGCGGCGTCCCGTGGCGGCTCGAGCCAGGTCAGGCGCTCAGAGGCGTCCATATCGCGCAGATGACGGTCGAACCAGCCGATGGTGCGCAACGCGGCGTCGACCTGGTTCTCGCGCTTGAAGAAGCCATGGCCCTCGTCGGGGTAGTAACGGGCGTCGAGGTATCGCACGCCAGTTCGACGCGGTGCCCGTTCGGGTCGAAGAAGTAGATCGACAGGAACAGCTCATGATTGGTCGGGCCGACGACATCGATGCCACGAGCCGCCAGCCGCTGCCGCACCAGTTCCAACGTCGCCATGTCTCTGACCTTGAACGCAATGTGCTGCACCCAGCTAGGCGTGTTCGGGTCGCGGCTCATGCTGCAGGTGATGCCGTGGTCGGCCAGCAGCCGCTGGAACTGCTCGCTGGCATATTGGCTGCCCTGGTCCGAGTGATGCAACAGCGCCTCGGGTTTGCCACGACGCCACACCGCCATTA
>Ga0194132_10000325_pt1 | contig 98860 bp, 96 predicted proteins | sample TA2KigOf80mmetaG_FD_148612 | JGI IMG/M metagenome (GOLD analysis project Ga0194132, IMG submission 148612) | Freshwater microbial communities from Lake Tanganyika, Tanzania - TA2015054 Kigoma Offshore 80m | ecosystem: Environmental > Aquatic > Freshwater > Lake | place: Tanzania: Lake... | reverse complement strand
GGATCGCCTCAAGCGCGACCTTGGCTTTGAACTCCCCGGAAAACCGTCTCCGCGTCCTCATGGTGGATTATCCTTCGCATCGGCGAATCCACCTTAACCGCCTGTCTCAGGAAGTGGGACCACCTCAAAGTATCGGTTCAACTACGGAAGAAAGTGGCATCTTGACCGAATGAAGCAGTCCATTATTCGCCTTCCGGCGGCGGCTAGCGGCCAGCCGGATTGGGCTTTCATGGAAAGCTACATCAAGTCACTTCCCCACAGCGGGAGCGTATAGAGGCACACATGGCGGAAAAGCCGAATGCCCCTAGGGGGCGCCCAATCAAGAACAAGATGGAGCGGATTCCGGCATCGCCAGAGCACATCGCGAGGGCCATTTTCAGGGCGGCAGACAAGAAGATCGTGAAGTCGGCTAAGCCCAAGAGAAAAAAGCCGAATTAGGAGCGCTGTCTAGTTTCGTATATAATTCCCCATCGATTACCTCGCGTTGCACGACCTGCTGCTGCACAAGAACCGGATGCACCGCGTCCTGCATCCGATGGTGCGCATGTATACCGACGTGAAGTCGATCGTCCGCGTCGGCATGAGCGCGGCGGACTGAAAGTCGGCCGGTCCGGGGTTCCCGGCCGGCGAATCTCCCCTTGTTCGGCCGGATCGGCCGCAGTACCGATCCGGGCATGGGCAAGCGGCTGATTCCCCCCGAACCGTCGGACGTCCAGGAGATCGCGCTGCGCGAGGCGCTGGAAGAGCGCTATCTCGCCTATGCGCTGTCCACGATCATGCACCGCGCGCTGCCGGACGCGCGCGACGGGCTCAAGCCCGTGCACCGGCGCATTCTCTACGGGATGCGGCTCCTGCGGCTCGATCCGGGCGCGGCGTTCAAGAAGTCCGCCAAGATCGTCGGCGACGTAATGGGCAACTTCCATCCGCACGGCGATCAGGCGATCTACGACGCGCTTGTACGCCTCGCGCAGGACTTCGCCTCGCGCTATCCGTTGATCGACGGCCAGGGCAACTTCGGCAACATCGACGGCGATAACCCGGCGGCCTACCGCTACACCGAAGCGCGCATGACCGAGGTCGCGCGCCTTCTGCTCGACGGCATCGACGAGAACGCGGTCGACTTCCGCCCGAACTACGACGGCCAGTCCGAGGAGCCGGTGGTTCTGCCGGCGGCGTTTCCGAACCTGCTCGCCAACGGTTCGCAGGGCATCGCCGTCGGCATGGCGACCGCGATCCCGCCGCACAACGCCGCCGAGCTTTGCGACGCGGCGCTGTTCCTGATCGACAATCCCAACGCGCGCGCCAAGACGCTGCTGAAATACGTTCACGGACCGGATTTTCCGACCGGCGGCGTGATCGTCGATCCGCCGGCCGCGATCGCCGAGGCCTATGCCACCGGCCGCGGCTCGTTCCGCGTGCGCGCGCGCTGGGAGGTGGAGGAGGGCGGCCGCGGCACATACCAGATCGTGGTGACCGAGATTCCATGGCTGGTGCAGAAGACCCGCCTGATCGAGAAGATGGCGGAGCTGTTCAACGCCAAGAAGCTGCCGCTGGTCGCCGAGTTCCGCGACGAGTCCGCGGAAGACGTGCGGATCGTGATCGAGCCGCGCGCGCGCACGGTGGACGCGGGCCTCTTGATGGAGTCGCTGTTCAAGCTGACCGAGCTTGAGAGCCGCATCCCGCTCAACATGAACGTGCTGTCGAAGGGCAAGGTCCCCAAGGTCATGGACCTCGCCGAAGTGCTGCGCGAATGGCTCGATCACCGCCGCGACGTGCTGGTGCGGCGCTCCAAGCACCGCCTCGCGCAGATCGACCATCGCCTGGAAGTGCTGGGCGGCCTGCTGGTCGCGTATCTGAACCTCGACAAGGTCATCAAGATCATCCGCAACGAGGACGAGCCCAAGCCCGTCCTGATGAAGACCTTCAAGCTCACCGACGTTCAGGCCGACGCCATCCTCAACATGCGGCTGCGCAACCTGCGCAAGCTCGAAGAGATGGAGATCAAGCGCGAGAACAAAGAACTGCGCGAGGAGAAGGCCGAACTCGAAAAGCTGATCCGCTCGGAGAAGGAGCAGTGGAAAACGGTCGCGGGCCAGGTCCGCGAGGTGCGCGACGCCTTCGGCAAGAAGACGCCGCTCGGCAAGCGCCGCACCGAGTTCGCCGAAGCCCCCGAGCACGACGAGGCCGCGATCGAAGAAGCCATGGTGGTGCGCGAGCCGATCACCGTCGTGGTCTCGGAGAAGGGCTGGATCCGCGCGCTGCGCGGGCACCAGGCGGACTTGTCGGGTGTGGCCTTCAAGGCCGACGACGGGCTGAAGTTCGCATTCCCGGCCGAGACCACGTCCAAAATTCTGGCGTTCGCGACCAACGGGCGCTTCTACACCATCGACGCCTCCAAGCTTCCCGGCGGGCGCGGCCACGGCGAGCCGGTGCGGCTCTATGCGGACATCGAGCAGGACGGCGCCCTCGTGTCGGTGTTCCGCTACCAGGGCGGCCGCAAGTTCATCGTCGCGAGCGCGAGCGGCCGCGGATTTGTCGTTCCCGAAGACGAGTGCCTTGCCAACACGCGCAAGGGCAAGCAGGTGCTCAACGTCAAGCCGCCGGACGAGGCGCGCGCGGTGGCGCCGGTCGAGGGCGAACTCGCGGCCGCCGTCGGCGAGAACCGCAAGCTTGTGATCTTCCCGCTCGATCAGGTGCCGGAAATGGTGCGCGGGCGCGGCGTGCGGCTGCAGCGCCACAAGGACGGAGGCTTGAGCGACGTCGCGACCTTCAAGGGTGCGGAGGGGCTGACCTGGATCGACAGCGCGGGCCGCTCGTTCACGCTGTCGCTGAAGGAACTGGCCGCATGGCGCGGCAACCGTTCGGACGCCGGCCGGGTGCGGCCGGACCGGTTCCTCACCAACAACAAGTTCGGCCGCAAGCCGGAGAGCAACGGCAAGAACGGCAACGGCGAAGGCAAGTAGCTCTCAGAAACCGAGCGAGAGCTTGGCCCGGAACTGGTGGCGCTCGAAATTGTCGAGATCGAGCCGCCGGTCCACGCCGGCGGCGCGCCCCCAAATCTGCGGCGTCCACACGACATTGAAGGCTGCATTTTCGGAGAGCTTGACCATCATTGTCGGGCCGAAGAAAAGCGCCTCGCCGACATTGCGATCCAGCGCCGAGCCTTCGAACGCCGCGAGGTAGCGGGCCTCGGCGCCGACAAACCAGCGGTCGTTGATCTGATAGGCGAGGGCGCCCGACACGTTGGTGCTCGACGACCGCACCCATCCGGCGGCCGGATCGTTGTCGGCCTTCTGGGTCGCGGGTGCGTAGTTCAGATTGAGCGCAGCGTAGAGGCGGTCCGGCACCAGAACGGTGTCGACGAACAGCTTGAATTCGACCGCATAGGCGGTAACGCCGGCGCCCGATGTGCCGTCGACGCGCGCCCAGCGCGGCTCCATGGAAAATGTCGCGGCCACGCGATTGGCCGCGCTGCGTTCGAGGAATCGCCAGCTCACCTCGCCGGAGATGCCGTCGAACCGCGTACGCTCCAGATCGTCGAGGCCGGTCACGTTGCGGATGCGGTGATGGCTGACGAACGGCGACAGCGCGACCGCAACGTTCTCGGCAATCGTCGCACTGAACTGGGTCTTGAGCGTGCCGGCCCAGTAGCGGCCGTCGGCCTTGCCCTCGCGGCCGGAGTATTCGAAGGCGAGGCCGCAATCGCCGGGGCTGCCGACGTCAGTCGGGCTGGTGAAGCCGAAGATGTCGCCGCCCGGCACGTTGGGGAACTTGTCGGGCTCGTCGGCGCCGGCGGGCTTGCGGCACAGGCCCCATGTGGGCAGGGCGGCGGGCGCGGCAGCCGCCTTGGTGGGCATTGTTCGTCGCCCGAGATCGGCCGCAACGGCGCCGTTGCCGAGAACCGGGGCCAGCAAAGTCGCCCCCGCCAGTACCCATCGAAAACCGCTACGCATCTGCACCCCCGCCCCAACTTTCGGAGCCCTTTGACATTTAAGCCGAAACCGTTAGATTGTGTTGCGAATGATTTGCATTTGCAATTCTTTTGTTGTGGACGGCAAGCAGGAGTCCGGAATGGGCAGGAGCAATACCAGGGGCGGGCGCGCGCGGGCCTTGCTGGCGGCATTGGCGCTCGCAGCCGCGGGCGCGCTGTGGAGCGCCGAAGGTCACGCGCAGACCAAGAAGCCGTTCCGCGTGGTGACGACGTTCACCGTCATTCAGGACATCGCGCAGAACGTCGCGGGGTCGGCCGCGGTCGTGGAATCGATCACCCGGGCCGGCGCCGAGATCCACGACTACCAGCCGACGCCGCTCGACGTGGTGCGCGCGCAGGCCGCCGATCTCGTGCTGTGGAACGGGTTCAACCTCGAACGCTGGTTCGAGAAGTTCTTCGAGAACGTCAAGAACGTGCCGAGCGTCGTGGTGTCCGACGGCGTTGCGCCGATGGGGATCGCCGAGGGTCCCTACAGCGGCAAGCCCAACCCGCACGCCTGGATGTCGCCGACGAGCGCATTGATCTATGTCGAGAACATCCGCAAGGCGCTGGTTAAACATGACCCGGCCAATGCCGCCACCTATGACAAGAACGCCGCCGAGTACGCAGCGCAGATCAAGGCGCTCGACGAGCCGTTGCGCAAGCGGCTGTCGACGATCCCGCAGAACCAGCGCTGGCTGGTCACGAGCGAAGGCGCGTTCAGCTATCTGGCGCGCGATTACAACATGCGCGAGGCCTATCTCTGGCCGATCAACGCCGACGAGCAGGGCACGCCGAAGCAGGTGCGCCGCGTGATCGACCTGGTGCGCAAGAACAAGATTCCGGTGGTGTTCAGCGAAAGCACGATCTCCGACCGCGCGGCGAAACAAGTCGCGCGCGAGACCGGCGCGCGCTACGGCGGCGTGCTCTACGTCGACTCGCTCAGCGCCGCGAACGGCCCGGTGCCGACCTATCTCGACCTGCTCAAGGTGACGGTCGAGACCATCGCCAAGGGCTTCGGCAAATGAACCTGCATCCCCAGCCCGCGCCGGCCGGAACCGACGCCGTTGCGGCGCCGGGTGCGAGCATATCGCTGCGCAACCTGACGGTGACCTACAACAACGGCTTCACCGCCGTGCAGGACGCCTCGTTCGAACTCGATCCCGGCACGATCTGCGCGCTGGTCGGCGTCAACGGCAGCGGCAAGTCGACGGTGTTCAAGGCCATCATGGGCTTCGTGCGGCCGGCGGCCGGAGAGGTGCGGCTCTGCGGCCTGCCGGTTGCGGAGGCGATCAGCCGCAACATCGTCGCCTACGTGCCGCAGAGCGAGGACATCGACTGGAATTTCCCCGTCCTGGTCGAGGACGTGGCCATGATGGGCCGCTACGGCCACATGAACTTCCTGCGCATGCCCTCGCGCGCCGACCGCTACAAGGTCGACCAGGCGCTGGAGCGCGTCGGCATGACCGAGTTCCGCAAGCGCCAGATCGGCGAACTGAGCGGCGGACAGAAGAAGCGCGTGTTCCTGGCGCGCTCGCTCGCGCAGGAAGGCCGCATCATCCTGCTCGACGAGCCGTTCACCGGCGTCGACGTCAAAACCGAAACCGCGATCATCGCCCTGCTGCGCGAGTTGCGGGCGACCGGCCACCTGATCCTGATCTCCACCCACAACCTCGGCAGCGTGCCGGACTTCTGCGACCGCGTGGTGTTGATCAATCGCAAGGTGCTGGCGGCGGGGCCGACCGCGCAGGTGTTCACGCAAGCCAACCTGGAGCGCGCCTTCGGCGGCGTGCTGCGCCGCTTCAATCTCGGCGGCGAGCAATTGCACGACGACGAAGATCCCCGCGGCGTCACGGTGCTCACCGACGACGAGCGGCCGCTGGTGTTCTACGGCGAAGGCAAGGGCCAGCCTCTGGCGGCGGACAATCCGCCGGACAAGAAGCCGTCATGATCGCCGAACTCGCCGTGCCGTTCGAATACGGCTACATGCTCAAGGCGATGTGGGTGAGCGCGCTGGTCGGCGGGGTCTGTGCGTTCCTGTCGGCGTATCTGATGCTCAAGGGCTGGTCGCTGATGGGCGACGCGCTGGCGCACTCGATCGTGCCGGGGGTGGCCGGCGCCTACATCCTTGGAGTCCCGTTCGCGGCCGGAGCCTTCTTCGCCGGCCTGCTCGCGGCCGGCGGCATGGCCTTCGTCAAGGCGCGCTCGCGGCTGCGCGAGGACGCGGTGATCGGGCTGGTGTTCACCGCACTGTTCGCCCTCGGCCTGGTGATGGCCTCGATCTGGCCCACCTCGGTGAGCGTGCAGACCATCGTGCTCGGCAACATCCTCGCCATTTCCGACGAGGACGTGGTGCAGGTCGCCATCATTGCCGCGGTGACGCTCGGGGTTCTCTCGCTGAAGTGGAAGGACCTGATGGTCACCTTCTTCGACGAAAACCACGCCCGCAGCATGGGCCTGAACGTGGACTGGCTGAAAATCCTGTTCTTCACGCTCCTGTCCGCCTGCACGGTCGCTGCGCTTCAGACGGTCGGCGCCTGCCTCGTCATTGCGATGGTGGTGACGCCGGGCGCGACGGCGTACCTGCTCACCGACCGCTTCGGGCGGCTGATCGTCCTCAGCGTCGCATTCGGCGCGGGGACCAGCTTCGCCGGCGCCTACATCAGCTACTTCCTCGACGGCGCGACCGGGGGCGTGATCGTCACGCTGCAGACGCTTCTGTTCATCGCCGCCTATCTGTTCGCGCCCAGGCACGGCGTGCTGGCGGCACGAAGGCGGCGGATCGAGGCCCTGGGAGCCCGCACATGACGGCGCTGATCGACTGGTTCGCGGTGCCGCTCAGCTACCCGTTCATGCAGCGGGCGCTGGTGGTGTCGGTGTTGGTGGGCGCGGTCTGCGCGGTGCTGTCCTGCTATCTCGTGCTCAAGGGCTGGTCGCTGATGGGCGACGCGATCTCGCACGCGGTGCTGCCCGGCATCGTGATCGCCTATGTCGTCGGCATTCCGCTCGCGATCGGAGCGTTTGCCGCCGGGCTCTCCTGCGCGCTGCTCACGGGCTACCTGAAGGAGACCAGCCGGGTGAAGGAGGACACGGTCATGGGGATCGTGTTCTCCGGCATGTTCGGCTTCGGCCTCGTGATCTTCACCAAGGTCGAGACCGACCAGCATCTGCTGCATATTCTGTTCGGCAACGTGCTGGGCGTGAGCGTGCGCGATCTGATCGAAACCGCGATCGTCGCCGGCGGCACGCTGGCCATCGTGCTGCTGCGGCGGCGCGATCTGCTGCTGTACTGCTTCGATCCCAATCATGCCCGCGCCATCGGCCTGCCGGTGCGGATGCTGCATTACGGGTTGCTGGTGCTGCTGTCGCTCACCATCGTCGGTTCGCTGAAAGCGGTCGGCATCATCCTGGTGATCGCCATGCTGGTCGCGCCGGGCGCGACGGCCTATCTGCTGACCGACAGCTTCGAGCGGATGCTGGTCATTGCAACCGCCGTTGCGGTCGGCTCCAGCGCGCTCGGAACGATTGTGAGCTTCCACATCGATGCGGCGACGGGCGCGTGCATCGTGCTGCTTCAGGCCTTCGTGTTTGCCCTGGCGTTCCTGTTCGCGCCGAAGCGCGGACTGGTGACGGTCTGGTTGCAGCGGCGCGCGGACGCGAAGGCCGCGACCTAGAGCCTTTCCGGCTTTGATGGAATCAAAGCCGGGCTCTAGCTTTTTGTTTTGACGCGTTTTCTTAACGCGAACCGGTATCCACTTCGCTCGAAACCGCTCTAGGCTTCCACCTTGACCCAGCCGTCCGGCATCAGGCGCTGCTGCGGCAGGAAGCGGCCCTTGTAGTCCATCTTGCGCGAGCCCGAGACCCAATAGCCGAGATAGACGTAGGGCAGCCCCATGCGCTTGGCGCGTTCGATGTGGTCGAGGATCATGTATGTGCCGAGCGAGCGGTCGGCGGCGTCCGGATCGAAGAACGAATAGACCATCGACAGGCCGTCGTTGAGCACGTCGGTCAGCGCGACCGCGAGCAGCGCGCCGGCTCCGCGGCCGTTGATCGAGCTGTCGGGCCCGCGCCGGCGATATTCGACCATACGGGTCTTCACGTGGCTGTCCTCGACCATCATGGCGTAGTCGAGCACGGTCATGTCGGCCATGCCGCCGTCGCGGTGGCGGGTGTCGAGATAGGCGCGGAACACCGAGTATTGCTCCGACGTCGGCACCAGCGCGCGCATCTCGCCGACGATGTCGGCGTTGCGCTCGCGCGCGCGCCGCATGCTGCGCGTCGGGCGGAAGGCATCGGCGATCACGCGCACCGACACGCAGGCGCGGCAGGACTCGCAGGCCGGGCGGTAGGCGATCGACTGGCTGCGCCGGAAGCCGCCGTGGGTGAGCAGGTCGTTCAGCCCCGGCGCCCGGTCGCCCACAAGGTGCGTGAACACCTTTCGCTCCTCCTTGCCGGGCAGGTACGGGCACGGCGAGGGCGCGGTCAGATAGAACTGCGGAGTGTCGCGGGAATGCTGGGTCACGGCCGCCGTCGAATATGCCGGCGGACATGCCCGCCGGCCGGAAGGCCCATGTTGCCCCGAAACGCCGCCGCTTCAAAGGGGTGGCCGGCGGAACCGGCTAGTGGTCTGATTTTAACATTCGCATCCCGTTTCGGCAGCATGTTTGCGAATGTTGGAATCGAAAGACCACTAGCAAGTATATGTTCCTAGTGGAGTCCGGATTTGACATTCGCTTCTCGACTTCGCGGCGAGCTTAATAGCGAATGTCAAATCCACTCCACTAGGCTGGGCGGCGGGCCGACCGCAAACCGGCAGTCCGTGCCTCGTTGTTGATCACGACCGTGCCCACCAGGATGTCGTGCAGGCAGCGCCGCCGCTCGTTGAACAGGCTCACCAGCAGGACCAGCGGCGTCAGCGCCGAAATCGTGATCCAGAACACGATGGCGTGGACCGCGCCCAGCACGAAATAGGCCGGCGAGCCGTACCAGGTGCGCATTTCGAGATCCATGATTCGCATGCCGATTGTGGCCGACGACGGGCTGCCGAGCGTCAGGCCGTAATAGGCGACGGCCCAGATCACCATCCCGGGCCAGAGCAGCGCGTAGAGCAGAAATCCAAAACCGAAGGTGACGATGCCGACCACGAAAATGAACGTCGCAACGAATGCGACCGGAACCGCCAGAATCACGAAGTCGATCAGGAACGCCACCAGCCGCCGCGCCAGAACCCCCTCGAACAGTTCGGGGTTCGCCGCCGGATCGTAGGCGTGCGGTTTGACCTCGACGGAAAACCCGATGCGCTTCGGCTCGCTCGTGGCCATGATTCGAAAGCCTCTATCGGTCCCCAAGCAGATGGACAAGAATCGCCCCGGTTTCAAGTGGTTCCCGTGCCGCAGCGACGTGCTCACGCCCATGGCGAAAGTCGAATGGACGGGCGGCTAGTGGTCCGATTCCAGCATTCGCATCCCTGTTCGGCAGGCGCGTTTGCGAATGTTGGAATCAAAGGACCACTAGCAAGTATAAGGTTCTGGTGGAGTTTGGATTTGACATTCGCTTTTGGAATTCGCGGCTAGCTCATTAGCGAATGTCAAATCCACTCCACTAGGAGCCTTAAGCTTGGGCCTGACGCTCGCCGATATCGAAGCTGCGCGCCGTGTCATCGCGGGTCACGTGCTGCGCACCCCGATGCTGCCCGCGCCCCGGCTCGGCGCGCTGACCGGCGCCGAGGTCCACGTCAAATACGAGAACCTCCAGGTCACCAACTCGTTCAAGGAGCGCGGCGCGTGCTGCAAGCTCGCCTCGCTGACGGCCGAAGAACGCGCGCGCGGCGTGATCGCCATGTCGGCCGGCAACCATGCCCAGGCGGTGGCCTACCATGCGGCTCGGCTCGGCATTCCGGCGACCGTGGTCATGCCGGTGACGACGCCGTTCGTGAAGGTTGCGGCGACCAAGGCGCATGGCGCGCGGGTGCTGCTCGAAGGCGAGGGCCTCGGCGAAGCACAGGCGCGCGCGGAAGCCGTGGCGCGCGAGGAGGGCCTGATCTGGGTTCACCCCTACGACGATCCACGCATCGTCGCAGGCCAGGGCACGATTGCGCTGGAAATGCTGGAAGACGCCCCGGACCTGGAACTGCTGATCGTGCCCATCGGCGGCGGCGGATTGATTTCAGGAATCGCGACAGCGGCCAGGGCGATGAAACCGGACATCGAAATCGTCGGCGTCGAGGCCGCGCTCTATCCGTCGATGTGGAACGCCGTGCACGGCGGCAATCGGCCGCTCGGCGGGGCGACGCTCGCCGAAGGCATCGCAGTCAAGAACGTCGGCACGCTGACGCTGCCGATCGTGCGAAGCCTCGTGTCGGACATCGTGCTGGTGGGCGAGGACCACATCGAGCGGGCGGTCAATGCCTACCTCACCCTGCAGAAGACCATGGCCGAGGGCGCGGGTGCAGCGGGGCTCGCCGCCATGCTCGCGGAACCCGGGCGGTTCGCCCGCCGCAAGGTCGGCCTCGTGCTGTGCGGCGGCAACATCGATCCGCGCATGCTCGCCACCATCACGGTGCGCGGGCTGGAGCGTGAGAATCAAATTGTCTCGTTCCGCCTGACCATCGCCGACCGGCCCGGGCTGCTCGGACAGATCGCGACCATCCTCGGCCGGCGCGGCGCCAACATCCTTGCGGTCGATCACAAGCGGTTGTTTCTCGACGTGCCTGCCAAGGGCGCGCGGCTCGACGTTACTGTCGAGACGCGCGATGCCGCGCATGCGGACGAAATCCTCGCGGCGTTTTCGGCCGAGGGGATCGCGGCGGTCCGTGTCGATACCGGCGACGTGATGGAATAACGCGCGCTATTGCGCCGGACGTGGTGGCGTGAGCGGCACCGGAGCCTGGGCTGGACCCGGCGCCGGTTGGCGCGCTGCGGCCGCCCGCGGCCTGCGCGGCGGCAGCGGAATGGGGCCGGAAATCGGCACGCCGGGTTCGATCGCTTCCTGTGTCGGGACGGCGGCGCCGGGCGGCGCGCTGAACGTCAGCATCGGCGGCGCCAGCGCGAGCGATTGCATCATCGGGAGCGGCGGCGGAGGCATTGAATCGTCGGGTGCGGATGCGGCCAAGCTCTGTGACGAGTCCGGTGCGGCACCTTGGGCGGATTGCGAAGCGGTCTCCGGCACGGAGGCGCGCCCGTCGGTCGCTGCCGCGGGCGCCTCGGGCGGCGCTCCGGCAAGCGTCATCGGACCGGGGATGGAGATCGTCGGCGGCACGATGAAGGCGCGGAGGAACCATAGGACCGAAGCCACCACGGCCAGCACCGACAAGATGACGACCAAGCCGGCGAAGAACCGCCGGACCCGTCCGGGCCTGGTGGGCGCCACGCCATCCCATCGCATGGCTGCGTCGACTTTGACGTCCATGGCCACCTTCAAACGCCACAACGGCGGCTATGATTTTATTCTAGCCTAAAACCGCCCGGCGCGGCAGCCAGCGAATTCGAGGGTTAAAGGGCCACGTAACTGCCTGAAAATCAGCTCTTTTTGAGCTTCTCGGCCACCCGCGGGGCGAAATAGGTCAGCACCCCGTCGGCGCCGGCCCGCTTGAACGCCATGAGCGTCTCCATCATGGCCTTGTCGCCGTCGAGCCAGCCGTTCCGGGCGGCCGCCATCAGCATCGCGTACTCGCCCGACACCTGGTAGGCGAAGGTCGGCATGCCGAAGGCGTCCTTGATGCGGCGCAGGATGTCGAGATAGGGCAGGCCGGGCTTGACCATGATCATGTCGGCGCCTTCGGCGATGTCGAGTTCGGCCTCGCGCAGCGCCTCGTCGGAATTGCCCGGGTCCATCTGGTAGGTGCGCTTGTCGCCGGTGAGCGTCGCCGACGAACCGACCGCGTCGCGGAACGGGCCGTAGAAGGCCGAGGCGTATTTCGCCGTGTAGGACATGATCGACACGTCGGCGAAGCCCGCGTCGTCGAGACCGTCGCGGATCGCGCCGACGCGGCCGTCCATCATGTCGGAGGGCGCGATGACGTCGCAGCCGGCCTCGGCCTGCACCAGCGCCTGCTGCAACAGCACCGCGACGGTTTCGTCGTTGAGGATCACGCCGTCGCGCAGCAAACCGTCGTGACCGTGGCTGGTGTAGGGATCGAGCGCCACGTCGCACAGCACGCCCACTTCGGGGACGTTCTTCTTGATGGCGCGGATGGCGCGGCAGACGAGATTGTCGGGGTTCAGCGCCTCGCTGCCGTTCTCGTCGCGCAAGCCGGGATCGGTATAGGGGAACAGCGCGATGCAGGGGATCGCAAGCTTCGCGGCGCGCTCGGCCTCGCGCACGATGTCGTCGACCGGCAGCCGCTCCACGCCCGGCATCGAGGCGACCGGCGCGCGATTGCCCTCGGAGACGAACATCGGCCAGATCAGATCGTCGGTGGTGAGAACGTTCTCGCGCACCATGCGCCGCGCCCAGTCGGCGCGGCGGTTGCGGCGCGGGCGGATGGTGAGGTCGAGCGCGTCGCCTTGCGCCGCACGTTCGCCTGCCTCGGTGGGGACGACGCGGACGCGGGATTCCAGCGGGCGACCGAATTTGATGGCCATGGGAGGCTCGCCTTCTCGTCATCGCCGGGCTTGACCCGGCAGGCTATCTATAGCGTCTAGAATCGTCCCACGACAGATGGCCCGGCGGATCGTCGAGGCCTGTGGACCGCAGAGATGGATTTCGATCTCACCGAGGACCAGCGCGCGTTCCAGGCCACGGCCCGCCAGTTTGCCCGCGAGGCGATGGCGCCGAAGGCGCGCGACTGGGACGAGCAGGAGATTTTCCCGGTTGTGGAACTGCGCGGCGCCGCGGCGCTCGGCTTCGGCGGCATCTATGTGAAGGACGACGCCGGCGGCTCAGGCCTGACGCGGCTCGACGCCACCGTCATCTTCGAGGAGCTGGCGCAGGGCTGCACCTCGACCGCGGCCTATATCTCGATCCACAACATGGCCGCCTGGATGATCGACGCCTATGGCGGCGCGGAGCAGCGGCGCAAGTTCCTGCCGAAGCTCTGCACCATGGAGCATTTCGCGAGCTATTGCCTGACCGAGCCGGACGCAGGTTCCGACGCCGCGAGCCTGAAGACGCGCGCCGTGCGCGACCGCGAGTTTTACGTGCTCAACGGATCGAAGGCGTTCATCTCCGGCGGCGGCGTGTCAGACGTTTACGTGTGCATGGTTCGCACCGGCGGAGCGGGGCCGAAGGGCATCTCCTGCATCGCGGTGGAGAAGGGCACGCCGGGACTTTCGTTCGGCGCGCAGGAAAAGAAGCTCGGCTGGAAGTCGCAGCCGACCGCGATGGTCAATTTCGAGAACTGCCGCGTGCCTGCGGAAAACCTGATCGGCAACGAGGGCGACGGCTTCAAGATCGCCATGGCCGGGCTCGACGGCGGACGGCTCAACATCGCGGCCTGCTCGATCGGCGGCGCGCAGTTCTGCCTCGACCGCACCGTCGAATACATGCGCGAGCGCAAGCAATTCGGCTCGCGGCTGTCCGACTTCCAGGCGCTGCGCTTTCGCATCGCCGACTATGCAACCGAAATCGAGGCTGCGCGGCTGATGGTGCGGCGCGCCGCCGTTGCGGTTGGCAACGGCGAGCCCGGCGGAACGCGGCTTGCCGCCATGGCCAAGCGCCACGCCACCGACGCGGGCTTCGATGTGGTCAACGGCTGCCTGCAGATGCACGGCGGCTACGGCTACCTGCGCGATCATCCGATCGAGCGGGTGCTGCGTGACGTGCGCGTGCACCAGATCCTGGAAGGCACCAACGAGATCATGCGGCTGATCGTCAGCCGCGATCTTCTCGGCAATTAGCCCGGCCGCGCTTTTCGTCGAATTGCCGTGACGCTGCCCATTTGCGATGGTGGCCCGATCCGGACGTCGCCACCGTCGCAAAGGGGGTCAGCCATGAGGTCCGTCGCCAGTGCAATTGCCGTTGCGGCATTTGCGATCGCGTTCGCCTGCACGATTAGCGTCCTGGCGGTTTCGTCCGCAGATGCGGCCGGCAAGGGTAAATCTGCGAGCAGCCGTTCGGGCGCGGGCAACACCGGCAGCACAGGCGGCAGCAGGGCCGGTACCGGAAGCCGCTCCAAATCCAGCAAGAGCCGTGGCACCAAAGGCCTGAGCGGTACGGATTTGGGCAGCGGCCGCTAGCGGGCTTCGCGAACCAAAGGCTTGGGAGAATTGTCGTGTGGGCCGGCCACCTCGCGCTTTTGACAGCGGCGTTGTTCGCGGGCGCGGCGATTTACATCAATTTCGCCGAACACCCGGCGCGGTTGCTCACCGACGACCGCGCGCTGCTCGTGCAATGGAAGCTCGCCTACAAGCGCGGCTTCATCATGCAGTCGGCGCTGGCCGCCATCTCGGGCCTCTTCGGCATCGCGGCGTTCTTCGTCACTTACGACTGGCGCTGGCTGCTCGGCGCGGCGCTGATCCTCGCCAACTGGCCGTTCACGCTCTACGTCATCATGCCGACCAACCGCCAGCTCATGGAAACGCCCGACGACGACGCGAATTTCCAGACCCGCGCACTGGTGCAGCAGTGGGGCTGGCTGCACATGGTGCGCAGCGTGCTCGGCACGCTGGCGGTGCTGGAATATTTCTGGGCGCTCAATTGACCGGCGAACCCGAAATCCTGTTCGAGCGGCGCGGCGCGGCGGGCCTCGTCACGCTCAACCGGCCGAAAGCGCTGAACGCGCTGACCCTGAACATGGTGCGGCTGCTTGCGGCCAAGCTCGACGAATGGGAGCACGACCCCGCCGTGACGCGGATCGTCGTCACCGGCGCTGGCGGCCGAGCGTTCTGCGCCGGCGGCGACATCCGCGCGCTCTACGATCTCGGCATTGCCGGCCGCCACGCCGACATGCTGCCGTTCTGGCGCGAGGAGTACATCCTCAACGTCCGCATCAAGCACTATCCCAAGCCCTGCATTGCGCTGATCGACGGCATCTGCATGGGCGGCGGCGTGGGTTTGTCCGTGCACGGCAGGCATCGCGTGGCGGGCGACCGCTATGTGTTCGCCATGCCGGAGGTGAGCATCGGTTTCTTTCCGGACGTGGGCGCGACCTATGTGCTGCCGCGGCTTCCGGGCGAGCTCGGCGCTTACTGCGCGCTGACCGGCGAACGCCTCGGTGCGAACGACGCCGTTGCCGCAACGATTGCGACCCATCGCGTGGCGTCGGGCCGCTTTGGCGAACTTGCCGATGCGTTGGCTGGATCAAACCCGGTCGATGCGGTTCTTGCGGATTTCGCCGCGCCGCCCGGCGAAGCGCCGGTTGCCGCGAAGCGCCCGGCGATCGACCGGATGTTCGCGGGCGACAGCGTCGAGACGATCCTGGCGGCGCTCGATCGCGAAGCCTCGCAGGGTGGCACCGATGCGGATTTTGCCAAGGCCGCGGCAGCCACCATCCGGACCAAGTCGCCGACCAGCCTGAAGATTGCGCTTGCGCAGGTCCGCGCCGGGCGGCAGATGACATTCGGCGCGTGCATGCAGACCGAGTTCCGCATAGTGTCCCGGATCATTCACGGCCATGACTTCTACGAAGGAGTGCGCGCGGTGATCGTGGACAAGGACGGCGCCCCGCGCTGGAAGCCTTCGACGCTCGGCGATGTGACGCCCGCGGACGTCGCGCGGCACTTCGCGGCGCTGGGCCCGGACGATCTGGTGCTGCCGTGAGCGATCCTTACGCGACCGATCCCGCCCGCACGCTCGATCCGGTGCAGGCCGAACAGCCGGCGGCGCAGACGGTGCGCTGGACCGGCCACCTGCTGCTGTTCCTGCGGGTGATGGCGGTGCTGTCGATGGCGAAGGGGCTCTATCACTGGGCCGTGGTGTGCGGCTTCACGGGCCCCGAAGGCGGCTTCGAGGCCCAGACCGTGCCGTGGCAGACCGCGACCGTGTTCTTCGCCGTGATCGATCTGGTCGCCGCGGTGGGCCTGTGGCTCGCGGCGCCATGGGGCGCGGTGGTGTGGCTGACCGCAACCGTGTCGATGGCCGCGGTCGAGATCATCTTTCCGCAGGTCTACGGCGGCCGGATGCCGGTCGTCGCGATCGAGGCGGTGCTGCTCGTGTTTTATCTGTTCCTGGCGATCCAGTCGGCGCGCGAGCATCCGGGATAACGCCTGCGACGGCGCGCGGCCTTGCGCCGCGCCAAGCGCAATGGGAGTTTTCGTCGCGCGTCAACGTCGCCGAGGTTGGGGGCCTCATGATCTGGAACGGCCAGTCGCCGTGGAATGGAGAGATGGGAATGAATCGTCGTGAAGTTCTGAAACTCGGAGTGGGTTCGGTCGCAGTTGCAACGGCGGGTTGGAGCGCACCCGCCGCCGCCCAGGCCGCAGCCTGGCCGACCAAGACCGTGCGCATCATCGTGCCGTTTTCGGCCGGCAGCGCCACCGACCTCGTGCCCCGCGCCGTGTTCGAGCAGGTGTCGAAGCAGGTGGGGCAGAATATCATTGTGGAAAATCGTCCCGGCGGCGGCGGCGCGATCGGCATCGGCGCGGTCAAGTCCGCGGACCCGGACGGCCACACCATCCTGGTGCACTCCAATTCGTTCATCACCACGCCCGCGATCCAGTCGATGCCCTGGGACCCGCCACGCGATTTCGCCGGCATCACGCCGCTCGGCAACGTGCCGCTGGTGCTGGTGATCGCGCCGTCGAAAGGCGTCAAGACGCTGAAGGAGCTGGTCGACCGCGCCAAGGCCAAGCCCGGCTCGCTCAACTACGCGGCCGCCGGCATCGGCTCGCCGCCGCATCTGACCATGGAGCGCTTCCGCGTGGCCGCGGGATTCACCGGCCAGCTGGTGCCGTTCCGCGGCGCGCCCGAGGCGCTGACCGAGGTCATCGCGGGCCGCGTGGACGTGTACTTCTGCCCGATCACGCCGGCGCTTCCGCTCGTCGCCGAGGGCAAGGTCATTCCGCTCGCGGTGAGCAGCAGCAGCCGCGCCGCCGGATTGCCCAACGTGCCGACCACGGTCGAAGCGGGCTTCCCGAACTCGGGCTTCGACTTCTGGATCGGGGCCATGGTGGTCAAGCAGACGCCGCGCCCGGTGGTCGAGAGAATCCACGCCGAGGTGGTCAAGGCGCTCGCCAGCGCGCCGGTCAAGGAACGGCTCGGCAAAATGGCGGTCGAGCCGCTGACGCTCACGCCCGCGCAATTCGACGCCCGCATCGCCAAGGAAACGCCCGAGGCGGTCGAGCTTGCCAAGGCGGCGGGCGTGGCCAAGCAGCAATAGCTGCAAACACATACCGCCCAGCAATCCCGTCCGGCCCGCGCCGGGCGGGATTTTCGTTTGCCCCTTTCACGCAGCGGGGGTCTCGGGCTTAATGGCCGCAAATATGCGGGAGGATGAATATGGCCACGATCGGCTTCATCGGGCTCGGCAACATGGGCCTGCCGATGGCGAAGAACCTGCTCAAGGCCGGACATGCGGTGCAGGGCTTCGACGTGAGCAAGGCGCAGGCCGACGCGCTTGCAGCAGCGGGCGGCACGGCCGCGGGCGACGTCGCGGGCGCGGCAGCGGGCGCTGAGATCGTCGTCACCATGCTGCCGGCGGGCCAGCAGGTGCGCGAGGTTTATCTCGGCGCGGGCGGAGTGCTTGCGTCCGCTGCGCCCGGCGCGTTGCTGATCGACTGCTCGACGATCGATGTCGCGACCGCGCGCGACGTTTCGAAGGCCGCCGAGGGCAGGGGGCATGCGATGCTGGATGCGCCGGTGTCCGGCGGCGTCGGCGGCGCGCAGGCCGGCACGCTGACCTTCATGGTCGGCGGCACGGACGCAGCCTTCGCGCGCGCCAAGCCGGTGTTCGGGGCGATGGGCAAGACCATCGTGCACGCCGGCGGTTCGGGGAACGGTCAGGCCGCGAAAATCTGCAACAACATGGTCCTCGGCATTTCGATGATCGCGGTGTCTGAGGCCTTCGTGCTGGCCGAGAAGCTCGGCCTCGATGCGCAGCGCCTGTTCGACATCGCGTCGAAGTCGTCCGGCCAGTGCTGGTCGATGACGAGCTATTGCCCGGTGCCGGGCCTGGTGCCGGCGTCGCCCGCCAATCGCGACTATCAGGCGGGCTTCACCGCGGCGATGATGCTCAAGGACCTCAAGCTGGCGCAGGACGCGGCTGCGGCCGCCGGCGCAACGACGCCGCTCGGCGCCGACGCCGCCCGAATTTACGAGGCCTATGTTGCGAGCGGGGAGGCCGGGCGGGACTTCTCGGGCGTGATCCGTTTCGTTCGCGGCTGACGCGCCTCCGGGCCGACGGTTAACGAATTGCAGCGGAACCAGCGTTGCGCGAACCTTCGCGTGCCGACAACCGCATTGCGCCTGGAATGCCGTCGCGACCGCCGCCGAACCCAGCAACTGTCTGCAATTCTAGGCGACGTTTAAACCTAATCTTCATTCTACAATTTAAGCCGATGTTCAACGGTTACGCCTATGGTCCGTACACCGACGGGGGAACAGGGCCCGTCGAAAACGCGACAAAAACATACGGGAAGGCGTCATGATGAAGACCGTTGTCAAAACGGTCGAGCCCGCCGAACGTCAGGCGAAGTTCGACCACATCCGGCCGCTCTATCTTGATGCCTTGACGCTGGTCGAGCGTCTGCATCGGCGCTTGCTGGACGTGATCAAGGACGAGTTCGACCGCCGCGGCCGCTCCGACATCAACTCGGTGCAGGCGCTGCTGCTCTACAACATCGGCGACAAGGAGCTGACCGCGGGCGAGCTGCGCACGCGCGGCTACTACCTCGGCTCCAACGTCTCCTACAATCTGAAGAAGCTCGTCGAGATGGGCTTCCTCGATCATCAGCGTTCGCGGGTCGACCGCCGCTCGGTGCGCATCAAGCTCACCGACAAGGGCCAGGAGGTCCGCGACATCGTCGACGGGCTCTATCAGAAGCACGTGCGCACGGTGGAGCAGGTCGGCGGCATCAACGCCGAGGAGTTTGCGACCCTCAACAAGTCGCTGCACCGGCTCGAGCGCTTCTGGACCGACCAGATCCTCTATCGCCTCTGATCGGGTTTCGCGGCCCCCACACCACCATCCATCGCCGCGATCCGGGCCCCCGGCCGTTCCTCCGCCGGGGGCTCGGTGCGTTTTGCCGCAGCCGCCGCCGCTGGAACGGGTCACGGGACGCCGCGGAAGGCCACAAAATCGCCAATACGCCCGCATACCCGGTGTCACGGATGTGAACATCGGCCTCTTGTGGCCCGCCTGCGATCGGGGCCACTTAGGGGTACGAACACGGGGGATTCGGGGACCCGATGCCGCAGCACGACAATCCTGACCGCCGCCTGGTCCTGCGCCGCATGGCCAAGACCGTAGCCGCCGTTGCCGGCACGGCCGTCGCCGCGCGCGCTTATGCCCAGGATGCGCTGCTGCAGTCGATGATCGAGCAGAACCTGCGCAGCGACTTCGGCCAGGGCTTCGACGCCGCGTCGCGCACCATCCACATGCCGAAGGCCTCGCTGCCAACGCTGTCGCCCGCGACCGTGCAGCACACCGAGCAGGCGATCCAGGCGTTCGACGGCATCGTGGCCCGCGGCGGCTGGCCCGATGTTCCGCGCGCCGACCGCATGCGGCTCGGCAACCGCAATCCGGGGATCGCGCTGCTGCGACGGAGGCTGACGGCGTCGGGCGATCTCGACGCCAGCGCGGGCGTTTCCGAGATTTACGATTCCTACGTCGACGCGGCGGTGCGGCGCTTCCAGGCGCGGCACGGGTTGACCGTGGACGGCGTGGTGCGCGAGCAGACGCTGAAGGCGCTGAACGTTCCGGCGCAGGTGCGGCTCGCGCAGTTGCGCACCAACCTCGTACGGCTTCGCAGCATGAGCGGCAACCTCGGCAACCGGTTCGTGGTCTGCAACATTCCGGCGGCGCAGATCGAGGCGATCGAGAACGGCGTGGCGGTGTCGCGCCACACCGCGGTCGTCGGCAAGCCGGACCGGCCGTCGCCCGACATCAACTCGCGGATCGTCGAGGTCAACTTCAATCCGTTCTGGACCGTGCCCGCATCGATCGTCCGCAAGGACCTGATCCCGAAGATGCAGGAAGAGCCGGACTATCTGACCACCAACAAGATCCGCATCTACGATCCCAAGGGCAACGAACTGACGCCCGCGCAGATCAACTGGTATTCGGAAGAAGCCACCAACTACATGTTCAAGCAGGACCCGGGCGACCACAACTCGCTCGGCTCGATCCGCATCAACTTCCCGAGCAGGCACGGCGTATACATGCACGACACGCCGTCGAAGAACCTGTTCGGCGAGGACTTCCGCTTCCACTCGTCGGGCTGCGTACGGGTGCAGAACGTGCGCGAACTGGTGAACTGGCTTCTGGTCGAGACGCCGAAGTGGTCGCGCACCGAGATCGACGCCGCGATCAAAAGCGGCGAGCGGCTCGACGCGCGGATATCGCGTCCGGTGCCGCTCTACTGGGTCTATGTCACGGCCTGGGCCACGCCCGACGGCGTCGTGCAGTTTCGCGACGACATCTATGCCCGCGACGGCGCGGGACCGGTGGTCTCCACCAAGCGCGGCTGATTGTCCGCGGCCGTCGCTTTGCGAACGGCCGGCGCGACCACGTTCCCGAACAGTTCGATCGAACGCATGGTCTGGGCGTGCGGCATGGTGCCGACGCTCATCTGCATCAGATAGCGCCGATGCCCCAGCGCCTCGCGCTGGAACAGGATCTTGTCGATCACCTCCTGCGGGCTGCCGATCATGAGGTGTCCGCGCGGCGTGCGCCCGGCGTCGAACTGCTCGCGCGTCGTCGGCGGCCATCCGCGCTCGCGGCCGATGCGCGACATCTGCGCGGCATAGCTCGGAAAGAACTCGTCGGCGGCGCGAAGCGTGGTGTCGGCGACATAGCCGTGGGTGTTGATGCCGACCGGGGTCGCCGCCGGATCGTGGCCGGCCTCGTCGGCCGCGCGGCGGTAGAGGTCCACGAACGGTTTGAACCGCTCCGGCATGCCGCCGATGATCGCAAGCGCCATCGGCAGGCCGTGCAGGCCGGCGCGCACCGCCGACGGCGCGCTGCCGCCGACCGCGACCCAGATCGGGAGTTCAGCGCGCGCACGCGGATAGATGCCCTGGTCCTTGAGCGCCGGGCGGTGCGTGCCCTGCCAGGTGACTTTCTGCTTCTCGCGGATTTCCAGCAGCAGTTCGAGCTTTTCCGCGAACAGCGTGTCGTAGTCGTCGAGGTCGTAGCCGAACAGCGGGAACGACTCGATGAACGAGCCGCGCCCGGCCATGATCTCGGCCCGGCCGCTCGACAGCAGGTCGAGCGTGGCGAACTGCTGATACACCCGAACGGGATCGTCGGAGCTGAGCACGGTGACGGCGCTGGTCAGCTTGATCCGCTTGGTGCGCTCGGCGGCGGCGGCGAGGATGATCGGCGGCGCGGAGGCGATGAAGTCCGGCCGGTGATGTTCGCCGATGCCGAACACGTCGAGGCCCACCTGATCGGCCAGCGCGACTTCTTCAATGAGGTCGCGAAACCGCTGCCCGGCGGCGATGGTGACGCCGGTCGCGGGGTCGGGCGTGGTTTCCGCGAATGTGTAGACGCCGATTTCCATGACAGCCGGTGTTTTCCTGCTCGGAAGGGTGCGGCGAACGTAGTGCGGGAGCGGCGCAATTGCCATGGACGCCCGCATCTGGCGTCGATGCCGGCGGACGGGCTAACATTGCGCGATGTCCATATCGTCTCCAGAACCGGCCGGTCCTTCGCTCGAGCCGGGTGCCATCGATTGCGACGTGCATCCGACGGTGCCGGACAACAAGGCGCTGCTACCTTACCTTGAGCCCTTCTGGGCGGAGTCGATTGTGTCCCGCGGCATCGCTTCGCTGGAGTCGATCAGCTATCCGACCAAGTCGCCGCTGACGTCGCGCCCGGAGTGGCGCGGCAAGGACGGATTTGCGGCGACCGGCGCAACGGAGCTGGCCGCCCAGGTCTGCGGCCGCTGGCAGGCCGGGACCGCGATCCTCAACTGCCTGTACGGCGTCCAACTCGTCTACAGCGAGGACATGGCGCGGGCGTTTTGCTGCGCCCTCAACGATTGGATCGCGAAGGAGTGGCTCGACCGCGATCCGCGGCTGCGCGCTTCGATCGTCGTGCCGATGCAGAACGTCGAGTACGCCGTCGACGAAATCGAGCGTTGCGCCAGGGACAGGCGTTTCGTCCAGGTGCTGATGCTCTGCATGCAGGAAGTGCCGCTCGGGCGCCGTCATTACTGGCCGATCTACGCCGCCGCCATCCGCCATGGTCTGCCGATCGGCATTCACGCCGGCTCCGCCTATCGCAATCCCGTGACCGCGCTCGGATGGCCGACCTGGTACATCGAGGACTATGCGGCGCAATCGCAGGGCTTCCAGTCCCAGGTCGCAAGCCTGATCACCGAGGGCGTGTTTGCCAAGCATCCCGAGCTGAAGGTGGTGCTGATCGAATCGGGGGTGACATGGCTGTCGGCATTTTTGTGGCGCTTCGACAAGTTCTGGCGAGGATTGCGGACCGAGGTGCCCTGGGTCGACCGTTCTCCCGGCGAGATCGTGCGCGATCATTTCCGCATGACGATTCAACCGCTTGATACCCCCGACGATCCACATATCGTGGAACGGGCCATCGAACATTTGCGTTCCGATGATATACTGCTCTACGCCTCGGATTATCCGCATTGGCAGTTCGAGGGCGACGCCACGATGCCGGCCGGGATTTCGCCGGCGCTGCGACGCAAGATCGCGATCGACAACCCGCTCGCGACCTATGCCCGGCTCAGGGAGGATGCGCGATGAACATGGAAGTCATGTCGAAGGAGCGCGCACAGGGAGCCAGGCTTTCGATCGTCGACTGCGACTTCCATCCGCGGCTGACCCACGAGCAGATGAAGCCGTTTCTCACCAATCAGTGGTGGAGTTATCTGCAGACTTACGGCAGCCGTCAGCGGCACGGGCAGGCCAAGGGCTACAATTATCCGAAGATCGCGCCGCAGGCGTCGCGCCGCGATGCCTGGCCGCCGAACGGCGGAACACCCGGGAGCGACGTCGATTTTTGCCGCGAGCAGCACCTGGACTTCTACGGCATCGACCACGCGATCTTGACGCCGCTGGGACAATCCACCGGGAACGGCGACCAGAACGGCGAGCTTTCGGCCGCGCTCGCCTCTGCCGCGAACGACGTGCAGTTCACGCAGTGGCACGCCAGAGACGCGCGCTTCAAGCCCTCGATCGTCGTGCCCTACGAGGACGGCGTGGCCGCAGCCGCCGAAGTTCGCAAGCGCGCCTCGAACAAGGAATTCAAGCAGGTGTTCCTGCTGAGCCGGACTGCGGAGGCGGCGGGACGCAAGCGCTACTGGCCGATCTACGAGGCCGCGGTCGAGGCCGGACTGCCGGTCGGCATCCACGCCTTTGGTTACGGCGGATGGCCGCTAACCAATTCGGGGCATCCTTCGTTCTACATCGAGGAGATGACCGAGCATGCCACCGGCGCGCAGGCCATGGTGACGAGCTTCATCATGGAAGGCGTGTTCGAGCGGTTCCCCGGCCTCAAGGTGGTGCTGATCGAATGCGGCTTCGGCTGGCTGCCGTCGCTCGGCTGGCGGCTCGACAAGAACTGGAAGCGGCTCAAGGACGAGGTGCCGCACCTGAAGAAGGCGCCGTCCGAATATATCCGCGAAAATTTCTGGGTGACGACGCAGCCGATGGAGGAGACCGAGAATCCCGATCACCTGATCGAGGTGATGGAGTGGATCGGTTTCGACCGGATCATGTTTTCGTCCGACTATCCCCACTGGGACTTCGACGATCCGTTCACGTCGCTCCCGCCGAGCCTCACGATCGCGCAACGGCGTATGGTCTACGCCGACAACGCGCGGGCGCTCTACAAGCTCTGATGGCCAATTCCTAGATGGCGAAGAAGCATGTCGTCGCAGCCGTCAGCGAGCTTCCGCCCGGCGGCCGCAAGCTTGTCGAAGCCTCCGGCCGCGCCATCGTGGTGTTCAATCTCGGCGGGGAGTATTTCGCGCTGGCCAACCGCTGTCCGCATCGCGGCGGCGATTTGTCCAAGGGTTTGCTGACGGGCCTGGTGCTCTCGGGTGAACCCGGCGAATACGAATACATCCGTCAGGGCGAGATCGTGCGTTGTCCATGGCACAACTGGGAGTTCGACATTCGCACCGGCAAGTCGTGGTGCGACCCGGAGAAGGTCAAGGCGCGCCGCTTCGGCGTGTCGGTGGAGAAGGGCGCAAAGCTGATCGAAGGCCCTTACGTCGCCGAGACCTTCAAGGTCAGCGTCGAGAACGACTACGTGGTGGTCGAGGCCTGAGCCATGACGGGGCAGGGCCGTGAGGTCTATTTCGAGTTCACCTCCGTCGGCAAGGCGGTGAAGGTCACCGCCATCGACAGCAAGACCGCGACCGAAGTCACGGTGATGGGGCCCGCGACCGCGTCACAGGCCGATCTTGAGCGGCTCGCGCTGCAGAAGTTGAAGGCCCGGCTCGCCCGCGAGCAGCCCCGCTGAGCGGGGCATGGGACCGGGCCGCTCCGCCTCCGGGACCGCCGTCAAATCAAGATATTGCGGGCTGTGGCCTGAGGCCATCCCACCATTGGCGCTCCATGGCCCGATATGCTAGGCGAAAGGCCGTTCCTGGAGATTGCGATGACCGCGACTGAATCCTCCGCCAAAGCCGGCGCGGAAACCCTGTTCACTTCCGCGCTCGCCGACACCGACCCCGAAATCGCGGAGGCCATCCGCAAGGAACTCGGCCGCCAGCGCGACGAGATCGAACTGATCGCGTCCGAGAACATCGTCAGCCGGGCGGTGCTGGAGGCGCAGGGCTCGGTCCTGACCAACAAGTACGCCGAAGGCCTGCCGGGCCGGCGCTACTATGGCGGTTGCCAGTACGTCGACGTAGCCGAGAACCTCGCCATCGACCGTGTGAAGAAGCTGTTCGGCGCCGGCTTTGCCAACGTCCAGCCGCATTCGGGCGCGTCCGCGAACGTTGCGGCATTCTTCGCGCTGATGCAGCCGGGCGACACGTTCCTGGGGCTTAATCTCGCCGCGGGCGGGCATCTCAGCCATGGCTCGCCGGTCAACATGTCGGGCAAGTGGTTCAAGGCGGTGCCCTACGGCGTGCGCCGCGACGACCAGCGCATCGATATGGAGGAGCTGGCGCGGCTCGCGAAAGAGCACCGGCCGAAAGTGATCGTGGCCGGCGGCTCGGCCTATCCCCGGATCATCGACTTCAAGGGCTTCCGCGACATCGCCGACAGCGTCGGCGCGCTGCTGATGGTCGACATGGCGCATTTCGCTGGCCTGGTGGCGGGCGGGGTGCATCCGAGCCCGTTCCCGCACGCCCATGTGGTCACCTCGACCACGCACAAGACCCTGCGCGGTCCGCGCGGCGGCTTCATCCTCACCAACGACGAGGATCTGGCCAAGAAGATCAACTCGGCGGTCTTCCCCGGCACGCAAGGCGGCCCGCTGATGCACGTAATCGCGGCGAAAGCCGTTGCGTTCGGAGAGGCCTTGCGGCCGTCCTTCAAGTCTTACGCGAAGTCGGTGACGGAAAACGCCAAGGCCCTGGCCGAAACCCTTAAATCCAAGGGGCTCGATATCGTTTCCGGCGGCACCGACACCCACCTGATGCTGGTCGACCTGCGGCCCAAGCGCCTGACTGGCAAGGTCGCGGAGGCCGCGCTCGGGCGCGCCCACATCACCTGCAACAAGAACGGCATCCCGTTCGATCCCGAAAAGCCCGCCATCACCTCGGGGGTCCGGCTTGGAACCCCTGCGGGAACCTCGCGGGGCTTCGGTATCGCCGAGTTCCAGCAGGTCGGCGACCTGATCGTGGAGGTGCTCGACGTGCTGTCGCAGAAGGGCGCCGAGGAGGACTCGCTGGTCGAGGCGGCGGTGCGCGACAAGGTGAAACGGCTGATTTCCCGGTTCCCAATCTATCCGGACTAGCCGGGAGGGACCATGCGCTGCCCGAACTGCGCTTCGCTCGACACCCAGGTGAAGGATTCCCGGCCGACCGAGGATTCGGCCGCGATCCGGCGCCGGCGCGTCTGCCTGTCGTGCAACTTCCGCTTCACGACGTTCGAGCGCGTGCAGCTTCGCGAACTGACCGTGCTCAAGCGCAACGGCCGCCGTGTGCCGTTCGACCGCGACAAGCTTGCGCGCTCGATCTCGATCGCGCTGCGCAAGCGCCCGGTCGAGCCGGAGCGGATCGAGCAGGTCGTCTCCAAGATCGTGCGCGAACTGGAAAGCCTCGGCGAAAGCGAAGTCAGCTCCGAGACCATCGGCGAAACGGTGATGGAGCACCTGCGCGGCATCGACGACGTCGCCTATGTGCGCTTCGCCTCGGTCTATCGCAATTTCCGCGAGCCCAAGGACTTCGAAGCGGCGCTTGCCGAACTGAGCGGCGACGACGAGGCCAAGCCGTCCGCCGGCGCGCGAAAATGACCGCCGAAGCGGCGACGGCCGGTCACGACCCGGCGCTCGACCGGCGCTATATGGAACTTGCACTGTCGCTCGGCCGGCGCGGGCTCGGGCGCACTTGGCCCAACCCCGCGGTCGGGGCCGTCGTCGTGAAGGACGGAACCATTCTCGGGCGCGGCTGGACGCAACCAGGCGGCCGCCCGCACGCCGAAACCGAGGCGCTTCGCCGGGCGGGCCGCGCCGCGCGCGGGGCGACGATGTACGTCACGCTCGAACCCTGCTCGCACCACGGCAAGACGCCGCCCTGTGCCGAGGCCATCGTCAAGGCCGGCATCGCGCGCGTGGTCTCGGCGCTCGACGACCCCAATCCGGAGGTGGCCGGGCGGGGCTACGCGATGCTGCGGGAGCGCGGCATCGCGGTCGAGACCGGACTTGGCGCTGATGAGGCCGCGCACGATCACGCCGGCCACGTGCGGCGCATGCGCGAGGGCAGGCCGCAGGTGCTGCTCAAGCTCGCGGTGTCGTCCGACGGCAAGGCGGGCCTGGCCGGACGCAAGCCCGTCGGCATCACCGGCGAGGCGGCGCGCATCCGCGTGCACCGGATGCGCGCGGAGAGCGACGCCATTCTCGTCGGCATCGGCACGATCCTGTCCGACGATCCGCATCTGACCTGCCGCCTGCCGGGCATGCTCGGCCGCTCGCCGGTGCGCGTGGTGCTCGACGCGCGGCTGCGCGTCCCCGTGATGACCGCCGTGATCGGCACAGCGCACGAGACGCCGACCTGGGTGGTCGGCGGCCGCAATGCGTCCGCCATGGCCGAGGACATTCTCCGCGCCAAGGGCGTCGAGGTGCTGCGGGTGGACGAACGCAACGGGCGCCTCGATATTCCGGCCGTGTTGAAGGCGCTGGCGGAGCGCGGCATCACGCGGCTGATGGTCGAGGGCGGCCCCACGGTCGCGGCCTCGTTCGTTCAGGCCGGGCTGGTCGACGAAGCGGCGGTGTTCCGCGCGCCCAACCCAATCGAGGGCGGGATCGGCGCGCTGGAGGGGCTGCCGCTGACCGCGCTCACGCAGGCGGCGTGGCTCAAGCCGGTGGCGACGGAGGCTGTCGGCGCGGATACGCTTCAAACCTACGAGCGGGCCTGAGGATGTTCACGGGAATTGTCACCGATATGGGCGAGGTGGTCGCGGTCGAACCGCGCGCCGAAGGGCTGCGGCGGCTGACGGTCGCGTGCGGCTATCCCGCGGACTCCATCGCCATCGGCGCCTCGATCGCGCATTCCGGCGTGTGCCTGACCGTCGTCGAGGTCGGCGCGCACCGCAACCGCACGGCGATTTCGGTCGACGCCGCGGCCGAAACGCTGCGTATGACGACGGCCGGGCAATGGCGCGCGGGCAGGCGGCTCAACCTCGAACGCGCGCTCAAGATCGGCGACGAACTGGGCGGCCACATCGTGGCCGGACACGCCGACGGCATCGTCACGCTCGAACGGCGCGAAGACCTCACCGGCATGGCGAAACTGACATTGCGCGCGCCGCACGAACTGATGCGCTTTGTCGCGGTCAAGGGCTCGGTCGCTCTCGACGGCGTCTCGCTGACCGTCAACGAGGTGACGGCCGACTCGTTCTCGGTCCTCATCATCCCGCATACGCTTGCCGTCACGACGCTCGGTGCGGCCAAAGCCGGCGACGCCATGAACATCGAGATCGACCTGATGGCGCGCTATGCGGCGCGGCTGATGGAAACGAAGTAGCGTTGCGGCGCCGACGCTTGTTCGGGAGCGGCGCGCCTGCTACCACGCGGCCGAAGAGGAACAACAATGGCCGCACCGAAACGAAAGCCTGCCAAAGCCGAAAAGCAGCCGCCGGGCGCGCGCATCCTGGTGGTGGAAGCGCGCTTCTACAACGACATCGCCGATGCTTTGCTGGCGGGCGCCGCAAAGGTGCTCGACGAGGCGCGCGCGGCCTGGGACATCGTCACGGTGCCGGGTTCGCTCGAGATCGTGCCGGCGATCGCGATTGCGGTCGATGCCGCGGAAAAGCAGAAGCGGCCCTACGACGGCGTGGTCGCGCTCGGCTGCGTGATCCAGGGCGAGACGTTTCACTTCGATATCGTGGCGATGCAGTCGGCGCGCGCGCTGCTGGATTTTTCGGTCGAACGGCGCCTGCCTTGCGGTAACGGAATCCTCACCGTGGACAACGAGCCGCAGGCCTGGGCGCGCGCCCGCATCACCGAGGGCGACAAGGGCGGCGACGCCGCCCGCGCAACGCTCGCGCTGATCCAGATCAAGCGTCAGCGCGCCGGAACCGCGCGCGCCAAGAAATAGCGCCAAGACACAGCGCCATGCCGAGAGCCGCCCCACCGCCGGACGGTCGCCGCGCCAACCGCCGGGGCGCGGCGCGGCTTGCCGCGGTGCAGGCGCTCTACCAGATGGACCTTGCCGCAAAGCCCTTGAACGAGGCGCTCGCCGAATTCGAAAGCCACTGGATGGGCCGCGAGGTCGAGGGCGACGAATACCTGCCGGCGGAGGCCGCGCATTTCCGCGAGGTGGTCGGCGGCGTGGTGGCCGAGCAGCGCCGGCTCGATCCGATGATCGACGCCGCCTTGTCCAAGGGCTGGCCGCTCAAGCGCATCGAGACCGTGCTGCGCGCGATCCTGCGCGCGGGTGCCTACGAGCTCGACCGCAAGCCGGACGTGCCGGCGCGCGTGGTTGTGTCGGAATATGTCGACGTCGCCCACGCCTTCGTCGACGGCGAGGAGACCGGCATGGTCAACGCGGTGCTGGACCAGCTGGCGCGGCAATTGCGGGCTGGGGAGTTCGACGGCGCGCCACGCTGACACTGTGACTTTTCCCACAGCCGGCCCGGGCGGCAGCCGATAGCCGTAGTGGCCGTATGAACCGGGACTGCGGCCCTTGCAGCCTGTAGTATCGGCCTCGCGCGGCCGTGGGAGCCGCGGCTAACATTGCGATGGGGATTGGCATGCGTATTTCATCTCGCCTGACCGCTGCTGCGGCGCTGGTCTGCCTGCCTGCGATGGCTTTCGCGGCCGGCGCAATCGCAGTCGACGACCAGGAAGGACAGAACCCCGCCGACATCGGCTGGGGCTACTCGACCGGCCACGATACCCGCGACGAGGCGGGCAGGGCCGCGCTCCGCGAATGCCGCAAGCATGGCAACAAGAACTGCAAGGTGGTGGTGCGCTTCGACTCGTGCGGAGCGTATGCCGCCTCCCGCAAGCACTACGGCATCGGCTGGGGAAGCTCGAAGGCCGCGGCGCAGCGGATCGCACTGCGGGAATGCGGCGAGAATTGCCAGATCGTGGGCGCGGTCTGCGAAGACGATTAGGCCGACGGCTGCGGATGCTCCGCCGGAATTTGTGCTAATGACGCCGGGACAGAACCCGGCGCTGTCCCGACATGGCTTCATCGCAATCGGCGGAAGATCGATTGATCGCGCGGCACTTCAAGCCGCTGGCGACGCATCCCGGCGCATTCGGGCTGGTTGACGACGCGGCGGTGCTGACGCCCCCGCCGGGGCACGAACTGGTGCTGAAGACCGACGGCATCGTCGGCGGGGTGCATTTCTTTCTCGACGATCCGCCCGAGACGGTGGCGCAGAAGGCGCTGCGCGTGAACCTGTCCGATCTGGCGTCGAAGGGCGCGCGGCCGGCAGGCTTCCTGCTCACGCTGGCGCTGCCCGCGCCGATCGACGACCGCTGGCTCTCGCGCTTTGCGCGCGGGCTCGGTGCCGACGCCAGGCGCTACGGCTGCCCGCTGTTCGGCGGCGACACCGTGCACACCCCGGGACCGGTCACGATCTCGGTCGCGGCCTTCGGCACGGTGCCGAAGGGCACGATGGTCCGGCGCGGCGGCGCGCGCGCGGGCGACCGCATCTTCGTCACCGGCACCATCGGCGACGCTGCGCTCGGCGTGCGTGTGCGCATGGACAAAAAGCTGGCGCGGCGCTGGACGCTCGACGCCGCGATGCGCCGTCATCTGGAAACGCGCTATCTGGTGCCGCAACCGCGCAACGCGCTCGCCGAGGCGCTTCGCCGGCACGCCAACGGCGGCATGGACGTGTCCGACGGGCTCGCCGGCGATCTTGCCAAGCTCTGCCGCGCGTCCGGCGTCGGCGCGGAGGTGGACGCGACCCTGGTTCCGCTGTCGAAAGCCGCCCGGCGGGCGCTCAAGGCCGCCCCGCCGCTGATCGAGCCGATCCTGACCGGCGGCGACGACTTCGAGATCCTGGCCACGATCCCGGCGCGCAAGGTTGCATCGTTCCGTGCCGCCGCGAAGCGGGCCGGGGTCGCGGTCACCGAAATTGGACGGATCGTTGTTGGGAAAAGCACGCGGTTCCGCTCCGCCGACGGCCGGACGATGACCTTCGCGCGAGCCTCCTACAGCCATTTTTGACCGCCGCGCAGGCGCTATACTGCCTCCGGCAGATCGGGGAACTTTCCATGCACGACATGACGGCCAGGGTGGCTGCGATTTCGGGTCACAAGCGCAGCCCGAACTTTCTCAAACATCAGCGCTGGTATCCGACCATCTACGATCTGCGCCACGGGTCCAGGCGCAGGCTGCCGCACTTCGCCTTCGAATACGGCGACGGCGGCGCGGGCGCCGACACCGGCATTCGCCGCAACTGGGACGCCCTCGACGCCATCGAAATGGTGCCGCGCTACGGCGTCATGCCGGAGCTGCCGCCGGTCGGCGTCGAGCTGTTCGGCCGCAAATACACCGCGCCGATCGGCGTCGCCCCCATGGGCAGTCCCATCGTGGTGTGGCCGGGCGCGGACAAGCTGTTCGCGGCTGCGGCCCAGCGCGTCGGCGTGCCCTATACGCTCGGCTGCGCGGGCGGCGCGACCATCGAGGAGATCGCCGCGATTGCGCCCGACGTGTTCTGGTTCCAGCTCTATCGGTTTGCCAAGAACGACCACGCCATCGGCTACGATCTGGTGCGCCGCGCGGATGCCGCGGGCTGCCACGTGCTGATGCTCACCCTCGACGTGCCGGTGCGCACCATCCGTTCGCGCGAGGTCAAGGTCGGTCTCGGCGGCGGCGGCGCGTTCAAGCCCGACTGGCGCATGGTCATGGGCATGGTGAAGTGCCCCGGCTGGGCGGTGGCGATGATGCAGAACGGCCAGCCGCGCTTTGCCAACATCCAGCCCTATGCAGGTCCGAACGCGGGTCTCAACGACACCATCCGCTTCGCGCGCAAGGAGATGGGCGGCGCATTCTCGTGGGACGAGGTCGCGCGCTATCGCGACAAGTGGAAAAAGCCGATGATCGTGAAGGGCATCCTGCATCCGGCGGACGCGGAGCGGGCGGTGTCGCTCGGCATCGACGGCATTCTCGTCTCCAACCACGGCGGCCGGCAGATCGAGGCGCTGCCCGCGCCCATCGACTGCGTTCCGGCGGTGGCGAAGGCGGTCGGCGGCAGGGCCACGGTGCTGTTCGATTCCGGCGTGCGCAGCGGCACCGACGTCGCGCGTGCGCTCGCACTCGGCGCCAACTGCGTGCTCGCCGGCAAGGCGTTCCTGTGGAGCCTCGGCGCGCTCGGATCGGAAGGTCCCGGCCACGCCATCGACCTGTTCATCGACGAGTTGCAGTCGGCGCTCGGGCAGATCGGCGCGCATTCGCCGGACGAGGCGAGGGACGTGATGATCCGGCATCCCGGCGCCTACGACTTCGGACGCAATCATCCCTGATCTGCGCTTGGCACAATGGCTGTGACGCGCGGCACCCGCTAGAACGGGCGTCGCGCGTCAATCCCTGCCGGGACGCCAGTGTCGCGATTCGGAAGTTCGCCCGGGTTCTCAGTTTGCTCTGTAGCGCACTTCCGAATCAAAGCGGCACCGGTGACATTATGATTCCAGTGTCCCTTTTGAACCCGAAGTTCGCAAATGGGGCCTGCTGCACGATGGTGCGAACTTCGGGTTCGGGACACTAGCGAATGTCGGCCATCGCCGAAGGCACAGCTATCGTCGCAGACGACCGCCTGGCAAAACGCAACGCCTGGGTGCTGTCCATCGCGCAGGCGCTGGCCGGCGGCAACAACAGCGTGGTCGCCGCGACCGCGGGTATCACCGGCTCGATGCTTGCGCCGGACAAGGCGCTGGCGACGCTGCCGGTGTCCATGATGGTGCTGGGCATCTGGTTCGGCACGCTGCCGCTCGGCTATCTCGCCAAGCACTTCGGCCGCCGCTTCTCGCTGCAGACCGGGTCGGTGTTCGGGATCGTGGGCGGGCTGATCTCCTGCACCGCGGTCATCCAGGGCTCGTTCGCGATCTTCCTGGTCGGCACGTTCTGCTGCGGCATCTACACGGCCGCGCACAATTCCTATCGGTTCGCGGCCACCGATGCCGCCAGCGACGCGTTCAAGCCCAAGGTGATCTCCTACGTGCTCGCAGGCGGCGTGATCGCCGCGGTCATCGGGCCGTCGGTGGTCATCGCCACCAAGGATCTGTGGCAGCCGTATCTGTTTGCGGCGACTTTCGTCGCGCAATCCGCGCTTGCAGCCCTCGCGGGGCTGGTGCTGACGCGCTTCAAGGGAATTCCGGTCACGCCGCAGGATCGGCGCGACAGCGGGCGTCCGCTGTCCGAGATCGTGCGCAACCCGAAGTTCGCCGTGGCCGTGGCCTGCGGCGTCGCAAGCTACGCTCTGATGAACCTGATCATGACGTCGGCGCCGCTTGCCATGGTCGGCTGCGGCCTGTCGGTCACCGACGCCGCGCTCGGCATCCAGTGGCATGTGCTGGGCATGTTCGCGCCGAGCTTCGTGACCGGTCACCTGATCGTGCGCTACGGCGTCTACCGGATCATGTCCGTCGGGCTTGCGCTGATGCTGGTCAGCGCCTTCATCGGCATCGCGGGCATCACGGTGTTTCATTTCTGGGTCGCGCTGGCGCTGCTCGGGATCGGCTGGAACTTCGCCCTGATCGGGGCGACCACGCTGGTCACCGATTGCCACCGGCCGGCGGAACGCAACAAGGTGCAGGCGTTCAACGATTTCCTGATCTACGGCACCATGGCGCTGGGCTCGTTCGCCTCCGGGATGGTGCTGGCGACGCTCGGCTGGGTCGCGCTCAATCTGCTCATGATTCCCCCGCTGCTGGCGGCGGCTGCGCTGCTGGGCTGGTATGTCCTGCGCTACCGGCCGCAGACCGTCTGAACGCCGGGCGTTTTCCCCCGATCCGCGCCGGTTTTGGGCATTTCCGGCGTTGCGCCAGGGGAGTGCTTTGGCTATATCCGCGCCACTTTCCGCCGCTTAGGGGGCCTTCGCGGCGCGATTCCACGAAAACTGAGGATTCCATGACAGCCTTGGCATTGATCGTCGCCTGCGGTTTGCTCGCGATCGTTTACGGCATCTGGGCGATCTGGTCGGTCATGCAGGCCGACCCCGGCAACGCCAGGATGCAGGAGATCGCGGGCGCGGTGCGCGAGGGCGCGCAGGCCTATCTGAAACGCCAGTACACCACCATCGGCATCGTCGGCGTGGTGATCTTCTTCATCGTCGGCTGGCTGCTCGGCTGGCTGGTCGCGATCGGCTTCCTGATCGGCGCGGTGCTGTCTGGCGCTGCCGGCTTTATCGGCATGAACGTCTCGGTGCGCGCCAACGTGCGCACGGCGCAGGCCGCGATCAGTTCGCTCGCCGGCGGCCTTGAGCTCGCCTTCAAGGCCGGAGCCATCACCGGCATGTTCGTCGCGGGCCTCGCCCTGCTCGGCGTCGCGGTTTACTACTGGATCCTGACCGGTTCGATGGGCCTTGCCCCGAACTCGCGCACGGTGATCGACGCGATGGTGGCGCTCGGCTTCGGCGCCTCGCTGATCTCGATCTTCGCCCGTCTCGGCGGCGGCATCTTTACCAAGGGCGCCGACGTCGGCGGCGATCTCGTCGGCAAGGTCGAGGCCGGCATCCCGGAGGACGATCCGCGCAACCCCGCGACCATCGCCGACAACGTGGGCGACAACGTCGGCGACTGCGCCGGCATGGCGGCCGACCTGTTCGAGACCTACGCGGTGACGGCCGTCGCCACCATGGTTCTGGCGGCGATCTTCTTCGCCGGTACGCCGCAACTGGCCAACATGATGATCCTGCCGCTCGCCATCGGCGGCGTCTGCATCATCACCTCGGTCGCGGGCACGTTCTTCGTCAAGCTCGGCGCCAGCCAGTCGATCATGGGCGCGCTCTACAAGGGCCTGATCGCGACCGCTGTCCTGTCGCTCGTCGGCATCGCGATCGTGATCCACCTGCTGTTCGGCTTCGGCGCGCCGCTGAAGACCACCGGCGGTCTCGCCTTCACCAGCACCACGATCTACTGGTGCGGCGTCGTCGGCCTCGTGGTCACCGGCCTGATCATCTGGATCACCGAGTACTACACCGGCACCGACTATCGCCCGGTGAAGTCGATCGCGGCCTCGTCCGTCACCGGCCACGGCACCAACGTCATCCAGGGCCTTGCGATCTCGATGGAGTCGACGGCGCTTCCCGCCATCGTGATCATCGCCGGCATCCTGGTCTGCTACGGCCTTGCCGGCCTGTTTGGCATCGCTGTCGCGGTCACGACCATGCTGGCGCTCGCCGGCATGATCGTCGCGCTCGATGCCTTCGGCCCTGTCACCGACAACGCCGGCGGCATCGCCGAAATGTCGGGCCTGCCGAAGGAGGTCCGCAAGTCGACCGACGCGCTCGACGCGGTCGGCAACACCACCAAGGCGGTGACCAAGGGCTACGCCATCGGTTCGGCGGGCCTCGGCGCGCTGGTGCTGTTTGCGGCCTACAACGAGGACCTGAAGTTCTTTATCGCCAACTCCGGCACCTACAAGTACTTCGCCGGCGTCACGCTCGACTTCTCGCTCAACAATCCGTACGTCGTCGCGGGCCTGCTGTTCGGCGGCCTGCTGCCGTACCTGTTCGGCGCGATGGGCATGACGGCCGTCGGCCGCGCGGCGAGTGCCATCGTCGAGGAGGTCCGCCGCCAGTTCCGCGAGAAGCCCGGCATCATGAAGGGCACCGACAAGCCGGACTACGGCAAGGCCGTCGACCTGCTGACCAAGGCCGCGATCAAGGAAATGATTATTCCGTCGCTGCTGCCGGTGCTTTCGCCGATCGTCGTCTACTTCATCATCTACTTCGTCGCGGGCGGCGGCGCGGCCGGCAAGTCGGCGGCGTTCTCGGCGGTCGGTGCGATGTTGCTCGGCGTGATCGTGACCGGCCTGTTCGTTGCGATCTCGATGACGTCCGGCGGCGGCGCGTGGGACAACGCCAAGAAGTACATCGAGGACGGCCACTACGGCGGCAAGGGCTCTGACGCCCATAAGGCCGCGGTGACCGGCGACACCGTCGGCGATCCCTACAAGGACACCGCAGGTCCGGCCGTGAACCCGATGATCAAGATCACCAACATCGTGGCGTTGCTGTTGCTCGCCGTGCTCGCGCACTGAACGGCGCACGCACTCTCAAACACGAAGCCCCGCGGGAAACCGCGGGGCTTTTTATTTTTCGGACAGAGCAATCCAGGCTCGCAGTCCGGCTGCGTTCCTATGCAGCGAGAGTTAGCTCCCGAGCGGCTTTGCGACCGCGAAGATGTAGCTCAGGAACGACAGCTCGGAGCCGCTGGTCGGCGTGGTGCGGCTCACGAAGTCGAACACCTTGCCGTCCTTGAGGCCGTAATTGGCGATCCGCTCGACGCGGCGGGACTTGTCGAAATACACCGCGACCACACGCTGATTGGTCACTTCGCGCGGCATGAAGGCGAGCTTCTGCTCGGCGCGCTGGGAAATGTAGTAGAAGGCCTCGCCGCTGACGGTCGCGACGGTGGAGGGCGTGCCCAGAACGATCAGGACCTGTTCCTGCGTCGCCCCGAGCGGCACCTGTTCCAGCGCGCCGTCCGCAACGACGTAGCCGCGCTGATAGACTTGCGTGAGGCCGTCGCCGCCGCAGGCGCCGAGCGGAATGCACAACGCGGCCGCGAGCAGCCACGCCGCCGAAATCCCTGGCCGCCGGACCCCGCCCGTGCCCGATTTGCCCTCGGAAGTCGTCATTTCGCTTGCATCCCACGTGCTTGCGGGCGTACCCGAGGGGCCGGAATTTTGCAACGCCCGGCCGGATCGAGGCCGAAGCAGGCCAGCGAACCCTATGATTTCGTTCCCGTTTCGCCGTCCCGCACAGGACCGCAGCATCGACGCTCTGTATGGCATGATCGTGGCGCAGGCGCGATCCCCCGAATTCTATCGTGGTTACGGCGTGGCGGACACCGTCACCGGGCGGTTCGAGATGCTGGTGCTGCATCTGGCCCTGCTGATGCGGCGGCTGCGTGCCGGCCAGCCCGGCGTGGGCGAGGTTGGCCAGCGGCTGTTCGACCGCTTCTGCCGCGACATGGACGACAACTTCCGCGAGATGGGCATCGGCGACCTCGGCGTGCCGAAAGAGATGCGCAAGGTCGCGGAGGCCTATTACGGCCGCTCCAAAGTCTATGACGCGGCGCTCGACCGGGCCGACATGCCGGCGCTGCTTGAAGCCGTCGGCCGCAACGTCTTTGGCGCCTCCGAGCCGCCGGCTGGCGCGCGGGCGCTCGCAGCCTATATGCGGGACGCGGCCGGCCGCCTTGCCGGCGCCGACGCCAGCGATCTGCTCGCCGGCCGGAGCCCGTTTCCCGATCCGGCGGCGGCGCGCGAACCCGAAGGCATGCCTGCACCATGAACGCGCGGACCACCGACACGAACCCGGCCGAAAGGCCGTGGAGCGTCACGGTCGCCGTGGCGGAGGTCGCGGAGACCGGCCGTCATGTCGAACTGGCCGCGGATGCCGCGACGCGCGAGGCGGTCGCGAAGCTCGCGGGCGTGGTGGCGTTGCCGCGGCTTGAGGCGGTCTTCGATCTCACGCGCATCGGCCGCGACGGACTGCGCGTCGTCGGGCGGGTTTCGGCGACCGTCGACCAGAGCTGCGTCGTCACCCTCGATCCGGTGCGCAGCGAAATCGACGAGGCTGTCGATCTGGCGTTCGTGCCGCCGGCGGCCGAAACCGCGACGGGCCCCGGAGCCAGGCCGCTGGATGCCGAGGAGCCGCCGGAACTCCTGCAGGACGGCACGGTCGATCTCGGGGCGGTCGCGACCGAGTATCTGATGCTCGGCATCGATCCCTATCCCCGGAAGGCCGGCGCCACGCTCCCCGTGCAGGCCGCCGCCTCCGACCCCTCCGGCCACCCGTTCGCGGCTCTGGCCGCCTTGAAGCCCAAGGCCGGCGGAAAACCCCAGTGATTTCCCCCATTTGGGTGGGTTTCGCAGGGCCGTTGCGCCCTGTTGTGTCCCGCCGCCGAACGGCTATTGTCGATCGTTACCTCACCGCTGGCGAAGGACCGATCCCGGCGTCACCGATGTCTCGCCGCCCAGGTTGACCCATGCCGCAGAAGGTCCGCATCGCGCTCGACGCCATGGGCGGTGATCACGGCCCGCCGGTGGTCGTCCCCGGCGCCGAATTGGCGCTGTCCCGTCATCCCGATGCCGAGTTCGTCTTGTTCGGCGACCGCACCCGGATCGAGCCCTTGCTCGCTGCCGCGCCCCGGCTTCAGGCCGCGTCCCGGATCGTCCACACCGACGTCGCCGTCCGCATGGACGACAAGCCGAGCCAGGCGCTGCGCAACGGCCGGTGGAAATCCTCCATGTGGCTCGCGCTCGACGCGGTCAAGAAAGGCGAGGCCGACGTCGCGGTGTCCGCCGGCAACACCGGCGCGCTGATGGCCATGGCCAAGTTCAATCTGCGGACCATGCCGGGCATCGAGCGCCCGGCCATCGCCGCGGTCTGGCCGACGCTGAAGGGCGAGTCGATCGTGCTCGATCTCGGCGCCTCGATCGGCACCGATGCCGAGCATCTGGTGAACATGGCGGTGATGGGCAGCGCGATGGCGCGCGTGCTGTTCGGTCTCGACCGGCCGAGCGTGGGCCTGCTCAACATCGGCGTCGAGGAGGTCAAGGGTCTGGAACCGGTGCGGGAAGCCGGACGCATGCTGCGCGAGGACCCGCCGCCGCATGTCAATTATGTCGGCTTCGTCGAGGGCGACGACATCGGCAAGGGCACCGCCGACGTGGTGGTGACGGAAGGCTTCGCCGGCAACATCGCGCTCAAGACGGCTGAAGGCACCGCGCGGCAGTTCGCCGACTATCTGCGGATGGCGCTGTCGCAGAGCATTCTCACCAAACTCGGCTATCTGCTGGCGCGGCCCGCGTTCCGGATGCTGCGCAACAAGATGGATCCGAACAAATCGAACGGCGGCGTCTTCCTCGGATTGAACGGCGTCGTCATCAAGAGTCACGGCGGTGCCGATCCGGAAGGTTACGCGGCCGCGATCGACATGGGATACAACATGGTGCGCCACGAACTGCTCGCCAAGATCGGCGAGACGATCCATCAGCACACGCGCACAGCGGCCGCATCCCGCGCCGTCGGCGGAGCGGCCTCGTGACCATGCTCAGAACGGTGGTGCTGGGCTGCGGAAGCTACCTGCCGTCCCGGGTGGTCAGCAATGCGGAATTGGCCGCGAGCGTCGATACGTCCGACGAATGGATCGTGCAGCGCACGGGAATTCGCCAGCGGCACGTCGCGGCCGAAGGCGAACTGACCTCCGACCTTGCCATCCATGCAGCCCGCGCGGCGCTCGCCAGCGCCCATGTCGACCCGCAGACGATCGACCTGATCGTGCTGGCCACCTCGACCCCGGACAACACGTTTCCCGCCTCGGCGGTCACGGTGCAGGCGGGCCTCGGCATCACGCGCGGGGCGGCGTTCGACCTGCAGGCCGTGTGCTCGGGCTTCGTCTTCGCTCTGGCGACGGCCGACGGCCTCTTGCGCACCGGCACCTACAAGCGCGCGCTGGTGATCGGAGCGGAGACCTTCTCGCGCATACTCGACTGGTCCGACCGCACCACCTGCGTGCTGTTCGGCGACGGCGCGGGCGCAGTCGTACTCGAAGCCCAGCAGCAGCCGGGCGAGCGCGACGACCGCGGCATTCTCACGACGCATCTGCGCTCCGACGGCCGCCACAAGTCCAAGCTCTATGTCGACGGCGGCCCGTCCTCGACGCGCACCGTGGGCTTCCTGCGCATGGAGGGCCGCGCCGTGTTCAAGCACGCCGTCGCCATGATCACCGACGTGATCGAGGACGCATTCCGCACCACCGGCTATACCGCCAACGACATCGACTGGTTCGTGCCGCACCAGGCCAACAAACGCATCATCGACGACTCCGCAAAGAAGCTCGGCATCGCGCCGGAGAAGGTCGTGATGACGGTGAGCCAGCACGGCAACACGTCGGCGGCGTCGATCCCGCTCGCGCTCAACACCGCGGTCAAGGACGGCCGGATCAAGAAGGGCGACCTGGTGCTGCTGGAAGCCATGGGCGGCGGCTTCACCTGGGGCTCGGCCCTGCTGCGCTGGTGAGAAGCCGGGACGGAAGCCCGCGAGCCGCATCTGCGGCGCCCGAACGGCGATTTTCCGGCCTTTAGCCGGCCCTCCTGGGGCGCCGAAAATGCCGATGGCGCCTGCGAAAGCCCGGTTGACCACCCCGGTTCAAGTGAATATCGTTAGAAATTCAGCGGGATATGCTCGCCGTGACTGGGGCTGGCGATGGCGGGAAAGACCATAACGCGAGCGGACCTGTGTGAGGCGGTCTACCAGAAGGTGGGCCTGTCCCGCACGGAGTCGGCGGCGCTCGTCGAACTGGTTCTGCAGGAGATCACTGATTGCCTCGAACGGGGCGAAACGGTGAAGCTGTCGTCGTTCGGTTCGTTCGTGGTGCGCAAGAAGGGCCAGCGTATCGGCCGCAACCCCAAGACCGGCAAGGAAGTTCCGATTTCTCCGCGCCGGGTGATGGTGTTCAAGCCGTCGGCGATCCTCAAGCAGCGGATCAATTCGAGCGGCGGCTCGGGCGGCTAGTCCAGCAGCGTGTATCGGCGGCGGCGCGTTGCCGGCTGGGAGCCGGAGCCGCGATATTTTCGAGGGAGCACGGCGCCTTGGAAAAATCGCCCGACGCGTTCCGCACCATCAGCGAGGTCGCGGACGAACTCGACATTCCGCAGCATGTCTTGAGGTTCTGGGAGAGCCGCTTTCCGCAGATCAAGCCGATGAAGCGGGCCGGCGGCCGGCGTTACTACCGGCCCGACGACGTCGATCTGCTGCGCGGCATCCGCCATCTGCTTTACGGCGAGGGCTATACCATCCGCGGCGTGCAGGGAATTCTGCGCGACAAGGGACCGAAGTTCGTCCAGACGGTCTGGCAGGCGGGGGCGGTGCAGCCTGTCGGCGCGCCGCAGGACGAACCCGGGCCGCAGCAGGAGCCCGAACGGCTTCCGCCCGACGAAGCCGCACGCACGCTGTTCGGGCTTTTGAAGTCGCCCGCGGCGCCACCGCGCGAAACTGAAGCCGAGCCGGCCGGCCGCCAGCCTGCGCCGCAGGCTGCCGAGCCCGCCATGACGCGCGAACACGTCCGGCGCCTGCAAAGCGCCTTGCACGAACTGAGCGAATGCCGCCGTCTGATCGACGCAGCGCTCAAGGACGAAGCAGCCTGACCGGCGCGCGGGCGGCCCGCCGTGCCCGCGCGCGTTTGCCAGCGAGCCGACAAGCGCGATAATCCAGAGCCGGGCGTGCCGCGCGTCGCGCGGCCAAAGTCGAGACGGAATATGGCCACCGCGCGGCTGGCTACGCTGATCGTCTGGTCTCTGGGCGTTGCGGTCCTGATCGGGCTGACGCTGTGGTCCGGCGCGGGCCTGGTGGGGCAGGCGATCCTGGATTCGGGATGGGCGGTCGCGGCCGTGGTCCTGATCCGCATTTCCGGCGTGGCCGGCGCCGGCGCGGGATGGTGGCTGCTGTTTCCGGCGGACATCCGGCCGCGGCTGCCGGCGCTGATGGGCATCCGGTTCATCCGCGAGGCGACCAACGCGATCCTGCCGCTGGCCCAGATCGGCGGCGATTTCATCGGCGCGCGCTGCCTCGCTCTGCGCGGCACCAGGGGCTCGGTCGCCGCGGCCAGCGTCATGGTCGACGTATTGGTGCAGGCCGCGACGATGGTTGCGTTCGCCCTGATCGGGCTGACGTTGCTGCTCGTCAACGGCGGCAGCGAAATCGTGGCCTGGTCGGCGGGCATCGGGATCGGCATCGCAATTCCCGCGCTGGCCGCGTTCTTCGTCGCGCAGAGCGAGCACGGCCATCGTCTGATCACGAAAGCGCTGACCGCATTGGCGGGCGGCCGCGAATGGCGCGTGTTCGGGGCGGTGGACGAATTGTTCGCGCAGCTCCAGCGTTTCTACGCCAACCGTATCGGCCTCGTCCGAAGCTTCTTCTGGCATCTTGCGGACTGGTTCGTCGGCGTCGTCGAAGTCTGGATCGTGCTCAACTTCATGGGATACGCGATTTCGATCGAGCAGGCGCTCATCATCGAAAGCCTGATGCAAGCGGTGCGCGGCGCGGCCTTCGCCATACCCGGCGCGCTGGGCGCGCAGGAGGGCGGACTGATCGTGCTGTGCGCGATGTACGGCATTCCGCCGGACGCCGCCGTCGCGCTGTCGCTGGTCAAGCGCATCCCCGACTTCGTCATCGGCATTCCCGGCGTGCTGGCCTGGCAGGCGATGGAGGGTCGGAACTTTTTCCGGCGCTCGGCGGCGCGATCGCAAACCGGCGGGCCGGAGCGCCCATGATCGGGGATGTCGCGCTTGTCGTGCTGCTGGGCGCGGCCGTTGCGGGCTGCGTTTATCTTGCCGCGGCGGCATGGCTTGTGACCGATTTTGCGCGGCGTCCGCGCGCGCCGAGGCCGTCCGGCGCAGCCGTGACGATCCTGAAGCCGCTGCACGGGCAAGAGCCGGATCTCTACGACAACCTCGCCTCGTTCTGCCGCCAGGACTATCCGGGACCGGTGCAGATCGTGTTCGGCGTCGCCGACCCGAACGATCCCGCCGTTGCCGCGGTCGAGCGGCTGCGCACTGAATTCCCCGGCCACGACCTCGCTCTTGTCGCCGACCGGACCGTGGCGGGCTCCAATCCCAAGGTTGCAAACCTGATCAACATGAGCGGGCAGGTCCGGAACGCCATCGTGGTCATCGCCGACAGCGACATCCGTGTCCGGCCGGACTATCTCGCCGGCGTGGTCGGCGAACTGGAGCGAAGCGCAAACGGCGCCGTGACCTGCCTGTACCACGGCGTCGAGACGGACTCGCTGTGGTCGAGCCTGTCCCGGCTTCAGATCGACGGTCACTTCCTGCCCGGCGTGGTGACGGGCTTGCGTCTCGGACTGGCGCAGCCGTGCTTTGGCTCGACCATCGCGATGCGCGCGTCGACGCTTGCGGCCTTCGGCGGATTTGCGGCGGTCGCGGACACGCTGGCGGACGATTACGAGATCGGTGCGGCTCTGCGCCGGCGCGGGGAGACGGTGGCCCTGCCGCCGTTCGCGGTCGGCCACACCTGCGGCGAAACGTCGTTCCGGCAATTGTGGCGGCACGAGGTGCGCTGGGCGTCCACCATCCGCATCATCGATCCGGCGGGTTATGCCGGCTGGATTGTGAGCAATCCGCTGCCGTTCGCGCTGCTGGCGCTCGCGGCCGGGGGCGGCGCGCCGGCGGCGGCGGTGACGGTTGCGGCCCTGCTTTGCCGTGCCGCCGTGCTTTTCGCCGTTTCGCGCAGCTTTGCGTCGCCGCGTCCGCCGTATTGGCTGGTTCCGCTGCGTGATCTATTGTCCTTCGCCGTGTTTGTCGCCGGATTTGCCGCCCGCAACGTCGATTGGCAGGGACGGCGATACCGGCTTACGCCGAAAGGCGAGATCAGTTCGGAAGGGAGATCCCGGACGCCATGATGCGGAGCTTGTTCCTTCAGGCCCCGTCGTTCGAAGGCTTCGACGGCGGCGCGGGCGCGCGGTATCAGAACCGCCGCGAGATCAAGTCGTTCTGGTATCCGACCTGGCTTGCGCAGCCGGCGGCGCTGGTCGACGGCTCCAAGCTGATCGATGCGCCGCCGCACCGCCTCGGTCTTGCCGACGTGCTGCCGCACGCCAAGGACCGCGAACTGGTGGTGCTGCACACCTCCACGCCGTCGTTTGCCTCCGACGTCAAGACCGCGCGCGCGCTCAAGGACGCCAATCCGAACCTCAAGATCGGCATGATCGGCGCCAAGGTGGCGGTCGACGCGGCCGGTGCGCTGCAGGCCTGCGAGGAACTCGACTTCGTCGCCCGCAACGAGTTCGACTTCACCGTGAAGGAGGTGGCGGAGGGCCGGGACTTCGCCGCCATCAAGGGGCTCTCGTACCGCAGCCGCGACGGGCGCATCGTGCACAACGAGGAACGCGCGCCGCTGCACAACATGGACGAGCTGCCGTTCGTCTCGCCGGTCTACAAGCGCGACCTGAAAATCGAGAACTACTTCATCGGCTATCTGCGCCACCCCTACCTGTCGTTTTATACGGGCCGCGGCTGCAAATCGCGCTGCACCTTCTGCCTGTGGCCGCAGACCGTCGGCGGGCATATCTACCGCACGCGCAGCGTCGGCCACGTCATCGACGAGTTGAAATACGCCAAGCAGGCGTTCCCGCAGGTCGCGGAGGTGTTCTTCGACGACGATACGCTCACCGACGACCTGCCGCGCGTCGAGGCGCTGGCGCGTGAGATCGGCAAGCTCGGCATCACCTGGGCCTGCAACGCCAAGGGCAACGTGCCGCGCAAGACGCTCGAAGTGATGGCCGACAACGGCTGCCGGCTGTTCGTGGTCGGCTACGAGAGCGGCAACCAGAAGATCCTGCACAACATCAAGAAGGGCATGCTGATCGACGTCGCCAGGAAGTTCACCAAGGACTGCCACGAGCTCGGCATCAAGATTCACGGCACCTTCATCCTGGGCCTTCCCGGCGAGACCAAGGAGACGATCCAGGAGACGATCCGGTTTGCGACCGAGGTCAATCCGCACACCATCCAGATTTCGCTCGCCGCGCCGTATCCGGGCACGTTCCTCTACAAGCAGGCCAAGGAGAACGGCTGGTTCGACACCAACAACGCGGACCTCGTGGACGACAACGGCATTCAGATCGCGCCGCTGCACTATCCGCACCTGAGCCACGGCGAAATCTTCAATTCGGTCGAGGAGTTCTACCGGGCGTTCTATTTCCGCGCCCCGAAGATCGCGGCCATCCTCAACGAGATGATCCGCTCGCCGCAGATGATGAAGCGCCGGCTGCGCGAGGGCGTGGAGTTCTTCCAGTTCCTGCGGGAGCGGCGGCAGGCTGCGCTGTAGGGCCAGCTCGCGGCGGCTACAAGGCCGCGGCGCGGGCCCGCACGGTTTGCGGCAGGTATCCGGCCTTGGCGAACCAGTCGATGGCGTCCGACAGCGCCTCGCGGTAGGGCCGCGACGTGTAGCCCAATTCGCGCCGCGCCTTGCCGTCGTCGAAATGCATGTAGTGGCGGCTCATGCGCAGCCCGTCGACGGTCGCAAACGGCTCCGAACCGCTGAGCCGCGCCAGCAGTTCCGCGCCGACCGCGAACGGATAGACCGCCAGCCGCGGCAGTTTTACGCGCGGGGGCTTGCGGCCGACGATCTCCGCGATGTCGGTCAACACCTGACGGAGAGTCAGGTTTTCGCCCCCGAGAATATAGCGCTCCCCGACCCGCCCCCGGTGCAGCGCAGCGATATGGCCGTTGGCGACGTCGTCGACGTGAACGAAGTTCAGTCCGGTGTCGACGAAAGCCGGCATACGGCCGGCGGCGGCCTCGACGACGATGCGGCCGGTCGGCGTCGGGCGCACGTCGCGCGGCCCAATGGGAGTCGAGGGGTTGGTGACCACCACAGGAAGGCCGTGAGTTTGCGCAAGGTCGACGACCAGCCTCTCGGCGATGACCTTGCTGCGCTTGTACGCGCCCACGGCCTTTTCCAGCGGAAGCGCGCGCGTTTCGTCGGCCGGCACCGGTCCGGAGATGTCGAAGGTCGCGACCGAACTCGTATAAACGATGCGCTCAAGCCCGGCGCGCGCGGCCTCCTCCATGACGACGCGTGTGCCATCGACGTTGGTCTGCATGATTTCGTCGGGGGAGGGCGCCCACAGACGGTAATCGGCTGCGGCATGGATCAGGTAGCGCACGCCCCGCATGGCCTCGGCGACCGCAGTCCGGTCGCGAATGTCGCAAACCGCGATTTCGTCGCGGGGATCGATGTTGATGCGTGGGCTTGAGGGGCGGACCATGACGCGGACGCGATAACCGTCGCGGCGCAATGCATTGGCGATGGCGGAACCGACAAATCCGCTCGCTCCGGTCACAAGGACCGGCCCGAACGCCTGCATCTGCGACATTGCTGTCATGGAGGCTGCGACCCGAAGACCGTCACACATCAGGGGATCGTTAATACAAACAATCTTATCCAGAGGGGGTGGCAAGCGCATCGGGAAAAGCCGCAAGCGCGCTTGAAATTCAAGCCCGACGGCAGTCAAATGCCGGTGTGGCGCAGAGTCTGTCCCGGTGTTCTCATGCGTTTTTGTTCGGGCTTGGCGCAGCGACGGACGGCAGATCGGGTGCCGGGGAGTTGGGTATGAAGTTCGCGAACGCGCTTTTGAGCGCCGCCGGGGCCGTATTGCTGCTGGCGGCTATGGCAGGGCCGGGCGGTGCGCAGTCGACCGGTTCCACTTCGGTCCGCCCCGGGCAGAACAACGATTACAGCCCGACCTGGACGATTGAGCAGGCGCTGCCCGGCAAGCCCGCTGCCCAGTCCCGTCCGGTGCCGCGGATTTCGGCTCAAAGCCCGACGCGCGTGCCGCTCGAAACCGGCTCGTTCGGCCTCGAAACCAAGTCGCAGTTCCGGCAGAATCAATTTTCCGATGGGCGGACAATTCCGGGCCTTGAGGCAAGGAAGCGGGACGACCCGTCCTATTTCGGTCTCTCGCTGCAAGTGCCGACCAACAACGTCCCGTTGCTCCCGCTGCTCAGCCCGCCCAATCCAAATCGCTGAGAGCCCGTTGGCGATCACGGCGCAGCCGCACTTGTGCGTCGCGAGGGGAATGGTGCGTCGCGAGGGGAATGGTGCGTCGCGAGGGGAATGGTCGGAGCGGGGAGATTCGAACTCCCGACCCCCAGTCCCCCAGACTGGTGCGCTAACCGGGCTGCGCTACGCTCCGACTTTCGGCCCCGTCTGTACGCCGCCCCCCGCGGGCGTGCAAGGCCCGGCCCCTACCGCCGGATTTCACTGGAATAAGCCTCGTTTCGCAGCCGCAGGGCATGAGCCCGGGTGGCCCCGATCAAGCCCCACAGCAGGCCGAGCAGCAGGAATGTGTGACGCCAGTGGTCGGTATCGATGATGACGCTTTCGGCGGCAACGCCGACGTAGCCGGCGTAGATCACGATCGTGCCGGTCTGCCAGGGCGAGGGTGTCAGCGCCGCGCGAAGCCCGAACGCGAGCGACAACAGCGCCAGCGTGAGATAGCACGCGCCCGACAGCCAGCCTCCGGCCATGAAGGCGTTGAGTTAGGAGTTGTGCGGGTCTTCGGGGAAGAACTTGCTGAACTGCAGCGGCCCGATACCGAGCGGAAAGTCGAGCGCCATCACTGCGCCGAGCGCGTAACGCGCGAACCGGCCCTGTTCGCCAAGGTCGTAGCTTTGCTGAAGGCTGGCGCGCTCCTTGAACAGCTGCGCGACGGCGTCGATCGAAAGCAGCGCCGCGAGAAACGCCGCAACCGCCATGGCGCCGAGCGCGCCCAGCAACACGATCCGAAGGCGCAGCGTCGGCGAACGTGCGGTGACAAAGGTCAGGAGCAGAACGATCAGCGAGGCAAACACCACCTGGCCCCAGGCGGCGCGCGAAAACGACAACAGGATCGCAGCCGCGAACAGCGCCATCAGCATCATGCCGCCGACGGCCTGCCGCAGGTTGCCGGCGACGATGCGATGAAGCGCGAGCAAGGCCGGGAGCACCATGAATGCGCCCAGCACGTTCGGATCCTTGAACGTGCCGCGGGCGCGGTCGTAGAGCAGCAGCAGTTCGTTCGCGCCGGAAAACACCCTGGAATAGCCGACGATCGCGGCCAGCGCGGCGATGATGCCCGCGACGAGGCAGCCGCGCGTCAGCGCGGCAAGCCTTGCCTCGGTGTTGGCGCCGAGCATGGCGGCGAAGAACAGCGCGGTCGCGGCGAGATACCAGGACGTCAGCACCCAGGTCAGGACGCCCTGCTCGCCGAGCAGCGAAGCGGCCGAGGCGCTGTATCCGATGTTGGTCAGGATCAGCAGGACGGCCAGCGGCAGCAGGGACGGGCGAAGTGCAAGCGCGCCCATGGCGAAGACCGAAATCGCCATGAACGAGGCGATCTCGTAGGGGCTCGGCTCGATGAAGACGATGGAGCAGGTCGCGCCGGTCAGCCACAGCAGCAGCAGCCGGACGCGCTCAGCGGAGACGGTCAACGGCCGCGCCTGCGGCGCCGGTTCGGCCCAATGCGCGCCGAGCTGCGCGGAATGCGGGGCGGCGATCAATAGGCGTTCTCGGCCTTGAGCAGCGCCAGCGGCGTCCGCGCCAGAATGGAGAGGTCGAGCAGCAGCGACCAGTTCTCGATGTAGTAGAGATCGTATTCGACGCGCTTCTGAATCTTTTCGGGGCTGTCGATCTCGCCGCGCCAGCCGTTGATCTGCGCCCAGCCGGTGATGCCGGGCTTGACGCGATGGCGCGCGAAATAGCCGTCGACCGCCTCGTCGAACTGGCGGTTCTCGAATTTCTGGTTGGCCGCGTGCGGGCGTGGGCCGACCAGCGACAGATTGCCCTTGAACACGACGTTGATGAGCTGCGGCAACTCGTCGATCGACGTCTTGCGAATGAACCGGCCTACGCGCGTGACGCGCGGGTCGTCCCTGGTCACGCTCTTCTGCGCCGTGTGGTCGGTCTTGTCGGCGTACATCGAACGGAACTTGTAGACTTCGATCAGTTCGTTGTTGAAGCCGTGCCGCTTCTGCTTGAAGAACACCGGCCCCTTGCTGTCGAGCTTTATCAGGACCGCGACCGCCGCCATCAGCGGCGCCAGCAGCAGCAGCGCGATACCGCCGACGATCCTGTCGAACAGCCATTTCATCACCACGTCCCAGTCGGTGATGGGACGGTCGAACACGTCGAGCACCGGGACGCTGCCGAGGTACGAATAGGAGCGGGGACGGAATCGCAGCTTGTTGCTGTGCGCCGAAAGCCGGATGTCGACCGGCAGCACCCAGAGCTTCTTCAGCATCTGCAGGATGCGTCCCTCGGCCATGATCGGCAGCGAGAAGATCACGAGATCGACGCGCGTGCGGCGGGCGAATTCCACAAGATCGTCGACCGTGCCGAGCTTGCGGACGCCGCCGGCTGCGTTTGGCGAACGGTCGTCGCCGCGGTCGTCGAACAGGCCGAGCACCCGGATGTCGCTGTCGCGCTGGCCCTTGAGCGCGCCGACCAGCGATTCACCCGCACCGCCGCCGCCGACGATTGCCGTGCGGCGCGCGAGCCGTCCCTCGCGGGTCCAGCGGCGCACCATCAGGAACAGCGCGCGGCGGAAAGCCAGGAGCGCGAGCAGGCCGATCACGTAGAAGCTGCCGAGCCAGATGCGGGAGAATTGATCGCCGGTCTTGGCGAAGAACGACACGCCGATCGCGATCAGGAACACCACCGACCATGCCGACGCGAGCCGGAAGTATTGCTTCTCGTGTCCCCGGAAAGCCTGCACCTGGTAAATGTCGGCGATCTGGAAGGCCAGCATCGAGAGCAGCGCAATGCCCGCGATGGCCGCGAAGTAACGCCATTCGATTCCGTCGAGCGGCACGACATAGGCGGCGTAGATCGCGGTGCCGATGATTGCGACCAGCGCCATCTCGATCATGCGCACCGCGCCGGCCAAGACGATCGGCGACATCGCAGGCGCCGCGGGCTCGGCCGCAACGTCGGCCGCGGCTTCTGCGAGCCGGTGCGGCTCGGGCCGCCGCGACCCCGATGCCGAGGTCGCGCCCGCGGCGGCCGCCTCAATCATGCTGCGCGAGTCGAATGCGGCCATGGCCCGAAAACCCGTTCCGCCGCCGCAAATTTGGATGCCGGCGACCATCTCTCAATCGCTGCGGAAACTAGTTAAGAAAGTTCAAAAAACCGTTATTGCGAATGCCGAAACTTGGACTTAATCGCTTCGCCATAGGCGGCCAGGACGCCTTCGACCATCGCGCCCTGCGAGAAATGGCTGCGGATGCGCTCGCGCAGCCGCTCCGCACCTGCCTTTGCACCGGCCGGGTCGTCGAGTGCCGCGGCGATCGCCTGTGCCAGCCGTGCCGGGTCTTGCGGCGGGACGAGCGCAGCGCCGGGCCCAAGAATCTCCGGAATGCCGCCGACGCCGCTCGCCACCATCGGGATACCGGCGCCACCGGCCTCGATGACGACATAGGGCAGGGAGTCGGCGCGCGACGGGACCGCGAGCAGCCGGCCGAAGGCGAACGCCCGCCGCGCCGGCGTGTGGCCGAGGAAGCGGACACGATCGGTCAAGCCCAGGCGCGCGACCTGCGCGCGCAACGCGTCGCCTTCCTCGCCATCGCCTGCGACCGCAAGGCTGACGCGGCGGCCGATGCGGTGCAGTTCGGCGACGGCGTCGATCAGCACGTCGGTGCCCTTGATGTGGCGGAACTCGCCGACGCTCAGGATATCGGCGGCATCTGCGTTCGGCTCGATCGGGTTCATCTCCGCCGCGGTGATGCCGTTGAACACAACACGGACGATTCCGCGGGGCTTGCCGGCCATGCGCTCATAGGCGCCGCGAGCGAATTCGCTCTCAAACAGAAAGAGCTCCGTGCGGCGCGACAGAAAACGCTCGATCATCGCATATACGATGCCGCGCAGCGTGTGCAGGCCGTAGTGCAGGGAGCCGCCGTGCGGTGTGTAGACGCGGATGGACTTCGGCGCGCGCATCGTGCGAACGAAGGCGCCGCCCTTTGCGCCGTGGCCGTGCAGCACGTCGGGTCCGAGCGATTTGAGATGGCTTGCGACCTGCAGGAACCCGCCGAGGTCGGCCGGGCCGATCTCGCGCTGAATCGGGAAGCGCGCGACGCCGGGCGTCATGCGCGGCGCAAGCGCGGCAAGGGCTGCAGCGGCCCGGTCGCCGCCAGTGGTGCTGTCGCAGACGATGCCGACCGCGTGTCCGCGCTCCGCCTGTCCCGCCGCCAGGTCGAGGATGTGGCGGAAAATGCCGCCGACCGGCGTGCGCGTGACGTGAACGATCTTGAGCGGCGTGTTGCCGGCCATGGTCAGAACCACCGTTCCCCGACGGTGAGCGTATCGCCGGGCCGCACCGGATAATGCATCGGCAGGGCGTAGCGCGCGGGCACGCCGTTGTAGGTGCGCGTCAGCGTGACGCGACTCTTGCTGGCCCGCGGGGTGAAGCCGCCGGCGATGGCGACGGCGTTCTGCACCGTCATGCCGGGCACGTAAGGATACTGGCCGGGATACGTCACCTCGCCGAGCACGAAGAACGGCCGGTAGGTTTCGACCTCGACCGCCACGCTCGGATCGCGGATGAAGCTTTGTTTCAATCGCCCGGCGATGGACTGCGAGAGCTGCTGCGTGGTCATGCCGCGGGCGTTGACCGCACCGATCAGCGGCATCGTGACCTGGCCCGCCGCGCTCACCGCATAGGTGTTGCTGAGCGCGTCCTGGCCGAACACGACGATGCGCAACTTATCTCCCGCGTCGAGCGTATAGGTGCCGGCGTCTTCGACGATGGGAGCGGGGCCGCTTTGCACCGGCACCGCGCGCTGGGCGTGACGCACGGTGCGGGAGGCTGCGGCGGGCGCGCCATACATCATCATGTCGAGGTCGGAGCGCGGCTGTGCCTGCGGGGCCATGGCGTAGCGCGGCGCCTCCCGCGCGCAGGCCGTGAGCGCGAGAGCGGCGAGGCAAAGCACGAGAAGGCGGCGCAGCCGCATGCGAATCCGGGCCCGCAAGGCAAAGGTTAAGCCGGATTAACGCCTCATCATGGTTAACAATTCGTCTCCGAGAAGATTTCCGGGAGGGCGCCACGAGGCGGGGCTTAACGGGGCGGCAACCATAATCGTTCGTAATCGAAACCGGTGCAGAGTCGCCGCATTCGGTCGGTATGGAGTCGCCATGCGAGGCGGAGTTCAGATGGTGGGCGATCCAGCCGCCGTCGACGGTGAAGTCAATCTCAGCGGGATCGCGCGCGCGCTGTGGCGCCGGAAGCGGTCGATCATCGGACCGACGCTGATCCTGGCCCTGGCGGCCTATATCGCCGTCACTCAGATCACGCCGCGCTACAAGTCCGAAGCGCGGGTGCTGGTCGAAAGCCGCGAAAACATCTTCCTGCGTCCGGAGGCGGAAAAGGCGCTGATCGACCGCGCGACCGCGGACCAGGAGACCGTCACAAGCCAGGTGCAGCTCGTGCTGTCGCGCGATCTCGCCCGGATCGTGATCCGCGAACTGGACCTGGAGAAGAGGCCGGAGTTCAACGCGGCCTCGACCGATTTCTCGCCGATGGCGCTGCTGCGCCACATCGGCATCGGGCGCGACCCGCAATCGATGACGCTGGAGGAGCGGGTCTTTTCGGCCTATTTCGACCGGCTGCGGGCCTACGCCATCGACAAGTCGCGGGTGATCGCCATCGAGTTCCAGTCGGCCGACCCGGAGCTTGCCGCGCGCGGCGCCAACGTAATCGCGGAGAACTACCTGACGCTGCAACAGGTGGCCAAGCAGGACCAGGCGCGTGCCGCGGGGCAGTGGCTGTCCGGAGAGCTGGAAAAGCTGCGCACCAAGGTGTCGGAAGCGGAAGCCAAGGCGGAGGAGTTCCGCGCCAAGTCCAACCTGTTCGTGGGCAGCGGCAGCACGAGCCTCGCAAACCAGCAGCTCACCGAACTGAGCAGCCAGGTGTCGGCCGCCCGCGCCCAGAAGGCCGACGCCGAAGCCAAGGCGCGCCTGCTGCGCGACGCGCTGCGCACCGGTCAGGCGATCGAGTCGTCGGAGGTCGTCAACTCCGAGCTGATCCGCCGGCTGTCCGAGCAGCGCGTGACGCTGCGCGCGCAGCTTGCCGAGCAGTCGTCGACGCTTTTGCCGCAGCATCCGCGCATCCGCGAATTGCGGGCCCAGATCGTCGACCTCGACCAGCAGATTCGCAGCGAGGGCGAAAAGCTCGCGCGCTCGCTGGAAAACGACGCCAAAATCGCTGCCGCCCGGCTTGAGTCGCTGACTGCGAGTCTCGACCAGCTCAAAAATCAGAGCGCATCGACCAGCGACCGGGACGTGCAGCTGCGAGCGCTCGAACGCGAGGCCAAGGCGCAGCGCGATCTGTTCGAGTCCTATCTCGCCAAATACCGGGAAGCGAGCGCCCGCGACAGCATCGCGGCCGCGCCGGCCGATGCGCGGATCATTTCGCGCGCGGTGGTGTCGAACGTGCCGTATTTCCCGAAGAAGGCGCCGATCGTCGTCATCACGGCGCTGGCGACGTTCTGCCTGTCGTCGGCATTTGTGGTCACTGGCGCGCTGCTCAGCGGCGAGACCTACCGGCCGGCTCCACTCCAGATCGACCGGACCCCGCCGGCCAACGCGCCTGCATCGAATGCCGAGCGCAGGGCGCGGCGTTCGACGAAGGCGCGCACCCGATCCACGGACCGGCTGCCGGCCGCCGCCAACATCGCGCCGCCGACCGTCGTTGCCGCGGCGGCCGCAATGGATTCAGCGCCGGCGCAAGACCTCGAGGAGCTTGCCGCGGCCTTGCAGCAGGAGGGCGATCGCGGCCGGCGGATCGCCGCGATCGGGGCCGCGCGCAATGTCGGCACGACGCTCACCGCGATCGCGCTCGGCCGGGCGCTGGCGCGCCATGCCCGCGTCATTCTGGTCGACCTTGCGTTCGCATCGCCCAACATCGACGTCATTTCGAACGATCCGAAGGCGCCCGGCATCGCCGACCTGGTCCGCGGCACGGCGTCGTTCGGCGACATCATCACGCGCGACCAGATTTCGCGGCTTCAGATCGTGGCGGCCGGTTCGGTCGGCAACGATCCCGACGGCCTGTGGTCCTCGCACATGCTTCCTGCGGCGCTTGGCGCACTGGCGCAGAGCTACGATTATCTCGTGATCGACGCGGGCGCGCAGTCCGACGTGGCGCTCGATCCGCTGGTGACGGCAGCCCCGCGCGCCGTGCTGGTCGGCGGCGACACGCCCGCGAAATCACTCAAGGCGATGGCCGGCCAGATATCGTCGGCCGGATTCGAGGTGACGGTGCTGACCGGCCCTCCGCCGGCGCTCGAACAAGGTGCTGCGCGCTCCGCAGCGGCCTGAACCGCGGGATAGCCGGTGTCGAGCCTCAGGTACAAGCTGTTTCGCACGGCGCTGGAGGCGCTCTATTTCAGCGGGGCCTACGCAGTGCTGCGTCCGCTGCTTGGCGGCGTTGGCGCGATCCTGATGCTGCATCACGTGCGGCCGGGGCGGTCCGACCGCTTCCAGCCGAACCGATTGCTGGAGGTGACGCCGTCGTATTTCGACGACGTGATCCGCAAGGTGCGCAAGTCGCGCGTGGATATCGTTTCGCTCGACGAGGCCCACCGCCGGCTCACCGAGCGCGATTTCTCCCGGCGCTTCGTCTGCATCACCTTCGACGACGGTTACCGCGACACGCTGCATCATGCCTATCCGATCCTGAAGAAGCATAACGCGCCGTTCACGGTCTACGTGGCGACGAGCTTCGCCGACCGGGTCGGGGAATTGTGGTGGCTCGCGCTCGAGGCCGTCGTCGCCCGCAACGACCTGGTTGGCGCGCGCATCGAGGGCCGCGACTATTGGTTCGAGGCCCGTACGGTTCAGGAGAAGCGCGCGGTGTTCGACCACATCTACGGCTGCCTGCGCGCGCTCAAGACGGAGGACGCGCTGCGCCAGGTGGTGCGCGATATGGCGTCGCGCCATCGCGTCGACGTCGTCTCGTTTTGCCGCGATCTGTGCATGGACTGGCAGGAACTGGCCGAGTTGGCGCGCGATCCGCTGGTCACGATCGGCGCGCATACCGTCAACCACCCGATCCTGGCCAAAATCACGGACAATGCGGTGCGCGCGGAGCTTGAGAACAGCCGTGCCGTGATCGAGGCGGCGACCGGCACGCGCCCGCAGCACTTCGCCTATCCGGTCGGCGACCGGACCGCCGCCGGCCCTCGCGAATTCCAGATCGCGGCCGAACTCGGCTACAAGACCGCGGTCACGACCCGTCCCGGCATGATCTTCCCGGAGCACGCCGGGCATCTGCTGGCGCTGCCGCGGCTTTCGCTCAACGGCGAGTTCCAGCACCTGCGCCACGCCAAGGTGCTGCTCTCGGGCGCCGCCACCGGACTTTGGAACGGCTTTCGCAAACTCAACGTGGCCTGACCGGACCACTCGACATCCACTTGATCAGCGGCATGGCCGGCAGCACCCAGCCTATGCCCGCCACGACGTAGTAGATCCCGGATATCAGCTTGCTCTGGAAGATCGGCGGGAATTGCGCGACGGCCATCGCGACCAGCGCCCAGACCGTCACCAGCAAGAGCAGTGCAACGGCGCCGATCAGCTTTCGGATACGGATGGACATTGGGCTGACAGATTTGGCCTGACAGGCATCGGCGGCATTGCTGGGACGGGCAGGGCAGGACTATATGTCCCCGGCATTGCCTGCAAGCACGATGACGCACACCGATCCCGCAACCGTTCGTTCCGGCGCCGTCCGCGCCTGGCTCTATGCCGTGGCGGCGCTGATGGTGGTTACGCTCGTGGTCGGCGGCGCGACCCGGCTCACCGAGTCCGGACTTTCGATCGTGGAATGGCGGCCGGTGACCGGGGCGCTGCCGCCGCTGTCGGAGCAAAGCTGGCAAGCCGAGTTCGCCAAGTACAAGCAGATCCCGCAATACCGCGAACTCAACCGCGGCATGAGCCTGGAGCAATTCAAAACCATCTTCTGGTGGGAATGGTCGCACCGCTTCCTGGCGCGGCTGGTCGGCGCGGCCTTCCTGCTGCCGTTCCTGTTTTTCCTCTGGCGCGGATGGATCGAGCCGCGGCTGCGCCTGCGCCTATGGGCGCTGTTCGGCGGCGGCGCTCTGCTCGGTGCGGTCGGTTGGTGGATGGTGTCTTCCGGGCTGACCGAACGGGTCAGCGTGTCGCAATACCGGCTCGGATTCCACCTCACGCTTGCCTGCGCGATCTACGCCGCGATCCTGTGGACCGCCCGCGAAATCGGCGCCGGCGCGCCGCAGCTTGTGCCGCGGCGCATTCGTGTGTCCGCCATGGCGCTGGTCGTGCTGACGCTGGCGCAGATCTACCTCGGCGCGTTGGTCGCGGGGCTCGACGCGGGGCTGATCTACAATACTTGGCCATTGATCGACGGCGCGCTCGTTCCCGCAGCCGAGCGGCTCTGGTTCAACACGCCGCTGTGGCGCAATCTGTTCGAGAATGCGCTGACGGTTCAGTTCAATCATCGCATGTTCGCCTATCTGCTGTGGCTGCTGGCGATCTGGCATGCCTTCGACGTCGTTCGAACGCGCAGCGGCGGCGCGGCGTTCAACGGCGCCGTGGCGCTCGCCTGCGCCATGACCTTGCAGGCCGGGATCGGAATCGTCACGCTGCTGCACCAGTCGCCGCTGCCGCTTGCGTTGCTGCATCAGGCGATGGCCATTGTCGTGCTCAGCATCGCAGTCGTGCATGCCGAACGGCTGTGGCCGCGCCGCGCGCCCGATACCGAGTCTACTCATGAGATTGTATTGCCGCGGGGAACGTCATGATTCAGCTCGACCGTCACGGCGATATCGCCGTCGTCACACTGGTTCACGGCAAGGCCAATGCGCTCGACATCGAGTTTTGCGAGTCCATTGCCGCGCACTTCGAGTCGATCGAGAAATCGTCCGCGCGCGCAGTGGTTCTGACCGGGCAGGGCCGGATGTTCTCGGCGGGCGTCGATCTGCTGCGTCTGAGCGAGGGTGGTGTGGACTACGTGCGTGCGTTCCTGCCTGCGCTGCACCGGCTCTATCAGGCCGTGTTTTTTCACGCCAAGCCCGTGGTCGCCGCGATCAACGGCCATGCCATCGCGGGCGGCTGCGTGCTGGCCTGCTGCGCCGACCGGCGGATCGCCGCGCGCGACGGCGGACGCATCGGCGTGACGGAACTGCTGGTCGGCGTGCCGTTCCCGCCGCTGGCGTTCGAGGTGATGCGCTACGCGACCGCGCCGCAGTATTTCTCGGACGGCGTGCTGAGCGGGGCAACGTTTGCGGCCGAACAGGCCCTGACACGCGGGCTGGTCGACGAAGTGGCCGAGCCTTCGGCGCTACGCGACCGGGCGATCGCAGCCGCCGAACAAATGGCGGCACTTTCGCCGCGGGCATTCGCCATGACCAAGGGCCAGCTTCGCGCGCCGGTGGCCGAACGTGTGGCGAGGGCGGGCGGCGATACGGCGGCGACCGACATCTGGACCGCGCCCGAGACGCTCGAACGCATGCGCGACTACGTCAGCCGGACGCTCAAGAAGAGCTGAGCAGGTTCAGCGCAGCACGCCGATTTCGCGCAGATACTTCTGCACGCCGGGATGGATTTGCGACGGGCTCGGCGCGGCCATCGCCGTGCTCTGCGGCGTGGTTTCGCGGCCCTGCGCGAGCCGCTTGACCAGCGCGCCGTGGCCCTGGTGCAGCGCCTTGGCGAGACGATAGGCGACGTCGTCGGGCAGGTCGGATCGCGCCAGAATGTAGCTCCACGAACCGACCGAATTGACCGCCTCCTTCTGCCCCTCGTATGAGCCGGCCGGCACCGTGATGGGCTTCAGGAAGTTGTGCTTGGCCGTGACCTTGGCCACCTCGTCCGCCGTTAGCCCGATGAAGCGGCCGCCGGCCTTCATCACCGCGGTGAAGCCCGGCCAGCCGATGCCGCCGCCCCACAGCGCAGCCACGCGGCCGTCGGCGACCATCACCGGGCCGTCGCCGGCCTTCTCTAGATAGTGCGCCTGGAAGTCCTTCTCGCGGTCGAGGCCGAGCCCGTCGGTGACGTAGCGGCCGAGCAGCGTGAGTCCCGATGCGCGCGTGCCCCAGGCGATCGGCTTGCCGACGAGGTCGCGCAGGGTCTTCGCCGGGCTGTCGCCGCGCACCACGAACATGCCGGGGTTGGAATAGATCGCCTGGATCACCAGCGCCGTGGTCTTGGTCTGCCCGATGGCCTGAAACGCCTCGTAGGCGGGCTCGCCCGCGACCAGAGCGATGTCGACCTTGCGGCCGTTGAGCAGGCCGATATTCTCGGTGCTGCCCTTGGTGTTCATCGTCTGCACCAGCAGCGACTTGTCAGTTTCGTTGATGACCGCTGCGGCGTTGTCGCCGAAGAACGGGAAGCCGCCGCCGGGCGTGGCGGTGGCGAGCGTGACTTTGGTTTGGGCTGCTGCGTTGGTCATGGTGGCCATTGTCATTGCGGCAAGAAATGCAATTCGGATCTTCGTCACGGCACGCCCCTGTTCTCAGGCCTGCACAATCGGGGCGCGGAGTGTATGCGCTGCAAGCATTGCGTGTCGAGCCGCTTGCATCGCTCCAGCGTACCTGCGGCGATCAAATACCTTGCCTCGACTGTGGCGTCTGCATAGCCTCGCGCCGCACTCCGCACGGCGACGTCCGGCCTCGCGCGGGGGCACTGTCCCGCAACAGCAAGGATCGGGCGGCCGCAGCGATATGAACGACGAGACGGCGCCCGGCCCAGCACGGCAATTCGATCCGGCATACCGCCTCGCAGCCCTTGCGAACGGCACCTTGACCGCCGCTTGCCTGTTGTGGGTGCTCGATCTGCCGCGCTACCTCGGCTACGCATTCTACCGCGAACAGTTTCTCGCGCCCGTTCTGGGCCTTTCGATTGCGGCGATGTTCCTCAGCGTACGGGCGCGCAAGGGGGATACACGACCAGCGCCCTGGTACGACTGGGTCATGGCCGCGGTCGGGCTCGGCGCGCTGCTGTGGATCACCGCGCAATACTCCCGGCTGCTGATCGAACTGCCGTTCCGCACCGTGGAAGTGGTCGTGCTCGGCGTGATCGTCCTGGCCTTCGTCATGGAGGGCCTGCGGCGCACCACGGGCTATTCGCTGTTCGTCGTGGTGGTGCTGTTCCTCGCCTATGCGCTGGTCGGACACCTGATCCCCGGTCAGTTTCGGGCCCGGCCGGTCGATCTCGACTGGCTGCCGGTCTATCTGTCGTTCGATCCCAGCGCGTTGTTCGGCTCTCCGATCACGGTCGGCGCCACGGTCGTGGTGATCTTCATCTGGATGGGCAATCTGCTGTTCAAGGCCGGCGGCGGGCAGTTCTTCACCGACATCGCGATGGCCATGATGGGCCGCCGCCGCGGCGGGCCGGCCAAGGTCGCGGTCGTGGCCTCGGCGCTGTTCGGCTCGATCTCCGGCAGCGCCGTATCCAACGTCGCCTCCACCGGCATCATCACCATTCCGATGATGAAGCGCTCGGGCTATTCGGCGCGCGACGCCGGCGCGATCGAGGCCGTGGCCTCGACCGGCGGCCAGCTCATGCCGCCGGTCATGGGCGCGGCCGCGTTCCTGATGGCCGAGTTTCTGGAGCTTCCCTACCGCAGCATCATGCTGGCCGCGCTGGTGCCCGCGATCCTCTACTACTTCGCGACCTTCATTCAGGTCGATCTGGTCGCCGCGCGCGAGACGATCGTTCCGGTGGAGGACGCGCTGGAGCGGCCGCGCGACGTGCTCAGGCAGGGCTGGCACTTCCTGGTGCCGTTCGTCGTGCTGCTGTTTGCGCTGTTTCAATGGAACGAGGATGCCGAGATCGCGGCGATCTACGCCTGCCTGTCGATTGTCGTGCTCGGCATGCTGTTCTCGTACAAGGGCTCGCGGCTGAGCTTGAAGGACCTGGCGAGAAGCTTCTCCGACACCGGCTCGACCATGATCGAGCTGTTCATGATCCTGGGCGGCGCGGGCTTCGTGATCGGCGTGCTCAACCTGACCGGGCTCGGGTTCACGCTGACGCTGGTGCTGGTGCAGATCGGAGCGGGCAGCCTCTATCTGCTGCTCGCCATATCGGCCGTGGTCTGCATCGTTCTGGGCATGGGGATGCCGACCTCGGGCGTCTACATCCTGCTCGCCACGCTGGTCGCGCCCGCGATCACCAAGGCCGGCGCCGATCCGCTCGCAGCCCACATGTTCATCTTCTACTTCGGCATGATGTCGATGATCACGCCGCCGGTCGCGCTCGCCTCGTTCGCGGCTTCGACGATCAGCGGCGCCAACGCGATGTCCACGGGATTTCAGGCGATGCGGCTCGGCTGGGTCGCCTACATCATTCCGTTCATGTTCGTGCTGTCGCCGACGCTGATCATGAAGGGCGATCCGCTGCACATCGCGATGAACATCGTGACCGCGTCGTTCGGCGTCTACATCATCTCGGTCGCGTTCGCGGGCTATTTCGTGCGGCCGCTGACGCTGGGCAAGAAGGCGCTCATGCTGGTGGCCGGCATGATGACGATATTTCCGGACACCGCGATCGGCGCCGGCGGCTTCATCGACGCCGCGGGCGCGGTGCTCGGAATTCTGCTGCTGGGCTACGAGTACCGCAGCGTCAAGCGGACGCCGGCACCGGCGTAGCCGCGGAAACGCCCGTTCGGACGCGCAATGCAAAGCCCCGCACGGCGGACCGTGCGGGGCTTGTCGTTTTTCAATCCGCCGCTCAGCGCGGCGACGCACCGGTCACTTCGGCGGCCACTGGCCGATTTCCTTGTAGAACTTGATCGCGCCGGGGTGCCACTCGACCTTGTGGTTTTCCGACATCTTGGCGGGATTGAAACGCCGCAGCGAGCCGTGCGACTCCGCGAGTTCCTTCGCGCTGGCGTGGACGGTCTTCACGATGTCGTAGACCACGTCGTCCTTGACGTGGCTGCTCGACACGATGAAGGCGCTGTAGGTCATCAGCATCGCGCCGCCGTCCTTGACGCCCGGAATCGCGGGCGAGGGCGCCTGCTTGTAGGGATAGGCCGGCATGATCGCCGCCATGCGCTTGCGCGCATCCGGCGTGTCAACCAGATCGAGGAACCGGATGCCGCCGTCGCTCTTGAGCTTGGCATGAACCTCCTGCGCCTGCGCCGCGCCGACGCCCATCAGCGCGGCGTCCACGCGCTTTTCGCCGAGCATCCGCATGCCCTGCACGTAGTCGCGCGCCGGCACGCCTTTCATGTCCTTGCTCGACAGGCCGGCGTTCGCCAGCACCGCGTCCTGCACGAAACGGATCGTGCTCTGCGCGGTGAATTCCGACGGCATGCTCGCGCCCTTGAGATCGGCCAGCGTCTTGAACTTCGAGTTGTCGAGCACCGCGATGCCGATCGGCAGCTGGAAGATCGTCGCGACCAGGCGCAGGTTCTTCGCCGGCGGCTGACCCTTGAAGTTCTCGACGCCGTCCCAGGCGAACGCCGGATCGATCACGTTCAGCAGGCCGAACTCGATCTGGCCCTGGTTGATCGTCGGCACGTAGGTCGACGAGCCGCCCATGGGCTGCACCCGGAGCTGGTGCTTGGTCTTGTTGGACACGACTTGCGACACCGCCGAGCCGACCGCGTAGTACAGCGAACCCTGCGGGTTGGTCGCGATCCCCATGGTCTGCGCGGACGCGGCGCCGGCGAAGCCGAGCGTCAGCGCGGACGCGAGCGCGAGTTTTCGAAACGACATCATCTCATCTCCCTCAGTCGAAACCGCCCCGCTTAAGCGACAGCGAAGCCGCTGCCGGATGGTTTCCGGCGCGAATGCGGGAAACCTAGCATGGCGAGATATGCGCAGACGCCATGGCTGCGTGCGGCGCCTCCGCGCACGCTGCGGCGCAATGACGCCCGGAGGCGCGTGAAAATTCCATGCTCTTGCCGGTTGTGTTCCAAGCCAACGCTCCGCAGGGCCGGAGCTTTGTTTTCGGGCGCCCGGCTGGCCCGTCTCCCTGTTCTCCGTTGCCCCTCGACATGAGGGGATGGAGCGCCGGGAAGGCGCCCGGGGAGCTACTGTCGGGAGCTCCCCGACCGGTCTGGCGCGACCGGCCGTGCGTCTGGCGAGACGCACGAGTCCTCCGGCGCAGAGGACCCTGGGCGCCTCCCGGCGCTCCACCCGCGGCGGCAATATGTGGCCGCCGCGCCTTGCTCTGTCCTCGAACGCCGCGATCGACGACGCCTGCGACTGGGCAAGATGCGCGAATTGTAAGACCGGATTCAGAAGCGGGGATAAGTTTTGTCTGCGAACCTATTCCGCTTTGCCTTGAAAGGCTTGCGGCGCGCGAAAGCGCGGCTTTCACTCGATGGCTTCGATCCGGTCCCGGTAAACTTGCACGAGGCGGCAGTTCTCGCTCGCCAGGCAAACGTCCGTCCAGACGTTCGAAAGATAGCGGTGAAGGTCGCCGATGGTGAGATTGCCGACCCGGATGTGAATGACGTGCGGTCCGCTGGAACTGGTAAGAACGCGGTCGGAAAAATCCGCATCTTTCGTAACGATGGTCAGCGCGTTGGCCGCGGCATACTGCCAAATTCGGCTGTCGGTCCAGGCCTGACCAATATCGTGGATGAATTCATAGTCGCTGCCGGACCAGGGCGAGAACCAACGCGGCAGATTGGCATCGATCAGATAACGGGCCATCAGGCCGTTTCTTTGACGCTGTATCGGCGGCCCATCAGCCGGCTTGCAAAAGCCAGGCAGGCCGAAATGTCCTCAGGCTCCAGCATCGGGTGCTGGCGCAGGATTGTCTCGGGCGCTTCGCCCGCGCTGAGATAGTCCAGAATGCTCTCGACCGTGATGCGCAGGCCCCTGACCACAGGCTTGCCGTTGCAGACATCCGGATCGATGGTGATCCTGTCGATTGCCGTATCGGATTGTGCATGGGCCATGACAGAAATCTCTACGGTTCAATCAGTAGATATCTATCACACCGGAGGCCGGATTTATAGGCCGCGCACGAGGCTGTATCGGCGACAGGGCAGGAGCTGAAGTCGATATTCAAGCTTCAGTTTGCGCTACGCCGCCAATCCCTGCTCCAGATCCGCAATAATATCCGCCACGTCCTCCAGCCCGATCGACAGCCGCACCACGTCGGGGCCGGCGCCGGCCTGGACCTTCTGCGCGTCGGACAATTGCCGGTGCGTGGTCGAAGCCGGGTGGATGATCAGCGAGCGCGTGTCGCCGATGTTGGCGAGGTGCGAGAACAGCTTGACGTTGGACACGAGCTTCACGCCGGCGTCGAAGCCGCCCTTGAGCCCGAAGGTGAACACCGCGCCCGCGCCCTTGGGCGCATATTTCTTGGCGAGGTTGTGGTAGCGGTCGCCGGGCAGGCCGGCGTAGCTCACCCAGGCGACGCTCGGGTGCTTCGCGAGCCATTCGGCCACGGCCACGGCGCTGTCGCAATGGCGCTGGATGCGCAGCGGCAGCGTCTCGATGCCCGTGAGGATCAGGAAGGCGTTGAACGGCGACAGCGCCGGGCCGATGTCGCGCAGGCTCAGCACGCGGCAGGCGATGGCGAAGGCGAAGTTGCCGAAGGTCTCGTGCAGCACGATGCCCTGATACTCCGGGCGCGGCTCCGACAGCATCGGATAGCGGCCCTCGCGCGACCAGTTGAAGGTGCCGCCGTCGACGATCATGCCGCCGATGGAGTTGCCGTGGCCGCCGAGAAACTTGGTCAGCGAATGCACCACCACGTCCGCGCCGTAGTCGATCGGCTTGCAGAGGTAGGGCGTGGCGAGCGTGTTGTCGACGACCAGCGGCACGCCGGCGCGGCGCGCGATGTTGGCGATGGCCTCGATGTCGGTGACGGCGCCGCCGGGGTTGGCGATCGACTCGATGAAGATCGCCTTGGTCTTGGGCGTGATCGCGCGCTCGAAGCTTGCGAGGTCGTCGGTGTCGGCCCACACCACGTTCCAGCCGAAGTTCTTGAACGAGTGGTTGAACTGGTTGATCGAGCCGCCGTAGAGCTTCTTGCCCGCGACGAACTCGTCGCCGGGCTTCATCATGCAATGGAACACCAGGACCTGCGCGGCGTGGCCGGACGCGACCGCGAGTCCCGCGGTGCCGCCTTCGAGCGCAGCGACCCGCTCCTCCAGCACGGCGTTCGTGGGATTGCCGATGCGCGTGTAGATGTTGCCGAACGCCTGCAGGCCGAACAGCGAGGCGGCGTGATCGACGTCGTCGAACACGAACGACGTGGTCTGGTAGATCGGCGTCGCGCGCGCGCCGGTGGTCGGGTCGGGCTGCGCGCCGGCGTGGATCGCAAGCGTGGAGAAACCTGGCGTGCGTTCGGTCATCGGTTCGTCCCTTAAGCTCGTCCTGGTCCTTGCGCGGTAATGCGCCCAGCCGGGCGGGTTTATCGAACCCCCGGGGTGCGTCAAGGCGCGAACGGGCGGTTGCGTTAATTGGCAACCGCCGCGCTGCAAAACGGCGCGCGGCGGGACAATTTTTCTTTAACGAAGGCCAGACGCGGTCGTTAAGGCGCGTTGGTCATCCGCTTGCGGGCCCGCGGGGCGGGCTTGTTGTAGCGGAGCATGACCTGGCGGCACAGCGCGGACAGGTCGTCGAGATTGTCCCGGAAGCAGGCGATGACCCGCTCGCGGCTCGGAATGGCGTGGCCGCAGACGCGGAACGCATCGTACATGCAGGCTTGCTGCTCCTCGGGCGTTTCGGTGTTCTGCGTTTCGGACGCGAGCGCCGCCGGCAATGAAAGCGACAGCAACGCGGCGATCAGAACGGAGCGGATCAGCATGCGATCCTCCTTTGGCGCGGCCATCGAATCGGCAAAGCCCGCCGCATCCCTAAAACGCATCAGACGATGGAAGGTTTCAACCGCCGGAGGCGGGTTTTCCCGGCTCCTGCGCGGCGCCCTCGGACTGCGGTGCCGCCCGTTCGGCCGCCTCGGTCGTGCCGCCCGCCATTGTGGTGCGGTTGAGCGACATGCGTTGCACGCCCTTGCCCAGAAGCGGCGCGCGCTTGGAACTGAGCGTGCGGGAGTTGACGCCGATCCAGCCGATTTCCGACGACAGCCGGCCGTATTCGATCTTGGGGCAGCGGTTCATCACCACCTTGAGGCCTTCCGCCTCGGCCTTGGCCGCGGCCTCGTCGTTGCGCACGCCGAGCTGCATCCAGATCACCCGCGGCCTGGGCGACATCGCCAGCGCCTCGTCGACCGCCGCCGGCGCGAACTGCGGCGCGCGGAAGATGTCGACCATGTCCACCGGCTCCGGAATGTCGGCGAGGCGCGCATAGACCTTCTGGCCGAGGATGTCCTTGCCGGCCTGGCCGGGATTGACCGGGATCATCCGGTAGCCGCGCTCCAGCAGATACTTGAACGCGAAATAGCTCGGTCGGTTGTCCTTCGGCGAAATGCCGACCATGGCGATCGACTTCACCGTGTTGAGGATGCCGCGGATATAGCTGTCGGGGTAACTGTCGTGGTTCATCGTGGGCCTGCCTTGCGGCCGCATATAATCATTGCCACGACCGCCGGTAAGCCGGTGTCCGCGCTTGCGTTAACGGTCGGCGCCGCCGTAAGCCGCGACCGGGCCGATGCCCGCGATGCCGGCTGCGAACGACAGCACCGCGTTGACCGCGACCTCCGGAGTGCAGATGACGCCGCATTGCCAGGCGGTCAGCGCGGTCAGTCCGACCGTCATGGTCGCGCCCCAGACCGAACCCGCGACAAGCCCGCGTGCCAGCGCCGCGCGGCTCAATCGCAGGCGGCGAATGTCGGAGGTCGCGAAGGCGAGTGCGGTCATCATCGGTCCTCCCATTTCGGGTCGCGCTTTTCGACGAAGGCCGAAATGCCTTCCTCGGCGTCCCGCGCCATCATGTTATCCACCATGACCTGGCCCGTGTACCGGTAGGCGTCGGCCAAAGTCATGTCGAGTTGGCGGTAGAACGCCTCCTTGCCGATCTTCAGGGCCAGCATGGATTTGGCGGCGATCTTGTGCGCGAGCTCGGTGGCCGCGCGCAGCGCTTCGCCAGCGGGCACGACGCGGTTGACGAGACCGATGCGGAAGGCGCCGTCCGCCGAAATCGCGTCGCCGGTCAGCAGCATGTCCATGGCGTGTTTGGGCGCGACGTTGCGCGTCAGCGCCACCATCGGCGTCGAGCAGAACAGGCCGATATGCACGCCGGGCGTTGCGAAGCGCGCACTTTGCGAGGCAACCGCCAAGTCGCAGCTCGCGACCAGCTGGCAGCCGGCGGCCGCGGCCGCGCCTTCGACCGCGGCGATCACCGGCTGCGGCAGGCGGACGATGCCCTGCATCATGGCGCTGCAGCGGACCATCAGGTCCTGTACGTAGGCGCGCCCGCGATCCGGGTCGGCGCGGCGCTTGGTGATTTCCTTCAGATCGTGACCGGCCGAAAAAGCCGGCCCGTTGGCCGCGAGCACCACCGCACGCACGCGCTGGTCCGCCGCGATGCCGGTGAAGGCTCCGCTCAATTCCGCCAGCATCGCTTCGGACAGGGCGTTGCGCGTCTGCGGCCGGTCGAGCGTCAGGACCGCGATGCCGCCGTGGTCGGCGCGCGTCACAAGCGGCGGTGCAGCGCCGGAACGTGGAACGGGCGACGGAGCGTTCATGCGAATGCGAACGGCCTTTGCGGCAAGGACTCGATCATTGTATCCGATCCGGGCAAGCGCGCGACCGGCGCGAACCGGCGAACGGGCAAGGGGAGGCGGCCATGACGGCCCCCGCGATGGATGTCGAGGCGCTGGAGCGGTTCCTGGCGAAGGAATTCCCCCAGGTGTTTCACGCGCAGAGCGGGTTGGTCATCGAGGAGGCCTGGCACGGCGGCGCCCGCGTCCGGCAACTCTATCGGCCCGACTTCGTTCGTCCGGGCGGCACGATTTCCGGGCCGACCATGATGGCACTGGCCGACTTCGCCATGTACGTCGGCGTGCTGGCGGCCATCGGGCCCGTGCCGCTCGCGGTCACCACCAATCTCAACATCAACTTCCTGCGCAAGCCGGGCACGAAGGATCTCATTGCCCGGTGCCGGTTGCTGAAACTCGGCAAACGGCTGGCGGTCGGCGAGGTGACGATCCATTCGGACGGCCAGGACGAGCCGGTTGCCCATGTCACGTCGACCTATTCGATCCCTGCCGGCAAGTGAGTTTGCGATACGGTATTATAGTACCTAAATTTCATCGTATTGATTCAGTTACATAATTTGTTATCGCGCGCCATTGACCGGGTATCGTCCCTCCGTTAGAAGCCCGCAACGCCAATTCGGCATTCACGGACCTCAACCGATATGAGCACAATTTCCGTCAAACCCGCGGACGTGCAGAAGAAATGGGTAATGATTGACGCCACCGGCCTGGTTGTCGGCCGGCTCGCCACCATCATCGCCATGCGCCTGCGCGGCAAGCACCGGCCTTCGTACACGCCGCATGTGGACGACGGCGACAACGTCATCGTCGTCAACGCCGCTAAAGTGGTCCTGACCGGCCGCAAGCGCGAGAAGAAGGTCTATCACCACCACACCGGCTTCATCGGCGGGATCAAGGAGCGCACCGCGCGCTCGATCCTCGAAGGCCGCTTCCCCGAACGCGTGGTGGAGAAGGCCGTGCAGCGGATGCTGCCGCACGGCCCGCTCGGCCGCCAGCAGTTCGGCAATCTGCGGGTCTATCCGGGCCCCGACCATCCCCATGCGGCGCAGCAGCCGGAAGTGCTCGATATCCGCGCCATGAACCGCAAGAACACGAGGGCCGCCTGATCATGGCCGATACCATCCAATCGCTGGATCAATTGTCGACGCTCAAGCCGGCGGCCCCCGAGGCTCCGAAGCACGTGCAGAAGCTCGACAAGCAGGGCCGTGCCTACGCCACCGGCAAGCGCAAGAACGCCGTGGCGCGGGTCTGGATCAAGCCGGGCTCGGGCAAGATCGTCGTGAACGAACGGGCGGTCGAAGTGTTTTTTGCGCGCCCGGTGCTGCGCATGATCATCCAGCAGCCGCTGGTGGCTGCGAACCGCCAGGGCCAGTACGACGTCATGTGCTCGGTCTCCGGCGGCGGCCTGTCCGGCCAGGCTGGCGCGGTGCGCCACGGTCTGTCCAAGGCGCTCACCAACTTCGAGCCGGACCTGCGCGGTGCCCTCAAGCGCGGCGGCTTCCTGACCCGCGACAGCCGTGTGGTCGAGCGCAAGAAATACGGCCGCGCCAAGGCCCGCCGGTCGTTCCAGTTCTCCAAGCGCTGACGGCTCGCACACGATTTCTGCCGGCAGGGGGCGCATCCGCGCCCCCTGTTTGTTTTGGGCCTGAATCGAGGCTTGCGGGATCGCGCCAAATTTTACAGGAATTTATGCGACAAAAGGCCGGTGTCACGTAAGCCTTCCGCAAAGTCCCTGCCTCAGGATGCGCGCCTTTCGAGCCGGCGACGCACAAGGGTCCGGCGGCCGTCAAACCGCTTCTTCAGGCCCCGTTTCCGGTTCCAGAGTCCAGTCCAGGACGTGTATGGCGCTCGACACCGCAACGCTGATGACGGTCGCCACCGGGATCACGGGGCTGCTCGGCGTCTTCCTGCTGCTGCTGTGGATCCAGGAGCGCAACGTGCGGGCGCTGGCCTGGTGGTGCGCGGCCTATCTGTTCGGCGCCTCCGCGGTGACTTTCTGGAGCACCTGGAAGCCAGGCTCGTTGCTGGTGGCCGAACTGCCGAATGCGCTCCTGTTCGTGGCCTGCGGCATGATCTGGACCGGCGCGAGGCTGTTTCACGGACGCTCGGTCCGGCCGGCATGGGCGCTTGCGGGCGCGGTCCTCTGGCTCGGCGCGGTGCAGATTCCGGACATCGGCGGTTCGGCGCAGGGGCGCGTCGTGCTGTCGTCGCTGGTGGTCGCGCCCTACGCGTTCATGACCGCGTTCGACCTCGGGCGCGAGCGGCGGCGCGAGTTGGCCGCGTCATTCCGCTCGCTGGTCATTCCTTTGATGCACGGCGCGGTGTTTCTCGCGCCCGTTCCGATCGGTTTGAAACTGGCTTCGGACTCGTCCGCCGACGGCGTGTTTGCACTGTTCGCGCTGGAGATCATGCTCTACGTCGTCGGAACCGCATTCATCGTCGTGCTGATGGCCAAGGAGCGCGTGGTGCTGGTTCACCGGACCGCCGCGATGACGGACCCGTTGACCGGCCTCTACAACCGGCGTGCATTCATGGAGGCAGCCAATCTCATGGTCTCGCGGCGCAAGCGCCAGCTGCAGCCCGTGAGCGTGCTGCTGTTCGACCTCGATCACTTCAAATCGATCAACGACCGTTTCGGACACGCGGTCGGCGACGATGCATTGCAGGTGTTCGCCAAGGTGGCGGTCGCCAGCACACGCGCGACCGACGTAATCGGCCGGCTGGGCGGCGAGGAATTCGCCGCCTTCATTCCCGGCAACATTTCCGATGCGACCGTCGTGGCCGAACGCGTCCGCACAGCCTTTCAGACCGCGGGCAAGGAAATCTCCGGCCATGCGATGGGCGCCACCGTCAGCATCGGCGCCGCTTCGGGCATTCCGCCGGTCGAGGTGGGGGTGCTGCTGGCGCGTGCCGATGCGGCGCTCTACCGGGCAAAGGAACTGGGGCGGAACCGTCTTGAGCTGGCGGTCGACGCAATGGAGTTGCCCGACGGGGCGGCCCAGCCGGCGCCGCCCGTGGGCGCTCCCGCGGCTGCGCTGCGCTGAGCATGATCCCGAAAAGTGGGGACCGGTGTCCCGCCTGCGCGAAGCCTTGGCACCTTCTCGTCGTGCGGGTTGATGCTTCGGCGGGCGAAGGCAGGTCGGCCAAGATCGTGCGCGAAGGGCCTCTGGAAACCAATTGCTAAGCTTGTCTTGTCACCGGGCGTTTACCGGCGGTCGGTCATCATGCGCTCATGATGGAAGGCCGAACCATGCCGAGACCTTACGCGAAAGCAGTGCACCTGGAAGACAGCGCGGCTTGGGCGCGGCAGGCGTTCGTCTGCGCCTATTCGTCGTCCGCCGAATACGAGGCCGAGACGATCGCAACCCGCCGCGCGGCGGGCGCCTACGGCAAGCCCTGGATGCAGCCACATACGGCGCTGACGATCTACGCCATTGTCGCCGGCGCTGTGTTTCTGCTGGCGGCACTTTACCAGGCTTGACCTCGTTCCCGGTTTGATGCCGGCCCGGCTCCGGCGTCAGCGCCGTCGAGCGCCGGCTGCATTGGCGGGGCAGGGCCAGACCCGCGCGCCGATTGACTGAACCGCCCGATTTGCGACCTTTGGCGGCGATGGACCGCCGCCCTCCCTCAGGCAAGTTCTGTCGCCTGTTCGCTCAGCCGGATCTGCCGCGATGACCGGCAGTCTCGACGGCAAGGTCGCGCTGGTGACCGGCGCCAGCCGCGGCATCGGCAAGGGCATCGCACTGGAACTGGCGGCCTGCGGCTGCGACCTGCTGCTCACGGCGCGCGATCGCGCGGCGCTCGAAGCCGTGGCCGAGGCGGTGCGGGCCAAGGGCCGCCGAGCCGAGTTGCATGTCGCCGACCTCCGCGACGACGGGCAGACTGAAGCACTGGCACGCGCCACACAGGAGCGCTTCGGCCGCCTCGATATCCTCGTCAACAATGCGGGTGCAGCCCGCAGGGGCGATTTCTTCGCGCTGACCGACGCGGAGTGGACCGACGGATTCGCTTTGAAATTCTTCGCCCAGGTCCGTCTCAGCCGCGCGGCCTGGCCGATGCTGAAGGCCGGCGGCGGCTCGGTGGTGGCGATCGGCGGCATCGGCGCGCGCGCTCCGGTCGCGGACTACATGATCGGCTCGTCGGTGATTGGCGCCCAGGTCGCATTCATGAAGTCGCTCGCCGACATCGGCAAACGCGACGGCGTGCAGGTCAATGTCGTCAATCCCGGCTCGGTCGACACCGACCGTTTCCGCCACCGGCTCGGCACCATCATGAAGCGCACAGGCCTCGACGAAACGGGGGCCATCGAGCATCACCGCAAGGAACTCGACATCACGCGCTTCGGATTGCCCGAGGACGTGGCGGCGCTGGTCGCCTTCATCGTGTCGCCGCGCGGGCGATGGCTGCACGGTTCCGCCATCGACATGGACGGCGGGCAGGTTTCGCCGCTTCGGATGTCGGTTTACGACTGAGCGTGGCTGGCAGTCCCGAACGACAAAGGGCGCTCCGGGGAGCGCCCTTTGCATTCCGGATGATGTGACCGTGGCGTTACGCCGAGTAGTACATGTCGAACTCGACCGGGTGCGGGGTGTGCTCGAAGCGGATCACCTCGGTCATCTTCAGCTCGATGTAGCTGTCGATGAAGTCATCGTCGAACACGCCGCCGACCTTGAGGAAGGCGCGGTCCTTGTCGAGGTTCTCCAGCGCCTCGCGCAAGCTTCCGCAGACGGTCGGGATCTTCTTGAGCTCCTTCGGCGGCAGGTCGTAGAGGTCCTTGTCCATCGCCTCGCCGGGGTTGAGCTTGTTCTTGATGCCGTCGAGGCCGGCCATCAGCATCGCGGCAAAGCCCAGATACGGATTGCACAGCGGATCGGGGAAGCGCACTTCGACGCGCTTGGCCTTCGGGTTGCTGGTCCACGGGATACGGCAGGACGCGGAGCGGTTGCGCGCCGAGTAGGCGAGCAGCACCGGCGCCTCGAAGCCCGGCACCAGACGCTTGTAGGAGTTGGTGGTCGGGTTGGTGAAGGCGTTGATCGCCTTGGCGTGCTTGATGATGCCGGCGATGTAGGACAGGCAGGTGTCCGACAGGTCGGCGTACTTGTTGCCCGCGAACACCGGCTTGCCGCCCTTCCAGATCGACTGGTGGCAGTGCATGCCCGAGCCGTTGTCGCCGTAGACCGGCTTCGGCATGAAGGTCGCGGTCTTGCCGTAGATGTTGGCGACCTGCTGGATGCAGTACTTGTAGATCTGCATGCGGTCGGCCATCACGGTGAGCGGCGAGAACTTCAGACCAAGCTCGTGCTGGGCGGACGCCACTTCGTGATGGTGCTTCTCGACCACGCAGCCCATCCGCGCCATGGCGGCGAGCATCTCGGAGCGCATGTCCTGCACCGAGTCCTGCGGCGGAACCGGGAAGTAGCCCTTCTTGGTGCCGATGCGGTGGCCGAGGTTGCCGCCTTCATACGCGGTGTCGCCGTTGGTCGGCAGTTCGATCGAATCGAGCTTGAAGCCGGTGTTGTAGGGATCGGCCTTGAAGCGCACGTCGTCGAACACGAAGAACTCGGCCTCCGGGCCGAAGAACACCGTGTCGCCCACGCCCAAGGACTTCACCATCGCCTCGGCCTTCTTGGCGATGCCGCGCGGGTCGCGGTTGTAGGGCTCGCCGGTGGTCGGCTCGAGCACGTCGCAGACCAGCACCATCGTGGTCTCGGCGAAAAACGGATCGATCGTGGCTGAGGCCGGATCGGGCATCAGGCACATGTCGGACTCGTTGATCGCCTTCCAGCCGGCGATCGACGAGCCGTCGAACATCTGGCCTTCGGAGAACGTGTCCTCTTCGATCATCGACACGTCGAACGTGACGTGCTGCCACTTTCCGCGCGGGTCCGTGAAACGAAAATCGACGTATTTGACGTCGTTGTCCTTGATCATCTTCATGACATTCTTGGCGGTCGTCATGGAATACTTTCCCTTTCGTGAGGGGACATAGAGTGATTGAGCGGATGGACCGGCGCGTTAAATGGCGTCCAATCCGGATTCCCCCGTTCTGATCCGGATCGCTTCTTCGATATTCGAGACGAAGATTTTTCCGTCGCCGATGCGCCCGGTCTGGGCTGCGCGGCGGATCGCCTCGACGGCTTTTTCGACCATCTCGTCACCCAGCACAATCTCGATCTTCACCTTCGGGAGAAAATCGACCACGTACTCGGCGCCGCGATAGAGTTCGGTGTGGCCCTTCTGGCGGCCGAAGCCCTTGGCTTCGGTCACGGTGATGCCCTGAAGACCGACGTCCTGAAGCGCCTCTTTGACCTCGTCGAGCTTGAAGGGCTTGATGATGGCCTCGATTTTCTTCATCGCGTTCCGTCTCCCGGGCCGCCGGATCGTGTCCCCGGAAGCGCCGTCTTCTCCGTTAGCAGGGTCTGTGCCAAGGCAGGAAACACCCGGATGGACCCCGATTTCCACTGATTAGCTGAAGTTTGGGGCATTCGGGAATGCCAAGCCGCAGGCATTTTGCATAAGAGTTAGGCAATCAGCCCAATCCGTAGTCAATACCCCCGGCGTTGTCGCTCACAGCCGCCGCCGATAGTGTCCTGCCGAATGATCGAACTCCTGACCCCCGCAGACATGGCCGCCGCCGACCGGCTGACGATCGCGGGCGGGATCGCCGGCATGGCGCTGATGGAAAATGCCGGACGTGCCGTGGCCGACGCGGTGGTCCGCCGGGCCCGGCGGACCGCGCCGCTGATCTGCGTGGTGGCGGGCCCGGGCAACAACGGCGGCGACGGATTTGTCGCCGCGCGCGTGCTGCGGGAGCGCGGCTATCCCGTCCGCGTGATGCTGCTGGGCGACCGCGACAAACTGAAGGGCGACGCCGCAGAGGCCGCGGCACGTTGGGCCGGCGATGTGGAGCCGGCCGGCGCCGACGGCCTCGCCGGAGCGGGCCTGATCGTCGATGCACTGTTCGGTGCGGGGCTCGATCGCCCGGTCGCCGGCGCCGCGCGCACCGTGATCGATGCCATGAATGCCGGCGGCGTGCCGGTAGTCGCCGTCGATCTGCCGAGCGGCATTTCCGGCGCGAGCGGAGCGGTGATGGGGGCGGCGGTGCGGGCGACCGAAACCGTGACGTTCTTTCGGCGCAAGCCCGGACATCTCCTGCTGCCGGGCCGGCTGCATTGCGGGCCCATCGAAGTTGCCGACATCGGCAATCCCGATGCGGTCCTGGAAAAGCTGCGGCCGAGCCTGTTCGTAAATTGTCCGGCGTTGTGGGCCGAGCGGTTTCCGGTGCCGCGGCCGGAGGCGCACAAGTACTCGCGCGGCCATGCCGTTGTCGTGTCGGGCGACGCCTCGCACACGGGCGCGGCGCGGCTTGCCGCGCGCGGCGCGCTGCGGGCCGGGGCCGGACTTGTGACGCTGGCGAGCCCTCCGGACGCGCTGGCGATCAACGCTGCATCCTATCCGGCGGTCATGGTGCGTGCGGTCGATGGGCCCGGAGCGCTCGGCGAAATGCTCGCCGACGTCCGCCTGAACGCGGTGGTCCTCGGTCCCGGCGCCGGCGTGGGGGCCCGGACGCGGGAACTGGCGCTCACGGCGCTCGCCGGCGAACGCGCCGTGGTTCTGGACGCCGACGCGCTGACCAGCTTCGCCGACGAGTCCGAGGCGCTGTTTTCGGCCATCAAGGCGCGGGACGGCCTGCCCACGCTGTTGACGCCGCACGAGGGCGAGTTCGCGCGATTGTTCAGGAGCGGCGCGCGACCCGCTGAAATGTCGTCGAAATGCGATCGCGCCCTGATCGCAGCGGTGGATTCCGGGGCGACCGTGGTGCTGAAGGGGCCGGACACGGTGGTGGCCTCACCGGGCGGCCGCATCTCGATCGCCGAAAACGCCCCGCCTTGGCTCGCCACCGCAGGATCGGGCGACGTGCTGGCCGGCATGGCGGCGGGCCTGCTGGCCCAGGGCATGCCCGCGTTCGAAGGCGCGTCCGCCGCGGTCTGGCTGCACGGCGAGGCGGGAAATGAGGTCGGCCCCGGGCTGATTTCCGAGGACCTGCCCGAAGCGTTGCCGGCGGTCTATCGGCGGCTGTTCGTCGATCTCGGCGCGTGGCCGTGACGTGACGTCTCTACGATGGCACAAATCACATAACTTCGAACCAAGCCGCCATCCCGCTCTCCTGGTGTTCGATCATGTGGCAGTGGATCATCCACTTGCCGGGATTGTCGGCGACGAAGGCTGTTCGTTCGGAGGCCTGCGGTTCCACGAGCACCGTGTCCAGCCAGTACGGTCTGACCGCGTTATCGGCGCGATCGAGAACGCGGAAATGATGCCCGTGCAAATGCATCGAGTGCGGAAACGCCGTCCGGTTGAGAAAATCGATGGCGACGGTCCGGCCGCGCTCGACGCGGAACAGCGGCGCGCCGTCATGTCCGGTCGAGGATTTCTCGGCCAAAGCCCAAAACATCCGGTCGCCGGAACCCATCATCATGCCCGGCCCCATCATGCCGCCACGCATCATCCACCGGCTCATGGCGCCGCCGTCCAATGGAATTTCGAGGCGTAGCGCATTGGCCAGGTCCAGCCGTTCCGGCAACGGGTTGGACGGCAGGGGCGACAGCGCCGCAAGCGGAGCACCCCGCACCGGCTCGCCGCCGTAGGTCAGTTGCGCGATAGGGAGTTCCTGGCCGCGGCCATATTCGAGAACGAGCGGGGCCTTGGCGCCCGGCGCGAGCGTGGCATCGACGAACAGGTCGGCGCGATTGCCGGGGCCGAGTGTGATGCGTCCGCCGCGCAATTCGAACGGCTGCGCAGGCTGGCCGTCCAGCGCCATCGCCGTGGCTCTGTGGCTATCAAGCCGCAACACCATCACCCGCGCGTTGGCGGCGTTGATCAGCCGCAGCCTCACCCGTTCGTTGGTCCGCACCGGCAGATCGGGAAAGTCGCGGCCGTTGACCGTCGCATACTGGCCGAGACGGCCGGCATGAGACGCGTCCATCGGCGAGCCAAAGCTTTGATGAATGTTGCCGTCCTCCGTCAGCCGCCAGTCGTCAAGCACCACGACGATGTCCCTGTCGACGGCAACAGGCTCGCGCTCGTCGACGATCAGCGCACCATAGAGGCCGCGTCCGATCTGCTCGGAGGATCGCAGGTGTGAGTGGTACCAGAACGTGCCGGCGTCGGGCGCGACAAAGCGGTATTCGAAACTCTTGCCTGGCTCGACCGGCATCTGCGTCAGATGCGGAACCCCGTCCATGGCGTTCGGCAGGCGCAGCCCATGCCAATGGATGACGGTCGGCTGGGTGAGGTCGTTGACCAGCCGGACCCGGACCTCGTCGCCTTGGCGAACTCGCAGCAGCGGTCCAGGGACCATGCCGTCGTAGCCCCATATCGGCGTTGCCCTGCGGTCATCGCCGCGCAACCGGGCTTCGCCACGCCGCGCCCGCAGCACGCGAAAATCGCCGGCCGGACCCCGTTCCGCGAGGCCACCGGCCGGAAACGCCGAAACTGCAATGCCGGCGCCGCAGCCGGTCAGGACATGCCGGCGCGTGAACGAAGCGGTCTGGAAAGGACCGAAGGGATGGATATTGGACATGGCTAACTCCGAAGCACCTGTCGAATCCGCCCCGGTACAAGATGCCGCAATCCGGACACGGCCACCTTTGATACCGATCAAACCGGTTCTATTTTGGTGGTGTCCGGCGTTGGGCCCATGATATAAGCCGCGCCGCCCGGCCGAGCGCGGCGCGGCGCGAGCCTTCGGCGGGCGTGGCGGAACTGGTAGACGCGCCGGACTTAGAATCCGGTGACGCAAGTCTTGGGGGTTCGAGTCCCTCCGCCCGCACCAGCCCACCCGGCCGCGGCCCGCAAACCGTTTCCGGCCGAAGGTGTCCCTTGGCGCCGCCAGTGGCGGCATAGCTAGAAGATTGTGGTGATGCAGGTAACCGAAACGCTCAACGAAGGCCTCAAGCGCGAATTCAAGGTCGTGGTGGCCGCGGCCGATCTGGCGAGCAAAGCCGAAGCACGGCTCGGGGAGCTCAAGGGCCAAGTGCGGATGAACGGCTTTAGGCCCGGCAAGGTGCCGGTGGCGCACCTGAAGCGCCTGTACGGCCGCGCCGTGATGGCCGAGACCATCGAAGCGCTGATGCGCGAGGCCAACGCCCAGATCGTCACCGAGCGCGGTCTGAAGCTGGCGCGCGAGCCGCAGATCACCATGCCAGAGGACCAGGCGGCGGTCGAAAGCGTCATCGAGGGCAAGACCGACCTGTCGTACACGGTGGCACTCGAAATCATGCCGCCGATCGAACTTGCCGACTTCAAAGGCATCAAGCTCGAACGGGTCACGGCCGACGTAACCGACGAAGAGATCGACAATGCGGTCAAACGCATCGCCGAACAGAACCGGCAGTTCGCCGCGAAGGACGGCAAGGCCGAGACCGGCGACCGCGTCGTCATGGATTTTACCGGACGGATCGACGGCACGCCGTTCGAAGGCGGCACCGGCGGAGACGTCGGAGTGCTGATCGGTTCGGGGACGTTTATCCCGGGCTTCGAGGATCAGCTCATCGGCATCGGCGCGGGCGAGCAGCGCCTGGTCACGGTCACTTTCCCGCAGACCTACCCGGCGGAGAATCTCGCCGGCAAGGCCGCCGAGTTCGACGTCACCGCGAAGTCGGTCGAAGCGCCCAAGGATGTCCCCATCGACGACGAGTTCGCAAAGCAGCTCGGGCTTGAGTCCGTGGCGAAGCTGAAAGAGATGGTCAAGGAGCGCCTGGTCCGCGAACACGCCGCGGTCTCGCGGCAGCGCGTGAAGCGCAAGCTCCTGGACGAGCTCGACGCCAAGCACAAGTTCGCGCCCCCGCCGACGCTGGTGGAGGACGAGTTCAACAACATCTGGAAGAACATCACCGACGACCTCACCGCCCAGAAGCGGACGTTCGAGGACGAAGGCTCGACCGAGGAGAAGTCGAAAGCCGAGTACCGCGGCATCGCCGAACGGCGGGTGCGGCTTGGCCTCGTCATCGCCGAGATCGGCGAGAAGAACAACATCCGCGTCACCGACGAGGAGATTTCCCGCGCGGTCATGGATCGTGCTCGCCAAATGCCAGGCCGCGAGCAGGAGGTGTGGGACTTCTACCGCAAGAACCCGGAGGCGCTGGCGAACCTGCGCGCGCCGATCTTCGAGGACAAGGTGGTCGACTACATCCTCGAATTGGCCGAGGTGACCGAGCGCAAGGTCCCGGGCGCGGAGTTCTTCAAGGAAGAGGAACTCTGAGGCCGTCCGGCGTCAGCCAGGTGAACCGCGCACATCCCGCTGCGCGCCGAGCGGGTACCGCGCCGGCGCCAGTATTCCACTACCGCCCCGGCGCCATGCGGGGGCCTTCGTGTTGACGCCCGCCGAACCTATATACTGTCGGCCAATCGTACGATTCGGCGCCGATGCGGGCGATCCGCCCCACGTTTGGAGGACAGTTTGAGAGATCCGGTCAACACCTACATGAACCTGGTTCCCATGGTGGTCGAGCAGACCAACCGGGGCGAGCGGGCCTATGACATCTTCTCCCGGCTGCTCAAGGAACGGATCATCTTCATCACCGGTCCGATCGAGGACGGCATGGCGACGCTGGTCGTGGCGCAGATGCTGTTCCTGGAGGCGGAGAATCCCAAGAAGGAAATCTCCATGTACATCAACTCGCCCGGCGGGTTGGTGACCGCGGGGCTTGCGATCTACGACACGATGCAGTTCATCCGCCCGCCGGTGTCCACGCTTTGCTGCGGCCAGGCCGCGTCGATGGGTTCCCTGCTGCTCTCCGCCGGCGCCAAGGACCTGCGGTTCGCCCTGCCGAATGCGCGCGTGATGGTCCATCAGCCGTCGGGCGGGTTCCAGGGCCAGGCCACCGACATCATGCTGCACGCCCAGGAAATCCTGAATCTCAAGAAGCGCCTGAACGAAATCTACGTCAAACACACCGGGCAGCCGATCAAGAAGATCGAGGACGCGCTCGAGCGCGACACGTTCATGACTCCCGAGGCCGCCAAGGACTTCGGTCTGATCGACAAGGTGATCGACAAGCGCCCCGAGGACCCCGGCGCGAAGGCCGCCTAGGAACGCACTCCCTCCGCCCCGGTTGCCAGCCCCGAAAAAGCCATGGCAGTGGAATGCGTTATTGTTAATGAAATCTTGATTGTTCCTCCTTTAGCGTGTTTCGCTAGTATCCGGGAGGATGGAGTGCGTGGAATGTGCGACCGCCGCGCTACGGTTTTTTAGCGTCGGCGCTGTTAGGAAAGGGTAGGCCCCGCCCACCGCGGGGTCACGGAGATCGGAATGAGCAAGGTCGGCGGCAGCGACTCGAAGAACACCCTTTATTGCTCGTTTTGCGGCAAGAGCCAGCACGAGGTGCGCAAGCTCATCGCCGGCCCGACGGTGTTCATTTGCGACGAGTGCGTCGAGTTGTGCATGGACATCATCCGCGAGGAGAACAAGTCCTCGCTGGTGAAGTCGCGTGATGGCATCCCGACGCCCAAGGAAATCCGCAAGGTTCTCGACGACTACGTGATCGGCCAGGATCACGCCAAGAAGGTGCTCGCGGTTGCCGTCCACAACCACTACAAGCGGCTCAATCACCAGACCAAGCACAACGACGTCGAGCTTGCGAAGTCGAACATTCTGCTGATCGGCCCGACCGGGTCGGGCAAGACGCTGCTCGCGCAGACGCTGGCGCGCATCCTCGACGTGCCGTTCACGATGGCCGACGCGACCACGCTCACCGAAGCCGGCTACGTCGGCGAGGACGTCGAAAACATCATCCTGAAGCTGCTGCAGTCGGCCGACTACAACGTCGAGCGCGCGCAGCGCGGCATCGTCTACATCGACGAGATCGACAAGATTTCGCGCAAGTCCGACAACCCGTCGATCACCCGCGACGTGTCGGGCGAGGGCGTGCAGCAGGCGCTGCTCAAGATCATGGAAGGCACCATCGCCTCGGTGCCCCCGCAGGGCGGCCGCAAGCATCCGCAGCAGGAGTTCCTGCAGGTCGACACGACCAACATCCTGTTCGTCTGCGGCGGCGCGTTCGCGGGCCTGGAGAAGATCATCTCGTCGCGCGGCCGCTCGACCTCGATCGGCTTCGGCGCCAAGGTCATGGCGCCCGAGGACCGGCGCGCCGGCGAGATTTTCAGAGATGTCGAGCCGGAGGACCTGCTCAAGTACGGCCTCATCCCCGAGTTCGTCGGCCGCCTGCCTGTGGTCGCGACGCTTGAGGACCTCGACGAGCCTTCCTTGAAGAAGATTCTGGTCGAGCCGAAGAACGCCCTGGTCAAGCAGTACCAGCGGCTGTTCGAGATGGAATCGATCGACCTCACGCTCGCCGAGGAGGCGCTCGGCGCCATCGCCCGCAAGGCGATTGAGCGCAAGACCGGCGCGCGCGGCCTGCGCTCGATCATGGAGGGCATCCTGCTCGACACCATGTTCGACCTGCCGAGCCTGGAAGGCGTCGAGGAGGTCGTGATCTCCAAGGAAGTGGTCGAGGGCACCGCTCGGCCGCTTTATATCTATGCCGACCGCGCCGGTGATGCCGGCGCGACCGCCTGAACCTGACGCGTCGTTCCGGTTGCGTGATACCTCCCCGCGATCCGCCGAACGGCGGGCGAGTGGCATATTGGGTTGAATCTACAGGTTAACTTGACACTCTGGCCCCCGGTATCCACCTAGTACCGGGCAGAGGCCTGAAACTTGGGTAGATTCGCGTGTTTTCTCGTCCGGACACGGTTCCCGACCCCACCTGACTCGACCGCGGGACACCTTCTGCACCTGTCCGGCAAACCGGCACTTCGTCGCGGCTGCGCACCCCGCGGGCCATGAGGAAGGGGCACAACAACAAGGACTACGGAAATGACGCTTCCAAAGCCACGTCCTCCGCTGACCCCCGGCGAGACCCGGTCCTATTTGGTGCTGCCGCTGCGCGACATCGTGGTCTTTCCGCACATGATCGTGCCGCTGTTCGTCGGCCGCGAAAAGTCGATCAAGGCGCTGGAAGAGGTGATGCGCTCGGACACGTTCATTCTGCTCGCGACGCAGAAGAACGCCTCCGACGACGATCCCGCGACCAATTCGATCTATGAGACGGGGACGCTGGCGAGCGTGCTGCAACTGCTCAAGCTGCCCGACGGCACCGTCAAGGTGCTGGTCGAGGGCGCGCAGCGCGGCAAGGTGCTCAAGTATTCCGACCGCAGCGAATATTACGAAGCCGAAACCGTCGTCCTCGAAGACGTGATGGGCGAGAAGGTGGAAGCGGAGGCGCTGGCGCGCTCGGTCGTTACCGAGTTCGAGAGCTACGTGAAGCTCAACAAGAAGGTTTCGCCGGAAGTCGTCGGCGTGGTGCAGCAGATCGAGGACTACGCCAAGCTCGCCGATACGGTGGCTTCGCATCTGGCGGTGAAGATTCCCGACAAGCAGGCGGTGCTGGAAACGCCGACCGTCGCCGAGCGCCTGGAGAAAGTGCTGGGCCTGATGGAGAGCGAAATCTCCGTGCTGCAGGTCGAGAAGCGCATCCGCACGCGCGTCAAACGCCAGATGGAGAAGACGCAGCGCGAGTACTACCTCAACGAGCAGATGAAGGCGATCCAGAAGGAGCTGGGCGACGAGGACGGCAAGGACGAACTCGCCGAACTCGAAGACAAGATCAAGAAGACCAAGCTCTCCAAGGAAGCGCGCGAGAAGGCCACGCACGAGCTGAAGAAGCTGCGGCAGATGTCTCCGATGTCCGCCGAGGCGACGGTCGTGCGCAACTATCTCGACTGGCTGCTCTCGATCCCGTGGAACAAGAAGACCAAGGTCAAGAAGGACCTGGTCCACGCGCAGGAAATTCTCGACGCCGACCACTACGGCCTGGACAAGGTCAAGGAGCGGATCGTCGAGTACCTCGCCGTGCAGCAGCGCGCCAACAAGCTGACCGGGCCGATCCTGTGCCTGGTTGGGCCGCCCGGCGTCGGCAAGACCTCGCTCGGCAAGTCGATCGCCAAGGCGACCGGCCGCGACTTCGTGCGCGTGTCGCTCGGCGGCGTGCGCGACGAGGCCGAGATCCGGGGCCACCGGCGCACCTACATCGGCTCGATGCCCGGCAAGGTCATCCAGTCGATGCGCAAGGCCAAGTCGTCGAACCCGCTGTTCCTGCTCGACGAGGTCGACAAGATGGGCGCCGATTTCCGCGGCGATCCGTCGTCGGCCCTGCTCGAAGTGCTCGATCCCGAGCAGAACTCGACGTTCAACGACCATTACCTTGAGGTCGACTACGATCTTTCCAGCGTGATGTTCATCACCACGGCGAACACGCTCAACATCCCGCCGGCGCTGATGGACCGCATGGAGATCATCCGGATCGCCGGCTACACCGAAGACGAGAAGGTTCAGATCGCGCGCAAGCACCTGATCCCGAACGCCATCGCCAAGCACGGCCTGAAGTCGGAGGAATGGTCGATCGACGACGAAGCGCTGCTGACGCTGATCCGCCGCTACACGCGGGAAGCGGGCGTCCGCAACCTCGAACGCGAGCTCTCGACGCTGATCCGCAAGGCGGTGAAGGAGCTGACGATCTCGAAGAAGAAGTCGATCGCGGTCGACGCCAAGGGCCTCGGCGATTTCCTTGGTGTGCCGAAGTACCGCTACGGCGAGGTCGAGACCGACGACCTGGTCGGCGTGGTCACGGGATTGGCCTGGACCGACGTGGGCGGCGAGCTGCTCACCGTCGAAGGCGTCATGATGCCCGGCAAGGGCAAGATGACCGTCACGGGCAACCTGCGCGACGTGATGAAGGAGTCGATCTCGGCGGCGGCGTCCTACGTCCGCTCGCGCGCGGTCGCCTTCGGGATCGAACCGCCAATGTTCGACAAGCGCGACATCCACGTGCACGTGCCGGAAGGGGCCACCCCGAAGGACGGGCCGTCGGCGGGCGTCGCGATGGTCACGGCCATCATTTCGGTGATGACCGGCATTCCGGTGCGTAAGGACGTCGCCATGACCGGCGAAATCACGCTGCGCGGCCGGGTGCTGCCGATCGGCGGGCTCAAGGAGAAGCTGCTGGCCGCGCTCCGCGGCGGCATCAAGACCGTGATGATCCCGGAAGAGAACGCCAAGGACCTCACGGAGATTTCCGAGAGCATCAAGGGCGGGCTGGAGATCGTGCCGGTTTCGCGCATGGACGAGGTCATCAAGCGCGCGCTGGTGCGGGTGCCCGAGCCGATCGAGTGGGACGAGACGAAGAAGCCGGTGGAGACGTCGGTGGACGCGGTCGTCGAGGAGGATGCCTCCGGCCTGACCGCGCACTGATCGGCCACGCCAGACACGAAACGCGGACGGCGGCCTTCGGGCCGCCGTTTGCGTTTGGTGGGGTGCTCAGAGCCGGTTTGCGTCGAGGAATGAGCGCAGGACGCGCACCAGGCCGTCCGGATTGTCGCCGGCGAGGTCGTGGCCGCTTTCGAGTTCTATCCCGGTCACGCGCGGATTGCAGGCGCGGGCCTTCTCCAGCGTCGGCGCGTCGAGCATGTCCGAGTGGCTGCCGCGCACCACCAGCGCCGGGACCTTGAGCTCCGAGAGCATCGGCCAGAGATACGCCGGCACCGGCGCCGACTGGCCACTGTCGAGCGCCTTCCGGAAATTATCGCGGAAATGCAGGTCGCGGCGAAGCTGGAAACCGCCCGGCACAGCCTTGAGGAACGCCTCGTAGCGGGCGCGCGCCGCGGGCGTGTCGTCCTCGCCATGGTAGGCCAGCGCCGCGTCCAATGTAGCAAACAGGTCCGGCTGGCGGCCGATCCGTTCGGCGGTGGCACGGCGTCCTGCCGCCGCGATGTCGGGGGCGAAGTCGAGCAACGCCACGGCCGCAGCACGCTCCGGCTTCCAGCCTGCAGTCGCGAGCGCCACCCGCCCGCCGAACGAATGGCCGATCAGCACCGCCTGCCGCCAGCCGAGCGCGTCGAGGACGTTCATGGCGTCGGACGACAGCGTTTCGAGCTTGTAGTCGCGCGAGGAGCTCCAGTCCGACTGGCCGAAGCCGCGCATATCGATTGCGACAATCTCGCGGCCGGTCGCAAGCGCGGAAGCGACCCCGATCCAGTCGTAGGAGAAGTACGACAGGCCGTGCACGATCAGGAGCGGCGTGCGGCCGGGCGTGCCGAACCGTCGATAGAAAATGCCGACGTCGCCGGAACGGACCGATCCCGTCGACGCGTCCGCCGCCGCCATCACGCCTGTCCGACCACGATGCCCATGCCGGTGATCCACTCCGGCACCAGGTGGTAGTAGCGGACCTGCGTCTGCGGATTGCCCATGTGCTGGGCTGCTGCCGCCGCCGCGACCCAGGTGCGGACCTCGTGCGCTCCGAAGCCCGCCACCCGGTCGATCTCGGCGTCGCTCATCGTGTCGAAGGCATCGAGCCTGCCGCCGACGAAGCGGTCGAGGAAATCGCGATCCCATTGCTCGTCGGGCGGCAGGCAGGGGCCGCCGCCCTGGACCAGCGCGCGCGCGGCTGCAATGACGCGGTTCTCGCGGGCGTCGAGGTCGGCCTGCGTCGGCGTCACGCGATCGACCAGCCGCTGGGTTTTTTCGGGCTCGCTGTGATCGATGCGCGGTGTCGGCGGATCGTGCGACAGCCCGCCCGAGCCGACCACGGTCACGCGCATGCCCTGTCCGGCGAGAAATTCTCCGAGCGCCGCACCGAAGCCGCGAACGCGCCGGAACGACGGGCGCAGATCGGCCGCGCAGTTGATGAACACCGGCAGCACGTCGTAACGGTCGAGCCCGCCGGTGAGCTTGAACAGCGGGATGGTGATGCCGTGATCGACCTTCATGGCGTGCGACAGCGCAACGTCGTAGTCGCGCGACTGCAGATGGCGCACGCAGTTGACCGCCAGATCGCGCGGCACGCGCAACGGGCCACCCGGAAAATGCCAGTCCTTGGTGGCTTCGGCCGCGGTGCCAATACAGAACGCCGGCATCAGCTCGTAGAAGAAGCCGTTGAAATGGTCCGGGCCGAACACCACCACCAGATCGGGGTTGAAGCGGTGCAGCGCCTCGGCGCACTGGTCCATTTCGCGGAAGAACTGCGCCTGGACGCCCTGTTGGGACTCCTCCATCTCCGCCGTCATCAGCGGACTGTGCGACGCGCAGATCAACTGGACCGGCATGGCCTTCTCCTACACCCGGGTTTCCCCGCCAAGCGTGCTTTCGGCGAACATCTCGTCGACCGTAAGCAAGCGTACCGCCAAGCCCTGCTCATAGGAATAGCGCGCCATGGCGGCAAGTGTCTTGCGGTTCCGCTCGCCGACGCCGTACGACCAGAAGTCGTCGCCCATCAGCGCGCGGGTCTCGTCGTATTCGGCGTTGACCCAGGGCAGGCCGATCTTGAGCGCGGTGGTCTCGGCGAACTCGGCGTCGGCGAGGCGCTTGGCCTGCGCGAAGGCCTTGTAGACGCTTGCCGCGAGCCAGGTGTGGCGGTCGTGGATGTCCCGGCGGATGCCGACCGCATGCATGATCGGGAATATCCCGGAGCGCCGGAAGTACTCCTGTTCCGCCGCCTTGTAGTCGGGAAACAGCCGACGCACCTTGGGGTGACCCGAAACGAAGCACGACGGACGCCGCGCCGACATCACGGCATCAAGCTCGCCGTCGGCCAACATGCGCGAAAGCGTCGCGCCCTCGGGGGCGGAGGAGAGGGGAAAGTCGGGTGGCAGGTTGAGCGGAAACTTGTCGCGCCGGCCCGGGTTCTCCAGCCCGCCCTGGATCCATTGCATGTCCTTCGTGGTAATCCCGAACTCGTCCTGGAGATAGCCACGAAACCACATCACCGCCGACATCTGATACTCGGGCACGCCGATGCGTTTGCCCTTGAGGCCGGCGGGTCCTTCGATGCCGCGGTCGGTGCGGATATAGACCGCCGAGTGCCGGAACATGCGGGAGAGAAACGCCGGCACCGCGACGTAAGGCGGCTCGCCGCGCGACAGCGCGATCAGATAGGGGCTGAAGCCGATCTCGGCGACCTCGAACTCGCCGTGGAAGTAGGCGCGCTCGAAGCATTCCTCGACCGGCATGGTGAGATAGTTGACGTCGCAGCCCTCGACCCGGACGCGGCCGTCGACCAGCGGCCGCACGCGATCGTAATCCCAGGTCGCGATGGTGATCGGCAGTCGGCTCATGCATCCTCCGGCGGGGGCGGACTATAGGCGAGGCATGAAATTTTGTACCCGCCCGCGGGCCGCCCGCAGCGCTTTCAGTGATAGATTGTACGAGACGCCGCCAGCAAGGCGCGAAAACTCGACGGGGAGGACAGCATGTTCAGGCGCAGCCTGGCCGGGATGGCCGCAATCGCCGTGGCCGCATGGTTCTGCGGTTCGGCTGCCGCGCAGGGCTTTCCCAGCAAGCAGATCACGATCATCGTGGGGCTCGCGCCCGGCGGCATCACCGACGTGACCGCACGCATTTACGCGGATGCCCTGTCGAAGAGCATCGGTCAGCGCGTGGTGGTGGAGAACCGGGCAGGAGCCGGCGGTGCCATCGGGGCCGCGGCGGTCCAGAACGCGCCGCCCGACGGCCATACGGTGCTGATCTTCTCGGGCTCACAGCACATGGCGGTGCCGGCGATCCAGGCGACCGCGCCCTATGAACCCATCAAGGGCTTCGCTCCGGTGTCGCTCTTGTTCCACATCGCGACGCTGATCGCGGTGCCGACGGAGCTGCCGGCCAAAGACCTGGCCGGGCTGTGGGCCTACGGCAAGAAGAAGCCAGGCGGACTGTCGTTCGGATCGCCGGGCGTCGGCACGCCGTCGCACCTGATGGCGGCGCGGCTCGCCAAGGCGAGCGGCACACCGATGCAGTACGTGCATTACCGCGGCGGCGGACCGATGATGGCCGACCTGATCACCGGCCGCGTCGACTTCGCGCTGTCGTCGTTCACCGCGGCCAAGGGGCAATTTCAGGAGAAGAAGCTTCGCGCGCTCGCCATCGACGCACCGAAGCGGTGGGACGCCATGGCCGACGTTCCGACGCTGAGCGAGCTTGGCTACAAGGACAAGGTGGCGAGCTGGTTCGGCGTCGCTGCGCCCGCCGGGACGCCGCCCGAGATCGTGAAACGGCTGAGCGAGGAATTCGTCAAAGCCTCGCGCGATCCGGCGCTGGTCAAGCGGCTCGCCGACAACGGCACGCCGATCGAGACCACCACGCCCGAGCAGATGGCAAAGCTGATGGCGGAGGAGTGGCGGGCGACCGTGGCGCTGGTGAAGGACCTCGACCTGAAGCAGAAGTAACTATCCGGACAGACGCGCGGCGATCGGCTGGTCGCGCACCACACCGGCCGCGCCGTATTCTCGCATCAGGGTCTCGATGCGCTGTTGGAACGGCAGATCGCGCGCCATCGCAGTCGCCCCGATGTGGCGGCCGCGCTCGACCAGCCATCGGCCGTAAGGCCGGCGTTCCGCGTCGTAGGCCGCAAGGCCCGACGGAAGGTTCTTTGTGGCGGCAAGCGAGTCCGCAAGACATGCAGCGTCCATCCCCGCCTTCATCACCCCGGTCGCGACATGCGGCCGGGCGACGAAGGCGGCATCGCCCAGAAGCGCAACGCGACCGCACGCAATCGCAGGCGATTCCACGTCGAAGATCGGCTGCAGGATGGTCTGCCCCGTAGCCTTGACCGATGCCGCCAGTTGCGGCGCAAGCAGCGCATCGGCATCGCGCCGGAGAGCTGCAATCAGTTCGGGCCGGATCAGCGGTGGCGGGATCGAAATGCCATGCGCGCGGCCGCTCGCATCGGTACAGAGACTGGGCAGGGCCTCTTCGGCCACCGGCCGAAACCACACGAAATGGCAGCGGCGGTTGCCGCGAAGAGGCCCGTCGTCGGGGCCCGGCATGGGCAATGACAAGAACAGCTCGCCCGCGGGACATCCGAACACCATCCGATCGAACAGAAGTTCCTGCAGCTCCGGCGCGACCGCACCTTGTTCCACGACGCCGCGCCAGGCGACGTAGCCGGCGTACTGCGGACCGGCGCCGGGCCAGAGTTGCATGCAGACGATCGAGTGCAATCCGTCCGCTGCGACCAGGAGTTCGCCCTCAACGCTCGTGCCGTCGGCGAAGTGCGCGGTGACGCCGTCCGCGTCGTGCTCGATCCGCGTCAGCGTCATGCCGCCGTGAAAGCTCCCGCCGGGGAGCGCCGCCCGCAGCGGCCGCCACACGCGCGACCATGCGCTGTTCACGGCAGGCATGGAAAGCTCGTGAACGACGGTTCCGTCCGCGCCGAGGCCGGTCCGGCCTTGCACGTTGACACCAATCGAAGCGAGGTCGACGGCGATGCCGATCCGCCGCATGACGGCGAACAGCTCCGCGCGCGTTCCGATCCCGGTGCCGCGGTCGCCGAGATCGCCACGGGCGCGCTCGAATACAGCGATATCCCAGCCCGCCAGCCGCAACAGATGGGCGGCAAACAGCCCGCCGACCGAGCCTCCGATCACCAGCGCGCGCGGCTTCGGCACGGAATCAGCTCCCGGCCGGAGCGGGCGCCGCGTCGGGCGCGCAAGTGAGTCGTCGAGCCATCGCCTGTCCTTGGTCGGTCCCGTCGTGCCTGAATTCTTTCGTGCCGGAGAGCCGCGGACAAGCGCCGCCAACAGCGAATCGCTCCGCCGCAAATTCATATGGCGCCTGCATTCGCGCCGGGCTGCGCAACGCAATTCCTGGGCGTAGCTGGATTCTTCGAAAACGAATCATTGCTTTTGCAGTTGTTCCGGCAAACTATCCGCGCCCTAACGGCAAATACGCCGTTGATTCGATGCAGGGAAAGGATCGGTCAGATGACCAAGAACGAGCTCATCGCTGCGGTGGCCGACAAGGCGCAAATGACAAAGACCGCGGCAGCCTCCGCCGTGGATGCAACCTTCGACGCCATCACTGCGACGTTGAAGAAGGGCGGCGAAGTCAAAATCATGGGGTTCGGGAATTTCAGGGTCGTCAAGCGTGCCGCGCGCGAAGGCCGCGATCCGCGCACCGGCGCTCCGGTGAAGATCAAGGCGGCGCGGCGTCCGCGCTTCTCGGCCGGCAAGGGCCTGAAGGAAGCGGTGAACAAGTAATCCGTTCAGCCGGTTTTTTCGGCTGCCGACGCCCTCGCGACCTGTCGCGGGGGCGTTTGCGCGTTTGCTGCATGGCCGCATGCGAGACCTTGCGGCCGAACGCGTCCGGGGCGATAAGGTGCGGCGAGGGCGGTTAGCTCAGCTGGTAGAGCGTCTCGCTTACACCGAGAAGGCCGGCGGTTCGAGCCCGTCACCGCCCACCAGGTTATCCCGCGTTCCGAACGGCAAAGTGGCAAGACTTGTGCATCGCGCTTTGTGCATGGGCGGCCCGGGAGTATGCTTAAATTATTGATTGCGGCCGGCGGACGTACTTCGGCGGAGATCGCGAACATGACTCGAGGAATTGCTGCGACGATTGTGGCGCTGGCGTTCGGCCTCTCGGCCGCGGCCGCGGACCCGGTCGGCAAGTACACGGTCAAAGGAAGTTCGCCCGGCACCGAGCGGACCTATGAGGGCCAGGTGATGGTCCGCAAGACCGGCGACACCTACCAGATCGTCTGGGACATCGCCGGCCAGATCGCATTTGGAACCGGGATGGGCGGAGAGAACTTTCTGGTCGTGACCTACCTGTCGGGGCGGCAGGTGGGCTTGGCGCTTTATGCGCGCAAGCCCGACGGTAGCTGGGAGGGGCGCTGGACGCAGCTCGGCGGCCGGGCGATCGAAAACGAGCGCTGGACGCCGTCGGCGGCGTCGGACCGGCGCGAACAACCCTGACCGGACGGACCCGTTTCGGCTTTCCTTGACTTGCCGCAGCGCGGGCCTTAAGTCCGCTGCATCCCCGCGGGGGCGTAGCTCAGTTGGTTAGAGCGCCGGCCTGTCACGCCGGAGGCCGCGGGTTCGAGTCCCGTCGCTCCCGCCAGATTGCCCTGAATATTCATCCGCAGAACTGACGTGGTCCGGCCGCCGTTAACGCCGCGCGCAGCGATTCAGGCGCGTCCCGGCACGACCACCGTGGCCGGCCAGACGCTCTCGAACGGCAAGCCTGTCTGCCGGTTGGCCGAGCGAACCGCTTCCGCGTCGGGCGCCGCGTAAAGGCAGACCATGTTCGTGCGGTCCACCGAGAAGTAGCTGCGCAGGAACTTGACCCGGTGCAGGGCGAGGCAGGCGGCGGCCCGGTCTTCCTGCGCCTGAATATCGTCGAAGGCGAGCGGCTGCACGAACCGGCGCTCCACCACCGTCAGCGCGCCTTCGAACGCAGGAGGATCGAACATTCCGTTGCGGTCCGCGGAACCCATGTGAACGGTCGCAGACCAAAGGGCGCGGGGAACGCTGAAGCCGGTGCCGCGCAGAACGTTCCGCATCGCCTCCGCATCGGGCGCCTCGAAGACGCATGCACACCGCAACCCGTCCTCCGCAACAAAGTGCATCCTGGGCGCGACGCGATAGAGTTCCAGACACCATCGGCTCGCTGCCGCTGCGGCGTGCATATCCGCAGCGGTCGTCGGCGTGTCGAAATCGCGAAGCTGCACGACCGCGGTCATAGGGCGGCGGTCCTTGCAGGCCGCCGCGCCGCCGCCGAGGCGCGTGGGGCCGGAAGCGCACCGGCCGCGAGCGTGCATCGAAGAGCCATGTCAGCCTGTGCCGCCGCTTGCCGCGACAGCCGCTGCCGCTCCGTTGCGAGATCGCGCACCGCCCTGGAATGGCGTTGCCAGTCATCCGCGGCGCCTGACTGGGCCGCAATCCGCGCCAGGATCGAGCGTGCGATGACAATCTCGCTGGCCCGATCCAGGACGATCGCCAGTTCGAGCGCTTCCTCGGCGCGCGTCCTGGCGCGCACGAGATCGCCGTCGTTAACGTCACGTTCGGCGGCATGGAGAAGAACGAGACTGAGCCGGTGTTTGGCGTCGGCCGCGCGCAGGCCCGGCAGGCGGCGCTCGAACTCGGCCTGCGCATCCGGCAGATTCTGCGCCCACCGCGCAAACGCGTGGATGGCGCGGGCAAAGGGAATTTCGCTGCCGTCGCGCAGCTTCTCGCTCAATGCGATCAGCTCGGCGCAAAGGCGTTCGGCGTCCGCGTAGCGCCGGCGCTGCAGTTCCAGTTCGATCCGGTGCTCGATCGCGATAAACTCGCTGGTCCGGTCGCCGTCGCGGCGCGCCACGTCCTGCGCGCGCTTGAATTGCTCCGCCGCCTCGTCGAGCTCGCCCAGGTGCATTCGAAGCAGGCCGGTGGCGTCGGAAACCGCGTTCGGCTCGACGCCCAGGCGGGTTGACATGGCGCGCGCTTCGAGCGCCAGCGCTTCGGCGTGACCGAGATCGCGTTCGAGCATCGCAAGACAGCGCGCCGCTTCCGCGATGGCATGGACCTGCTGCTTTTCGTCGCCCGAGCGGCTGACGAATTCGGCGCGCAGCGTGTCGCGCCTGGCGTCGGACCAGAGCCCGCCTTCCCAACGAAGATGGCTGAGGATGTGATAGCCGAGCCGCGCATGTTCGAGACATCCGTGGTCGACGGCGCGTTCGGCGAGCGCGTCCACGCGCGCGATTGCCTGGCTGCGGTCGGCCGGGGGGCGCGCCAGAAGCTCGACCTGGATCAGCTCCAGCAGCCGCTGCACTTGTTCGGGCTCCGCCAGCGTTTCGGCGTAGCGTTGTCCCTTGCGCGCAAGCGATTCCGCGTCGGCGTTGGCGAACAGGCGAAGGCAGCGCCGCGCTGCGGCGAGGCAGGCGGCGGCGGCCATGCCGGCTTCGCCGGCAAGACCGGCGTGATGGGCGACGTCGGCGGCGAAATCCTCGTCGTTCGATTCCATCGCCTTCAAGGCGCGGGCAGCCTTCAGATGCATGAGCCGCCGGCGCGGCTCCGACAGGCCCGTATAGATCGCACGGTGAACGAGGTCGTGCGTGAAGCGGAATTCGCATTCCCGTCCGTTGGCCGGTACGGTCCGCAGCAGCTCGTGCCGTTCGATGATTTCCAGTGCGGAGGTGAGCTCGTCGAGCGCCAGCGGTGCGATCCGGACCAGGCGGTCTAGGCTGAACCAGGGGCCGAGGATGCTCGACCATCTGAGCGTTTCGGCTGCATGAGCGGGCAGCCGGTCGACACGGTCGCGCACCAGTTCCTTCAGCGATCCGGGAACCTCGGTGGTGCTGCCGGCGAGGCTGCGGGCAATCTCGATCGCGTACAGCGGATTGCCGCCGCTTTGCGACACCACGGGCGCCGGATCGATCTCAGGCGCGATCGTGCGGAGAAGCTCCGCCATTTCGCCGGCGTCGAGCGGCGAGAGCCTGATCTCGTGGACGGGCTGCGCCTGGCGCAAGGTGCGCAAATGCGCATGAAGGTGCAGGTTGTCCGAAAGCTCGCCAGCCCGCGCCGTCAGCACGACCAGCAGCGGGCGCTGCCGTGCCGTTCGAACGACATATTGCAGCAGATCGGCCGATGCCTCGTCGCACCATTGAACATCGTCGATGGCCAGCAGCACGGGCCTGTCGTCCGCGCACAGCCGTTCGGCGACGGCCGAGAACAGGCGATCGCGCATCGACGGCAGCCGTTCCGTGGCGCCGGTGCTTGCGTCCGGATCGGATACATCGGGTAGCGTTCCGAGCGCCTCGATCCAGGGACTGTACGGATGCCCGCGATCGGTTTCGTAGGCGCGGCCGCAGAACGTGATCATCCCGCGCGCGGTCGCTTCCTTCTGCATTTCGCCGATCAGTGCACTCTTGCCCATGCCGGGCTCGCCCAACAGCAACGCCACCTGGCATTGCCCGGCTCCCGCGGTCGCACCGATCAGTTCGACGATCCTGTTCCACTGTTGCGTCCGTCCGACCAGCGGCCCGGCCGCGCTGCCCGCCTTGGGGACCGCCTGGGCCAGCGTGACTGTCTCGGCCGGGGTGACAAGCGCAGGTGCGTCGTGAGCCGCCAGCGCGGGCGGGTTCTCCATGAGCTTGCGCCAGGTGCGCAGGAGGCCAAGTTCGGCGCCGTCTTCGAGTTCCTTGAAGACGCACACGGCGGCGTCGAAGTGGCGTTCGGCTTCGGTCCTGCGGCCGAGGGTGACGAGAGTGCGCAGCAGGCTCGCGCGGGCCGCTTCGTTGAACGGATCGATCTTGACCAGGGTGCGGGCATGGGGGAGAGCGGCGTCCGCCCGCTCGCCGAGCTTGCCGATCAGCGTCGACAGGATGCGCGCCTGCATCCGGCGCAAATCCTCGCGCTCGGCCAGGCACCAAGCCTGGAAGTCGTGCAGATCGGGCAGGTCGATCCCTTCCAGGAACTCACCCTGAAAAGCGCCCGCAAGCGACTCCAGGTCATCGACTGAAATTGCCGGAAATCCCGACCTCATCCGTTCGCGAACCTGCAGCAGGTCCACGTCCGCTCCGGCCGCTTCGAAGGCCACGGTGTCCCGGGTCGCCGCGATCCGCGGCTGGCCCGGATCGTCGACCAGGGCGCGAAGACGGCTCAGGCTCCAGCGCAGGGCCCCGCGCGGATCGTCGGGAATTTCCCAGAAAATGGTGCAAAGGCGCTCCCGGCGGTGGGGTTTGGCCGTCGCCGCCAGGTAACCGAGCAAAGCACGGGTTTTCCGCGACGGCGGCAGGGACAGCCGCCGTCCATCGCGCAGGACCTCGATTTCGCCCAGCAATCGCAGGCTTAGCAATGGCACCCCCCGGTGCTCAGCATTTGTCACGACTTGGTCGCGCCAGATCGCCGAAGGGTTCAAAGCTTGCGAACGATTTCTTGCGATTTTCTTGGCAGTTCGCGGAGCCGCAACGAAGCGGCTCCGCCGTTAACGCAGCGGCGCCGGGCGAACCCCGCCGCGCCGGAGGGCATCCGCAGTTGCGCGACGGAGGTCGTGAACAAGCCGCGTGAGCCGCCCATTCCATCTCAGGTGCGCGGCAAAGCCCGCGATGACCAGCAGATTGGCCACTCCTGCTAGGGCCGCACTTGCAAACGACAGCCGATAGTTTCCGGTCAGATCGAAGCAGTAACCGCCCTGGTAGCCGCCGAGGCCCATGCCGAGCCAGGCCAGCAGCCCGACGACGGCCATGGAGATGCCGGCATAGCGCACCGGAACGGCGGCCCGCACCGAGAGCGTAAGCGTCGTCATCACGCCGCCGTAGCCGAAGCCGAACACGACGGCGAGGGCATAGAGCGCGGGCAAGGACGGCAGTTCGACGAACCAGTGTACGGTGATCGTCTGCACGAACACGGCGAGCGCATAGCTTCGCAACGGCCCGATGCGGTCGCAGAACATGCCGAAGCAAACCCGTCCAACGGATGCGGACAGCATGGTGGTGAGCATAAGCCCGCCGGCCGCAGCGGTGGGAAGTCCCTTGTCCGCAAGCAACGGGACAAGGTGGATGACCGGGATCGCCATGCTTACGCAGCAGAACAGCGCGGCCACGCCGAGCCAGGGCACGCTGACCCAGGGCGAGGGGCCCGGACTTGCGGCAGCGTCCGCCGCAGCACTCTTCGCCGGTCCCTCGGTGGCCAACGGCTTGGTGAACAGCAGCATCAGCGGCACGAGCACGATCAGATAGACGATGCCCAAGACCAGATAGGCGTGCCGCCAGCCGAAGGCCTCGATCATCGGCTGGACCGCCAGCGGCGAAATGCCCTGTCCCAGGGTCCCGCCGGCGGTGACGATGCCCATGGCCAGACCGCGTCGGCGCTCGAACCAGACGCCGACGATTGCGATCAGCGGAGTGTAGAGGCAGGCAAAACCGAAAATCCCGATGGCGAGGTAAATGCATTGAATCATGAAGAGGTCGGTGCTGAACGACAGCACGATCAATCCGCATCCGCAGACCGTCATGCCGAACACGACAATCGGCCGGACGTCGATGCGGTCGAACAGCCATCCGACGATGAGGCCGCCGAGCGCGGCGCCCGCGCTCATCAGCGTGTAGGCGATGGCGATGTCCGCGCGCAGCCAGCCGAACTCGGCCTCAAACGGCTTGAGGAACACGGCAATCGACGTGTTGACCACGAACGACGCCAGCATGCCGACGGCTGCGGCAGCGACCACCAGCCATTGGCGCGGCCAGGGCCGCAGCAGCCAGGCAAACGGCGGGGGCACGCCGACTGCCGAAACGAGCAAACTCATGGAATTTCTCCAGCGCGAAGGGCAGGGCACACAGGCCCGGTCCTGCCCTTGATCGCACCGCAGCGTGAGAGGGGGCGTGGCAGTCAACGTGGGAAATGGCGGATGAGGGCCCGCAGGACCGCGAAATGGCGGCCTACGGCACTACGGCCATTCACACGGTGCCGCGGGAACTGCCCACGACAGGCCGCCCGGCAAACCTGTTGGGCCGTTCAGGGCACCGCGTCGACTGCGACGGCCACCGGCACGCCGTTGGCGAGGATGTCGAATACGGCGGAGCGGTCGCGGGAATGCTCGACGATGTCCCGCAGCACGTCGGGCGGCCCGTCGCCCTGGATTTCGACGACGACGCGGATGCTCCGGTGGCCGGCCCGCGCCTCGTCCGGCGGCCCGGAGATCCGGCACAAGTCGATATCGCCTTCGAGCGACGACTGAACGCGGCGCAGGGTGATGCCGCGGGTCGCGGCGATGTTGGCTATGCCTGCGGCGAGGCAGGTGGCCAGCGCGTGCAGCAGCCATTCCACCGGGGCCGGCGCCTCGTCGGTGCCGCACAGGACCGCCGGATAATCGCCCTCGGCGGTGTATTCGGCGAGATGCGAATGCTCGCCGGCGGCGCCCCGGAAGCGCAGCATGACGGTGCGGCTGTGCGTTCCGGTCACCCACCTATTGGCGGCGCAAAACCGGAACGCCGCAAGCGCCGGCCGGCTTGCGATGACGCCGAAAACGGTCGCCAGCAGCGCGGGCGTGTCGACGCCATTGCGGGGCCGGGGCGGTTCCGACTGGATGTCGATGAAGCCTGCGTTCGCCGCCGCTTCGCGGATGGCGGTTGCGGTCTGCACGATCCTGCTCCTCTTAAGGGTTGCCGGCGAGCGAGGCAGCATCGGCAGGTGGCGTGTGACCCAAAGTGTGAGCGAATGTGGAATGTGAAGGCCGCGGGCGCGCATGCAGATGCGCCGGAGCAGGGCCGCATCCGGCACAAGGGTCTTGGAATCGCACCCGACTTGGCGCATGACCTTCGGCGCGCCCCCGGCGGCCTGCCGCCATGGCGGCCGCCGTGCGCGGCTTGAAATGGAAAGGCGCCGGCGTCACGATCCGTCCACGGGGGACGTTCGTTCGGCGCGCAACGACAAGATCGGGCTCAAGGAGCAGACATGAAATTGGCGTTCTTCGACGACTACAAACTCGGCGTTGTCACCGGCGATTCCGTCGTCGACGTGTCGGATGCGGTCAAGGACATCCCGCGGCTCGGTCCGCAGGACGTGATCCGCGGCGTGATTGAGAACTTCGGGCAGCTGAAGGGCAAGCTCGCGGACGCCGCCGCCAAGGGCAAAGGCGTGCCGCTGTCGCAGGTACGTCTGCGTTCGCCCGTGCCGAAGCCCGCGCACATCGTCTGCATGGCGGTGAACTACATGGAGGACGGCACGCTGCCGGAGCCGGCGCCGATCAACGCGTTTCTCAAGACCTCCAACACCGTGATCGGCAACGGCGACACGATGGTGCTGCCCGACATGGCGGCCTCGGTGTTCGAAGGCGAGGCCGAGCTCGCGGTCGTGATCGGCAAGCACGCCCGGAACGTGAAAGCCGCCGACGCCATGAACTACATCTTCGGCTACACCAACTTCATCGACGGCTCGGCGCGCGGCGTGGTGCCGCCGACCAACGTCTTCTACCAGATGAAGTCGCGCGACACGTTCGCGCCGATCGGGCCGTGGATCGTCACCGCCGACGAGGTCAAGGATCCGCACAAGCTCGCGGTGAAGCTGACCAACAACGGCGATACGATGCAGAGCTTCAACACCGACGACATGGCGCACAAGATCCCGCGCTGCATCGAGTGGGTGAGTGCGATCCACGCGCTGGAGCCGGGCGATATCGTTGCCACCGGCACCAACCACCGCGGCCTGCACCCGTTCATGGACGGCGACAAGATCGAGCTGAGCATCGAGAGCGTCGGAACGCTGAAGATCAACGTGCGCGACGACTTGAAGCGCACCTGGGCGCGCATCACCCGTCTCAAGCACAAGGAGAGCGGGGCGCAGGGCGTGCACACGCCGCAGATCGGCGGCAAGTACGCGCCGGCGAAGTAGCCGCCGCTGCAATCGGATTGCGGACGAATGCCCGGCCTCGCGGCCGGGCATTTTGTTTATGCGTTCGAGCCGATGCCGAGCATCTGCCGCGCTTCGGCGGGTGTTGCGACCTGATCGTTGAGATCGACGATGATCTTGGCCGCGCGCTCGACCAGCGCCGCGTTGCTCGGCGCAAGCACCCCTTTGTCGAGATAGATATTGTCCTCCATGCCGACGCGCGGATGGCCGCCGAGCAGCACCGCCTGCGCCGCCATCGGGAACTGCCAGAGCGAGATGCCGAAGGCGAACCAGGTGCAGTCTTTGGGCAGAAGATTGCGCATATACATCATCGCGTCAGGGGTCGCCGGCTGACCCCAGGAGATGCCGAGGCAAATCTGAAACAGGCCGGGCCCCTTCACCAGCCCGTCCTCCAAAAATCTCTTGGCGAGCAGCAGGTGCCCGGTCTCGAATACTTCGAGCTCCGGAGTCACGCCCGCTTCCTTGATCTTGAGCGCCATCTGCTTCAGATGCGTCGGCGTGTTGACGAACACCCGGTCGCCCATGTTCAGACTGCCCATGTCGAGGCTGCAGATTTCCGGCCTGATCTCCATGACGTGCTGTACGCGGTCGTCGGGACCGCGCAGCACCGAGTCCGCGCTCGGCTTCGAGGGGTCCTTGTCGTCGTGGTAGAAGCGCGCGCCCGGGCCCGTGGTCAGGTTGATCAGGACGTCGCTGTTTTTCTCACGGATGCGGTCGACCGCCTCCTTGTAGAGCGCCTTGTCCATGCTGGGCTTGGTGGTCTTGGGATCGCGCACGTGGATGTGCACGATCGAGGCCCCGGCCTTGGCCGCGTCGAGCGAGGACTGCGCGATCTGCTCGGGTGTCACCGGGACGCCCGGATTGCGGCGGGGCGTGTCCGCCGAGCCCGTCACCGCGCAGGAAATCATCACTTTACGCGCCATTTTCCACTCCTTTTGCCCGTCAACCAATCGGCCGGGTATGGTTTGCAGTTTCCTCCGGGGCGGACATTATAGCGGCCGGATGCGGCGTTGGGTGGCGTTCAAGGCATGATCCCGAAAAGTGGAAACCGGTTTTCGGAACGGATCATGCCCAAACGTAACAAAGCCCCGGGTCGTTTAGAGCGTTCAAGACCGTGAAGGTCATCATCACCGGCGGCGGGATCGGCGGGCTCACGCTCGCTCTCATGCTTCATGCCCGCGGCATCGACTGCGAACTGTTCGAACAGTCCGAAACCGTCCGCGAGCTTGGCGTCGGCATCAATACGCTGCCGCACGCGATCAAGGAACTGAAGGAGCTGGGATTGTTCGACCGGCTCGACGCGGTCGGCATCCGCACCTTCGAGTTGATCTACACCAACCGCTTCGGCCAGGAGATCTGGCGCGAGCCGCGCGGGCTCGACGCCGGCTACGATGTGCCGCAGTTCTCGATCCACCGCGGTCGCCTGCAAGGCGTGATCTACCAGGCGGTGCGTTCGCGGCTCGGCGAGAGCCGCCTTCACACCGGCCACCGCCTCGGCGGATACCGGCAGGACGAAGCGGGTGTGACCGCCTGGTTCTTCGACCGCAACGGCCGCCACATCCGCACCGCGCAGGGCGACGTGCTCATCGGCGCCGACGGCATTCATTCGTATGTGCGCGAGACGCTCTACCCGAACGAAGGCCCCGCGCGCTGGAACGGCTCGATGCTCTGGCGCGGCGCGCTCGACTGGCCGAAGTTCCTCACCGGCCGCTCGATGGTGATCGCCGGCGGAATGGCGGCCAAGCTCGTGGTCTATCCGATCGGCGAGGGTGTGCGCGATGACCGCCCGCTGACCAACTGGGCAGTGCTGGTGAAGGTCGGCGAGGGCGGGGCGCCGCCGAACAAAGAAGACTGGTCGCGGCCGGGCCGGTTCGAGGACCTGATGCCGCACGTGCAGCGCTTCCGCATTCCCTATGTCGACGCCAAGGCGCTGATCGAGGCGACGCCGGAGTTCTGGGAATACCCGATGTGCGACCGCGATCCGCTGCCGCGATGGAGCCACGGCCGCGTCACGCTGCTCGGCGACGCGGCGCATCCTATGTATCCGGTCGGCTCCAACGGCGCCTCGCAGGCCATTCTCGATGCGCGATGTCTGGCTGACCGGCTGGTGAGCGCGGAGCACGCGGTCCACGCGCTGTGGCAATACGAGCAGGAGCGTCTGCCGCCGACGGCGCAGATCGTGCGCATGAACAGGACCGGCGGCCCCGAGGGAGTGATTGACGCCGTCGAGGCGCGTGCGCCTGACGGCTTCACGAACGTCGACGACGTGCTGTCGTTCGAGGATCGCAAGGCAATCGTGCGCGGTTACGCGGGCGTCGCGGGCTTTGCGCAGAGCCAGGTCAACAAGCCGGGCAAAGCGGCGTAGCGACACTCAGCAAAGCGTTTCTCCAAGCTGCTGAGTAGAACGTATTTTTGCGCGGGTTCGCGTAGTATAGTATTCTGATTTAAAGAAGCACGCGATGCGTTCGAAGCTAAATACAATGTTGTTGGTCGTCGACGTCAGAGATGGTCCCGGTTTCCGGGACAGTTTGGCGGCTTGGCTAAGATGGATTCTGGGTTTGATTACGCCGCCAATTTTTCTGGCTCCATGTCGATATCATAGACCTCGTCGGGCGTCCTGCCGCCGAG